>VFSW01011495.1_pt1 | contig 12437 bp, 16 predicted proteins | sample 5358111 | NCBI WGS metagenome assembly VFSW01 (sample SAMN11554181, study PRJNA540505) | mine drainage metagenome | isolation source: sediment from site ElyBrook_90M | place: USA: Ely Copper Mine, Vershire, VT | collected 2017
CCGCAGGTGCGTTTTGCCTTGTCCAGTTATTTTGGATTTGAGGAGGAGATCTATGTGCTGCTGGAGCAACGAATCCGAGAGGCGACGGATCCCACCGCCCAGCGCATGATGGAATGCGATGGCTGCAAATACCGCGAATTTTCCGCCGATCATGGACAGGGTAGTCATGCGCACGACCATCCTTCTGCGGTTGCTTCCGTACAATAGATCCGGGCCATGAAAACTCCGATCATCACCGAACAACTCACAGATGCAGGACGACGCATCGAACACGACTCCTTTGCCATCGTGGATCGTGAGGCAGGCCCCCATACTTACTCCGATGCCCAATGGCAGGTGGTACGTCGCATGATTCATGCTTCGGCGGATTTTGACTTCAACGGGTTGACCCATTTCCATCCCCAGGCCATCAGGGCGGGCCTGCACGCCATTCAAAGCAGGGCACCCATCGTTGCCGATGTGGAAATGATCTGTGTGGGATTGTCCAAACCCCGTCTGGAATACTATGGCATGCACCCCTATCAGTTCATTTCTGATGAAGATGTGATCGCCCAAGCCCAAATCCAGCATACGACGCGCGCGGTCCAGGCCATGCGCAAAGCTCAGGCACAACAGTTGCTGGAGGGGGGTATCGTGGCCATTGGGAATGCGCCCACCGCGTTACTCGAAGTTTTGCGGATGGTGCGGGAAGAACAGGTTCGGCCCGCTCTGATCATCGGAATGCCCGTGGGTTTTGTCTCTGCGGCCGAATCAAAAAACTTGTTGAGTCAGAGCACGGATTGCCCCTGGATACTCATAGAAGGGCGAAAAGGAGGATCCACTCTGGTGGTGGCTGCACTCCACGCCTTGCTGGCTCTGGCTGAAGTTCACACTGATTCTTTTTGAATCGCGTCCATGGAAAAGAAGCCAAAGGGCACGCGCAAGGGATTCACCACCGGCGCTTGTTCCGCTGCTGCTGCCCGGGCGGCGGTGCTTGGGTTGATTCAGGGTTCGGTTCCGGATGTGGTGGAATGTGATTTGCCCAATGGGGAACGGGTCCGGTTTTCTGTGTCCGAAGGACAGTCGGATGGTTCTTCGGCCCATGCGGTCGTGATCAAGGATGCCGGGGATGATCCGGATGTGACGGATAAGGCCGCATTGACTGCAGATGTCCGCTGGTTGCCCGATTTTCCCGGTACCGTGCACCTGAAGGGCGGTGCAGGGGTGGGTACGGTGACCATGCCCGGCCTTGGACTGGAAGTGGGGGGGCCTGCCATCAATCCGGTGCCGCGCCGCAATATCGAGGCCAATGTCCGCCAGGTGGCGCAGGCAGTCCTGGAGCGGCAGGGACTGGAGGTCTGCATCTCCGTACCGGGCGGCGAGATCCTGGCCAAGCGGACGTTAAATTCCCGTTTGGGCATCGTGGGGGGGATTTCCATTCTGGGGACGACAGGCATCGTGCATCCTTATTCGACGGCGGCATTTCGTGCCAGCGTCATCCAGGGCATCGAAGTGGCTGCCAATCAGGGACAGGACACAGTGGTGCTGACCACCGGGGGGAGAACCGAGAAATTTGTCATGGGGGTCTTGCCGCACCTGGCTCCCGCTTGTTTCGTGCAGATGGGGGATTTTTTGAAATATGCGCTGGATACGGTGGTGAAGTGCGGTATTGCAAGGGTCATCATTGGCGGGATGGTAGGAAAATTGACCAAGATCGCCCAGGGTGAAACCATTACCCACGCGCACCGCAACCCGGTGGATACGGATCTGCTGGCAGAGATTGCAGGCTCGGTGGGGGCTTCTGCAGAGGTATGCAGCGCCATTCGGCAATCAGAGATGGCGCGTTATGCCAGTGAACGAATGGAGGAATTGGGGTTGATCACGGAATTTTATGAGGCTTTGGGGAAACGGGTGATACAGACTTTGTATGGTCGTTATCCGGGGAAATTTGCCCTGCAGGTGCTGATGTGTGATTTTGACGGTCATCAATTGGCCCAGGTTTCTGGGGGAGATTGGCATGGTTGAACCTTGTCTGGTGATCGGCGTATTGGACAACGGAGTGGAGGGATTGCCTCCCGCAGTCCTCAAGGGCGTGCAGGAAGCGGATCTGGTCATTGGGGGAAGGCGGACCCTGGAATTATTTCGGACGGTGATCCGGGACGATGCCGAATGCAGGGATTTGACGGGGTGTTTGCCCCAGGTGCCCCAGTGGGTCGTTGAGGCCCAGCAGGGACATCGGCGGGTGGCGATTCTGGCCAGTGGAGATCCCCTTTGCCATGGTGTCGGAGGGTATCTGGTGGAGAAACTGGGCCGCTCATCTGTCCTGATTCTGCCCAATCTTTCCTTGATTCAAGTGGCCTGTGCCCGTTTGAAACAACCCTGGCAGGGGTTGCGGATTGCCTCCGTGCACAACCGTGATGCGGGCGAATGGAGCGTAGGGGCAGGTCCCGAGCATGGGCTCCATGAGTTGTTGCAAGTGCTCGTTCGCGAAAAATTGGTGGGAGTTCTCACCAGTCCGGAGAATACGCCCGGACGGATTGCACGCATGTTGTTGGCGGAAGGGGTGGCCGGGGATTTTGAGATGGCTGTGGCGGAATGTCTTTTGCAGGACGGGGAATGCATTCATGACTGGATGGATGTCACGGTGGTGTCCCAACGTGGCTTCGCTGAGCCAAATGTGGTATTGGTGCGGCGCTGCGCTGTTTCGAGGGATGCCTTGTTTGGTTTGGAGGATGCGCGCTTTGATCAACGCAAACCCGACAAGGGATTGATCACCAAGCGCGAAGTGCGTGCGGTTTCCCTGGCCCGGATGGCTTTGCAGCGGGACAGTGTGGTCTGGGACATCGGGGCAGGTTCGGGGTCGGTGGGATTGGAAGCAGCTCGGTTGTGTACTCAGGGGCATGTTTATGCCATCGAGAAAAACACGGAAGATGGCGCTATCATCCTCAGAAACCGGGCCAGTTTGCAGGTGACCAATTACACCCTGGTACAAGGGAAAGCTCCGGCGGGCTTGGCAGAATGGCCCGATCCTGATGCTGTATTCATCGGCGGTTCAGGGGGCGAATTGCGGGAATTGATCCAGATATGTCTGGCAAGACTGAGTCCAGGCGGGCACTTGGTCATGAACTTTGCCACCCTGGAAAATTTGGGAACCGCTCTGGAGTGTCTTGCTGCTTCTGCCACCGTTTGGGATGTCACACAATTACAGGCAGCGCGGAGTCGTCCCATTCTGGAAATGCACCGCCTGCAAGCAGAAAATCCGGTCTGGATTCTCTGTGCCGAAAAACCAGTGTCTGAAGCAGGGGGCGTATGAGTGCTTTCGGCCGGCTGTATGGGGCTTCCCTGGGGCCTGGAGATCCGGGTTTGATCACCCGGCAGGTGTGGGCGTTGCTGCAACGGGAGGATCTCTACTGGACCTATCCGGTGCGTCGCAAGGGAGCGGACAGTCATGCGCTGGGCATCGTCCAGCGCACTGGACGGGCGTTGCCTGGCAGGAGTTGTCCGCTGATTTTCCCCATGACCCACGATCCGGAAATTTTGGCCGGTTATTGGTTGCGGGCGGCGGAAGCGGTGCTCGAACGGTTACGGACGGGACAGGATGTCGTATTTTTGGTCGAAGGCGATGCCTCGACCTACTCCACCTTTGGCCACTTGTCCCGCACCGTACGGGCCCTGGAGGCAGAAGTGGTCATCGAAACCTTGCCAGGGGTTTCCTCCTACCATGCGGCTGCGGCCACCGTGGGTATGCCCTTGGCCGAGACGGATGAAACCATTGCCATCATTCCTGCCAGTTATGGAATTGAGATGATCGAGCGTTTATTGCTGGATTTCGATACCCTGATTTTGCTCAAGGTCAAACCTTTGCTGGATGACATTCTAGACCTGCTCGAACGGCGTGAATTGTTGGCCCATGCGGCATTCATCGAAAAGGCGGGCACCCCGATGGAACGGGTGGAACGTGCAATCAACCGTTTGCGTGGGCAAAAAGTCAATTATCTGTCCTTGATATTGGTGCGTAATCCGGCGCGGGTGCGCGGGACGATCCTGCGCGGCTGCCGAAAAAAAACTTCTCTTCCGGATACTTCTGTCCATGAATAATATGACTGCTCCCCATGTCGCGCTTGTTGCGATTACCAAACATGGCCTGGCTCGCGCTCTTGCCCTACTTGCTCAATTGCCTGAGGCACACCTGGTGGTGACGGAAAAATTTGCGCCTGCGATCCCTCCTGCGTTGCCCAATCCGGTTAAGATCCTGTCCGGGGCGTTGAGTGGTCATATGGCAGACCTGTTTTCCAACTACGATCAACTGGTCCTGTTCATTTCCCTGGGCGCAGTGGTACGTTTGATGGCTCCTCATCTCAAGTCCAAGGATGAAGACCCTGGGGTGGTGGTGATCGATGATGCCGCCCGCTACGTGATTCCTGTTCTGTCGGGGCATGTGGGAGGAGCCAATGCCTTTGCCTTGCACCTGGCTGAACTGCTGGGCGCCGAAGTTGTCCTGACCACTGCATCCGATGTGGGGAAAACCATTCCCGTGGATATTTTGGGGCGCGAATTGGGCTGGCAGGTGGAGGCCCCCAAGATCAACATTACCCGGGTTTCGGCCCATGTGGTCAATGGAGAGCCCATCGCTTTCGTGCAGGAAGCCGGGAGCCGGCAATGGTGGACGCGTCCCACTCCTCTCCCTTCCAATATTCACCTGTTCGATGAATTCGAGAAGGTGGATCTGAGCTCGTTCAAAGCCGTACTCTGGGTGACTCGGCGTGAAATTTCAGCATCGGTATGGGAACAGTTGAAGGAGCGGCTGGTCGCGTATCGCCCTCCACTGGAGTAGCGAGATGAAAGTCATGGTGGGCGTGGGGTGCGATCGGGATGTGGCATTCGCTACCCTGCAGGAAGGGGTGAGTTTGGGCCTTCAGCAGGCGGGGCTGACGGAAGATGCCGTCGTTGGCTTGGCAACCATCGACCAAAAGAACGATGAGGTGGCTGTGCTGGAACTGGCTGCAGTGAAAGGTTGGCCACTGTTTTTTTTTAATGCGGCACAACTGTCACAAGTCCCGGTCCCCAATCCTTCGGAAACGGTGCGCCGGTATATGGGGACTCCGGCGGTGTCTGAAGCTGCCGCATTATTGGCAGCGGGCGTTGGGCTGGAAGGTCTGATACTGGAAAAATTCAAACATCGTGGCGCGGACCGGAAACATGCCACGGTGTCCATTGCACTCATGAAAGAGAATTGAATGAAAACAGGAAAAATTTTAATGGTGGGTTTTGGACCTGGTGCCACGGAACATATGACCTATCGTGCGCGTGCGGCCATTGCCGAGGCAGATGTGGTCATTGGGTATTCCACTTATATCAAGTTGGTGCAGGATCTTCTGGTAGGCAAGGAGATTATTCGCAAGGGGATGACGGAAGAGATCGATCGTTGCGTCGAAGCCTACGAACAGGCGTGCCAAGGCAAAACGGTCGCTCTGATTTCTTCGGGGGATATTGGCATTTACGGGATGGCAGGTCCCACCTATGAGGTGTTGCTTCAGGCCGGCTGGACGCCGGAAAGCGAGATCAGGGTGGAGGTCATTCCCGGTGCCAGCGCCTTGAATGCCTGTGCATCCCTGGTGGGGGCTCCTTTGACCCACGACTTTTGTTCCATCTCACTGTCTGATCTCCTGACGCCCTGGCCGGTGATCGCCCAACGTTTGCGGGCGGCTGGGCGAGGAGATTTCGTCATCGCCCTCTACAATCCAAAAAGTGGTCGGCGCACCCAGCAGATCGTGGAAGCCCAGCGTCTGCTGCTGGAATACCGGGACCCCGGGACGCCTGTGGCGGTAGTCAAATCTGCCTACCGTCGCCGCCAGAATATTCAACTCGTTACCCTGAAAACCATGGCAGACCAGGATATCGGCATGCTGACCACGGTGTTGATTGGGAATAGCAGCACCTTTATGCGCGCTGGATTAATGGTGACGCCCCGGGGGTATACCAATAAATATGAAGGATTGACGGGGGATACAAAGCCGGGAGAGCAGGCCGGGCGTTCTCTGACTCTGGGGTTGGGGGGATGGCATGAGTTCGTTCAGATTCACCTGCAGACCCACCCAGACCACTCTTTGCGGCAGGTGGCAGACCATTTTGATGCGCCCCTCGCACAGATTCTGGAAGCCGTGGCAGGAACCGTGGAAGACAATGTCCTCAATGGAGTTCTGGTTCGTCATTTTGCCTCAGAGGAACTCGAACGTCTCTTGCAGGAAATGCGCCAATGGGGGAAGTTGCGTGCAGTAGTGCGCCATGGGGGGAGCGTTGCGGAACTCTTGCTTCATGCCCGGGATTTTTCCCTGAAGTCAGGTCGTCTGAATCTGATTCATGAGCATTTTCATTTACATGTAGATGTGTCCTCCCTAGCCCATGGCTGGTTTGTATGGCAGGAGACGCGTCAGGCTGGGATTTATTTTACGGATTCCCATGGGGATTTCGTGGTGTCTTTTCTCTTGACCAAGAATGGAGAAGGACAGTGGTCGGCGGAAGAATGGAAAAGTTTTTACAGTGCGTTGACGACGATAGGAACGAAGACATTCAAGAAAATGGAAACAGAGGAGAAAGCGCATGAGTGAGGATGTGGATCATTTTCCGGTCAAACCTACCATCGGGAACTACAAACGTCACCTGTTGGTGTGCACGGGCCCACGGTGTACCCTGGAAGGGGAGTCCCAAACTCTCTTCGACAGTTTGGGAGAGAAATTCAAGGCGGCAGGACTCGACAAGGGGGCGCTGCGTGTCAAACGCACCCGGGTGGCATGTTTTGCAGCCTGCAAGGGAGGGCCCATTCTCTGTGTGCAACCGGATGGGGTATGGTATTACAACGTTACTTCGGAGAATCTCGAGCGGATCGTTCAGCAACATCTGGTGGAAGGTATGCCCGTGGAGGATCTGGTTTTTCATCAGCAGATAACAGATTGATCTTCAGTCCGGCTCCTCAAAGGTGCGACGCCTTGAAATTCCACTTGGCAGGATCTTCGACATTCAGAATGGTGTCACCGCATTTGCTCAAGTCGAGCATGAGCGGTTCGATGAAAACATTTTGTCGGGTTGAATAGAACGCCTTGACCTTCGGTGTCATCAGGCTGCCTGGGTGTTGTTCCACGACATAAGCCAAGCGCCCGGATTTTAACTGGACGAGCGTTCCTGACGGGTAGAGTCCCACCGTTCGAACAAAGGCATGAAAGACGGTGCGATTGAATTGGCCTTCCTGCCATTCGGCCATTTTTCGAATGGCTTGGCCCAATGCCCACCCGGTTTTGTAACTGCGTTCCGAAGTGATGGCATCATAAACGTCGCAGCAGGTGCCCATATTGGCATAGATCGAAATTTTTTCTTCGGGCAACCAATCCGGGTAACCCTTTCCGTCCATCCTTTCGTGATGATGGGCGCATACATCGAGGATGATTTCATCGTCGATGCCCAAGTTTTGCAAGAGATGGTACCCCAGCAGAGGATGAGATTTCATCATCTCGAATTCCTCGTCAGTCAAGCGGGCTTGTTTGTTGAGAAGAGACAGGGGGAGCAAGGTTTTACCAATATCGAGCAATAGTCCGGCCATGCCCAGTCGTTTCAACAGATTGTTGTCAAACCCCATTTGTTTTCCCAGAGCAATCATCAAAGCGCATACGGCTACCGCATGAAGATAGGGGTAAGTTTTTTTGGTCTTGGCGTGAAGAAGACTGATGAGCGCTTCTGAATTACGCAGTACGGAATTGCAGATATCTTCGACGAGGTGCTGGGCAGTCGTCAGATTGACCGGGATATCCATGCGGGCTTCCGTCAAGAGGCTATGGATCACGCCGCGAGACCGGGCATGAATGCCGCGTGCCAGAACCAGTTCATCCTCAAAACTGGTTTTTTGAGTGGCGACTTTGATCGCTCTGGCTTCCTTGATTGTTTCCATCAATAATGATGGAACCAGCGAAGGAGAGGCGACCGGGGCAGAGGGTTCCGTATCTCTCCCTTTGTCGGGATCGATCCATACCTCTCGGATGCTGCTTTTTTGTAAAGTGATCAAGTCATTTCGGTCACTGATCACAAACGAGGATACCCAAAAGGGATGATCCATCCAACTCCCACAGATTTCGTGGACAAACATTCCGATTCTCAGATCGTCGACGGATATCTTTTTCATGAGGGTTTGACAATAGCCAAGGTAATACCGTGATTTCTTATTGAATCAATAGAGTTATTGTTCGACGGGCCTTTTCCGCTATGGTACAGGATTTCGGAACAGAAAAGCAGCCAGTGGGGGGGAGAACTGTCTGAATAGGCCTGTTGAACCAGGGGAGAGGTCACTTGAAAGTTTGATCAACTGCTTCAATCAGATGAGTAAATCCATCCAGGGGAAAGAACGATCAGATAACCGATCAAGAAGGGTTGCCTCAGGAAAAAACTGCTGACCCCCGACGCATCATTGGTCTTGACAAGTGAGCGTGCTTTGGGTTCCACTTGTTCGGGTAGGTGAAGCCGTAAACGTAATGATATAACCACCCACAGGAGACAGTCATGAATAAAACAGGAAAAATGATGTATGGCATGTTGGTTGCGGCACTCTGCGTTTTGCCGTTGGGATCCTACGCCGCAGGTGGCGCAAGTATTGAAATTTTGTCACCCAAGGAAGGAGAAATCTGGACGGCGGGTGCCCATGTGGTGAAGTACCAGGTGCATCCCAGTCCCAATGGAAACCACCTGCACGTCTATGTGGACCAACAGGATGAACCCATTATCAGCCACCAAATGAGTCATTGTCCGTGCTCGGAACAGTTGCCTGACCTAGGACCAGGGAAACATCGGGTCACGATCAAGGAAGCCACAGCGAGTCACAGTTTGACTGGGGTGGAGAGCAGTGTTTCTTTCACCGTGAAATGAGGGTGATGCATGGGCACCCTGCTCGAATATGCCCTCATTCAAGTACTTCATAACTTTGGAGCCTTGTTGGTCGTTGGATTGAGTGGATATGGATTCCGGGTTGCCCTGCTGCGTCATTCGCCCTCCCAAACTTTTGCGCTCTTCGTCCTGCTGGCATGGTTGGCGCAAGGGTTGACGGGGGCTACCTTTGGCTGGGTGACGTATCGTTCGGATCACCGACTTCCCGATATCCATGGGATCGCCATGATTGCGCTCATGATCAAAGTGTCCTGTGTGTGTGGAGGAGCAGGACTGATGACCTCTTGCCTGGTCTGGGGGGGGGCATGGTCATCTTCTCGCCGGATGCTGATTTGGGCAGGTTCCACCGGGTTGGCCTGTCTGGCATTGACGGCGGCTGCATTTCTGCGTTGGTTTTCATGACGGAGAATCTTGGGAATGGAGGTTTTGTGAAAAAAACAATCATGTACGTGGTGTTGGCGCTGACCCTGTCTTCCTGTGGGGAAAGCAATCCACTCCTCGGAAAGTGGAAAACAGAAGCCATTCTGGGCGCCTCCAGTACGCTGGAATTCAAACGGGACGCTGTGATCACGACCTCAACCGCTTTTGGTGTGGACGAGAGCAGGGAGGAAAAGGTGAGTGACTACCGAATTGAAAAAGAGGGGAATGGTCAGGAAAAAGTTGGGGTCTCCGTCAAAAAAGGCAATGAGACCGAAACAGTTTGGTACAAAGTCCTGAATAAGGATACTCTACAATTTGATGCTGGTTTGGTTAGTATGACTTATCATCGTATAGGAAATCAGTGAACGGTAGAGAGGCGTGGCGAAAAAGCGTCATTCTTCCCTTCATTTTTTCCCGGTTCTGGAAAACAGAATAGTTCTCTCACTCTTCCAACGAATTCACTCCCATTCATAAATCAGGAGTTTCTTAATGACTGCAGAAACACTGCTTGATCAGTTGAAGTCCATGACGGCCATTGTTGCAGATACCGGTGATATTGAAGCGATTCGGCATCACCAGCCAGAAGATGCGACAACGAATCCCTCCCTTTTGCTGAAAGCGGTTGCATTGCCTGAATACGGTCCGCTGATCGATGATGCGATAGGTTGGGCAAAGGCGCAGGGCAACCAGGTAGAGCAGCAGCTTCATGATGCCACGGACAAGTTGGCCGTGGATGTCGGTCTGGAAGTACTCAAAATCGTGCCAGGACGTGTCTCTACAGAAGTAGACGCTCGCCTTTCGTTTGATACGCAAGCCACGCTGGCGCGGGCAAGAAAACTGATTCGCCTGTATCACGAGGCGGGGATCGGCAATGAGCGGGTTCTGATCAAGATCGCTTCAACCTGGGAAGGAATCAAGGCGGGAGAAATTCTCGAGCACGAGGGCATTCATTGCAATCTGACCTTGATGTTTGGTTTTTCTCAGGCACGCGCGGCTGCTGAGGCGGGTGTGACACTGATCTCACCTTTTGTGGGACGCATCATGGATTGGTACAAAGCCAAGGGCGATGTTTTCACACCTGAGAAAGATCCTGGAGTACTGTCGGTTCAGAAAATCTACCAATACTTCAAGGAACATGGTTATCCCACCACGGTCATGGGGGCTTCTTTCAGAAACATCGGCGAGATTCTGGAACTGGCCGGATGTGACAGGCTGACGATCGGACCCAATTTTCTGGAAGAACTGCAGAACACCCGGAGTGTATTGGTGCGGCGCTTGAAACCTGAGGGAGAAGTCAAACCCCGTCCCCCTTCGCTGACGGAAGCCGAGTTCAGATGGGAAATGAATGAGGATGCCATGGCTACGGAAAAACTGGCGGAGGGCATTCGCGGATTTACAGTGGACCAGATAAAGTTGGAAAAATTATTGGCTGACCGACTGTAAATTGATGGTTCAAAAACCTCTGAGGGAGATGAACGAGATGCAGATTATTCTTACCCGCCATGGGCAGGTCGAAGGCATCGATCCTCCGCGTTTCAGAGGGCGCATGGAGTTGGAATTGACTTCTGTGGGGCATCAGCAGGCCACCGCCCTAGCCAAAGCGGTCGCCAGGCAGTTTCAACCAGATGCGGTCGTTACGAGTCCACGGAAACGTTGTCAGGCTACAGGGGCTGAGGTCGCGCGGGAGTGTGGGATCCTGACGCAAGTTCAGGAGGGATTCGATGACTTTGACTACGGCCAGTGGCAGTGGAAAACCCATGCGGAAGTGGAGGCTGAATTTCCGGAGGAGTTGGAACGTTGGCAGCGGGTTCCCCAATGGATGCAATTTCCGGCGGGAGAGTCGTTGCAAGCCGTTGCTTTGCGCACCACCGATGCTTTGCGTGCTTTATTCGCCCGGCATAGGGGCCAGACAGTGGTACTGGTTGCCCATGACAGTGTCAATCGTGTCATTTTGATGCAGGCCCTCGATCTGCCCTTGTCTGCCTACTGGCGGATTCAGCAAGAGCCCTGTTGTATCAACCTGCTGACTTTTGATGCGAACATGCAGATGAGGGTGCTTCGGCTCAATGATGCCGCGCATTTGCACGATCTGAACTGACAGTTGCATCAATCAAACTGGGAACTGTCAGACCAGATCGCGACTACTACACTTAAACTCACGGGCCAGCGAACCTCCTTCTGATCGATTCGGGCTACCTGCTCGATGAATTTGGTTTTGTAAGGGAACAAAAACTCGGGATCAAAAAGGAAAATACCATAAGATTTTTTGGGTATCCGTTTTTTGTGATTGAAAAGTTCTCATGGCTCCCCGTTTTCCAACATGGCGAGTAGTGTTGAAATGTCGGCTTTGGGCTGTTTCGGTTGCGGCGGGGGGCTGCCGGTATATAGCGCGTAATCCGCCATCACCGTCCGCCCCATCGTTCCTTCTCTCGGCATCGGCGCTTGTCTTGCCACGGGTTCCCGCGGTGTCCGCGTTATTCATCCCCGCCCTGATGCCTTTTATGGGCAAAGAATCCGGTCAGACCAACGGCGGCAGCGTGCAAGAACATAGCGAACTAGGTAAGTGCGCCATTTTCCGTCATGCTTCCTGTAATGTTGAAAAGTGGAGGTAACAGATGCGTCCACCACTAGTGAAATCTTTGCTTAAGGCGATGATTGCAATACTGCTCACCATGATTGTATTAGAGGTGACCAAAACGTACATTTTCCCCAAGATTACAATTTTGGGATCATATATCATAACTATCACTTTTTCCACACTTACCGGTACGGTGGTATCGGGCTATGTCCTGCTGAAATACGAAAAATTAAATCAGAATCTAGGCAACCATATTTTAGAACGCGAACGGCTGGCATCGGAACTTCAGAACCTGAATGAAGTGCTCGAACTGAAAGTTCAGGAGCGAAGCAGGCAACTGCTGGCGGCGCAGGATGAGTTGGCACGCAATGATAAATTGGCGGTACTGGGGCAAGTGGCGGGCAGCGTGGGGCACGAGTTGCGCAACCCGCTGGGCGTGATGAACAACGCGGTGTATTTCTTGCAGACCGTGCTATCCGATGAAGTGGACCCCTGTGTCAAGACAATAATGCCTTGAGTTTAAGTTGTGCATTCG
>VFSW01011496.1_pt1 | contig 12437 bp, 11 predicted proteins | sample 5358111 | NCBI WGS metagenome assembly VFSW01 (sample SAMN11554181, study PRJNA540505) | mine drainage metagenome | isolation source: sediment from site ElyBrook_90M | place: USA: Ely Copper Mine, Vershire, VT | collected 2017
TCACCGGCCAGATCATCCGCAGCGGCATATTCCAGGACAAGGCGTTCACCGAGGCGTTTCCGTTCACGCTCCGGTTACGTCTGGTTCGCAACCCCAACATGGCCTTGAACGGACGCTTCCCCACCGCCGTGGGCGACTTCAAATATGAAATCAATCGTTAATATCCTGTCTTCCATTGTCACGGCATTCACCGCCACGGTCGCGCTGGCCGATTCGCCGGCCATCCAGAATGTTTTTCTGGATGAGCGGACGGTTGTATCGGTGCCGGTTGCAACGAACCGCGTAACCACCATCAATTTCCCCGGCCCGATTGAGGCCATTGATGGAGCGGGTTTCATCGTGGACGGAAAAACACCAGGTCAGTTTCAACTCGCCCATGTTAAAGGCTCGGCGTTTTTATCCGTGCGCGCCCTTGTGGCCAGAGCCGCCAGCAATCTGAACGTCCGGTGGAATAATCACACCTATGTTTTTGAACTGGTTGAAAACAACACGCCGATTCTGTCGCTCAATCTCGAAGCCCCGCCAACGCCGGAGGAATCGGGCGCAGGCCGTGCGCCGGAAGTCAGCCCGTTGAAATTGCTTTCGTTGCTCGACAAGGCGAAAGCATTCCCCCTGTTGAAGTCGCAACAGCCGGAAAGCGTTGCTGATGTCGGGTTCACCGCCTACGACGGCAAATCGCTGGTTAGTGACTTCAATGATTATCAAATCCAGATCGAGCAGGCGTTTCGATTCAACGTGGAAGACACAATTGTTTTTCGGGTTGTCATCACCAATGAGACCGATACGCCGTTATTATACCAGCCGGATAGTTTCGCGGTGCGCGCCGGCAACCGGCTTTATCCCCAATCCATCAGTGACAGCGACGGCCAGGTTGCGCCAAAAGCCCAAAGCATTGTTTATTTCGGCGTCACCGGCTCGCCCGACGGCGGACGCAATGACCTATCGTTGAAAAACAATTTCACGGTGTTGGTGAAGCATTTTTCGCCGCAACCACCGGCAATCACCGTCACCAATACGGAACCAGATTCCGGCTCGAAAGGCCAGCCATGAACCCGCAAGACCTTTTGAATTTCTGCAAAACCAAGACCGGCAAGATTCTTATCTTCGGCGGCTTGTTCGCGGCTGGCATGGTCGTGTTTAGCGTCGTGCGGAAACATCACACCGCTCCCGACGACGCCGTTGCGGTTACTCCCCTTGGCACCAATATCATTGGCGGCAAACCCCAGGTGGTGCAATCCGTGGTGCTGCCTCTACAGTTATTTCATCCCCCGGCAGCCAAACCGGAGACGGCATCGTCATCACCGGTGCCACCGGTGCCGTTATCGGCAACATCGCCAATTTTGTCCCCTCCGTTTGTGGCGTCCGCTCCCCCAAATACATCCTTGCGTATGTCGCCGCCATCCCATCCGCCAGAAACGCTGCCGCCCATAAGCCTATTCGCAGACAGCGCGGCAGGCGCTCCCCGGCCCAAAAAATTGAGTGCGGCGTTCGCCCCATTCGGACGCTTGATCTCTTGTGAAACCATCGTCACGGTGGATTCCTCTTCCATGCAGACGCCCATCATCGGCCTTGTGACGGAGAACATCTATCACGCCGGCAGGCTGATAATTCCTGCCGGGACGGAAGTTCATGGCACGGCCAAAACCGATCACCAGCGTGAACGCATCGCCAGCGGCACCAGTTGGACGCTGGTTTGGCAGAACGGCGAGGAAATGCAGATCAAAGCCATCGCCCTCGACCGTGAGTTTGCGAACGATACCAACCAGACCGGCTGGGCCATCACCGACGGCAGCGCCGGGCTGCGCGGGGAACTCATTAAGTCCGACAATCTGGCGGAAATAAAATTGTTTGCCGCCACTTTTCTTTCCGGTGCGGCAGGAGCCTTGACGGAAAAACAACAAACCATCTTTGGCCCCATCAACAGCCCGACGCTTAACAACGCGCCGCTTCAGGGTGCTCAGGATGTGCTTAAAGTCTATGCACAGCAAATTTCGGATTCGATTCAAAAGGACGGGTTTTATGTCCGCGTGCCGAGCGGAAAACAGTTTTACCTCTACGTCCTGCAAACCCTCGACCGCGCCGACGTTTCCATTGGCGGCGCGGATTTCCCAATCGCCCCGGAAATTGAAGAACCAACCAAAACCGCCTCGAAACCATGAAAATATTGCCGCTCATCCCTCTGTTGTTTTTGACCGCGTGTTCCACCGCACCGAAACTCATGCTGCGACCGCAGCCAGCGCCTGCGATTGTGGATAATTCCGCTGTCCGCTATCCCGAAATTATCCGCGCCTATCACGTCGGGCGCTACGCCGATCCCAACGATGATCTGGTGATGCACGAGCAGCATGTCGTCTATCGCGTCGAGGAAAACACCCGTTGGGACTTGCGGCCCTTGCGGGCGGCCACCATTGGCGGCTCTGTCGCTTTTCCCACGGAACCCGCGCCACGCGATGCGGCGTTCAATCCGTTGCCCATCAATGACGCAGTGCTGGCTGAAGTCAACGCCCAAAAACTGGCGACCGTTCAAATCATGGTGCAGTCCAGAACCCTGTCCGTAGCACTGGCACAGTTTCAAGCTTCGTTGCAACAGGCCAGAACCAATTTGCAGGAAACAGCGGTGCTGCGCGGTGCCATCATCGAAATGAAAAAACGACTGGACGCGCTTGAAGCCGGACAGGTGCAGCCGTTGCTGTCGCCCAATTCACCGACCAATGCCACCCCTGATTCGTTGAGTCCATGAAACACTTTGCCGCTGCCACCGCTTCGGCATTTCAACAAAACATCAACCAGAATAAATCATTATGAGCACAAAAAAAACACCGCCCACCGCGCCTGCCGCCACTGCGCCCCAGGAGCAACCCACGCTTCGGAACATTCCCGAAGTGGACGCCAAAATTGACACCTACATCAAGGAGAACCCAAAGTATTTCAGCTTTCTCCAAACCATTCCCCGCGACCGGCTCGAACGCATGGTGGTTTTGAATGAAGTCCGGGAGTTGGACCGGCAGCAACGGATGCAAAACGGCGTGATGCGGCGTATCAATTCCAACCCTCAACTCAAGGAAGCTTACGAAACCCTGGTCAAAGACGTGCCGGAAGATCAGCGCGAGGAGGTTATGGCGCAGATGGCGCGGCAAAAACAGCGCGTTGTTGCCCGCTCGCAGTCACAACAGCAAACCAAGGGCGAGACCGTCGGCGTTTGAAACAAAGGTTAAGGCAAGCTGATGAATCGTGGTTGCATCTTGAATTTTAAGCGGATGCCGGTAATGTATTTTGCTTTCTACCAGATGTTTGACCGGGCATTGAGGAAGCGACCTCTGTTAAGCTCATCCGGCTGTTTTACCGGATGAGTTGTAATCCATGCGTCGCCTCAATTTCATCGGAACAAATGTGCTCAAATTGCGTCACCAGCGGGGCTGGACTCAAAAAAAGCTGCATACCATGCTTGAACTGGCGGGTTGTGTCATTACCCGGCAGACCTTGGCCAACATCGAAATTGGACGCGCACCAGTCAACGAGGAGAGGATTCTTTTCTTTGCGATGGTTTTCGGCGTTCGGGTGGAGGAATTATTCCCCGAACACTTGCGCGATGGCAAAAAGATGAAACGGTTGGAAAAATTATTTGCCACCCGCCGGTTGCGCTTCGACCGCAACGATAAACCGGATGTCTTTCAATGAGGATCAGGCATGGCGGCGCGGCGCAACAATTCCGATCTTGACGGTCAGCTTGATTTTTTTTCAAATCAACCAACGACCTATGCAACCCTTGACTCAATACGGACGGATGGCGGAGAAGCACTGGCGCGAGCATTGCCCGAACCTGGTGCGCGAACTGGAGGCGAAGGGACAGTTGCACGCGATGTTGCTGGACGCCGAGGAGAAAACGACGGACGAAATGATCGAACTGACCCAGCAGTTCCGAAAACAGGGGCTGACGGCACAGCAGGCGCACGACCGGGCTTGGGAAATGGTGCGGGAGAACTACATCCTGCTTCCGCCCGAAACGATGGCGACTTAGACCGCAATCAAAACAGCTATCGGATTTCCCCCGCTGACGGGGTTGGCGTCGGCTCGCCAAAGGAAAAGTGCCACGCCAATCTTGCCGCGATAAGGCTGGTTCATCAAATTCAGGCCGAAAACAGGCCGGCCAATCAAGAGGAAAAATCCGCGCTGGTGCGTTATGTCGGCTGGGGTGCGATGCCCCAAATGTTCGACGTGGACAACGCGAGTTGGCACAAGGAGCAAATCCAGCTTTCTGAAATTCTTTCCGACGCGGAACACCGCTCCGCCCGCGCCACGACCCTTAACGCGCATTATACCGCCCCGGTGGTCATCCACGCCATGTATCAGGCCGCGCAGCGGTTTGGTTTTCAAGGCGGCGACATTCTGGAACCCGCCTGCGGCATCGGTCATTTCATCGGTTTCATGCCGGAAGAAATGCTCCAGCACTCATCCATCACCGGTATCGAGATTGATTCACTGACGGCCAGCATTGCCAGGGCGTTGTATCCCGACGCCGACATCCGCGAACAGCCGTTTGAAAAATCAAAAATTGCGGATGAATCGTTTGATCTCGCCATTTCCAATGTCCCATTTGGGGATTACACCGTCCACGACCCGCGTTGGAATGAATACAAATTTCCCATTCACGATTATTTTTTTGCCGCCGCCTTGGAGAAGGTGCGTTCGGGCGGGTTGCTCATGTTTGTCACGTCCCGTCACACACTGGACAAATTAGATTCCACGTTGCGGGAAACGCTTTCCCAAAAAACCGAGTTCCTGGGTGCGATTCGCCTGCCCAACACGGCGTTCAAGAAAAACGCCGGAACGGAAGTGACCACCGACATCGTGATGTTGCGCAAGCTGCGCCCCGGCGAATCGTCGCGTGGACCGGCATGGAAAGCCACGGTGAATTTCACCAACGGCCACAAGGAAGAGTTTACCATCAATGAATTCTTTGCCAGCCACCCGGAAATGATGCTGGGACAGATGCGGCTGGCGCGGGGAATGTATCGGGACGGCGAACCGGTGCTGGTGCCGGATGAACGTGATTTGCGTGAGGCTCTGGCACAGGCGGTTGCCCGGCTCCCACAAAACATTTATCAGACCCCAACCCAATCTGCCGCAGAAAAAATCTTCGATCCGGCCATACCCGCGCCGGATTTCATCAAGCCCAATGCCTATTGTGTCCACGCCGATGGCCGGCTTTGTCTCAATGAGGATGGAATTTTACAGCCGTTGGAAGATTTGCCGATTGATACGCGCTTGCGGATTCGGCGGCTGATTGTCGTGCGCGATTCGGTGCGGAACTGTATGCGCTCGCAGCTCGATGGCAGCAGCGAGGAACGGGTTGCTGCCATGCGGGACGAACTCAATTCCGCCTACGACCGTTTTGTTTCCCGTTTTGGCCCCGTCAATACCCCGGCAAACCAACGGGCGTTTCGCGGCGACCCTGATTTGCCATTGTTGCTCTCGCTGGAACAATACGACGAGGAAACCAAAGTGGCGGTCAAAGCGGCCATTTTCCGTGAACGCACCATCCATCACAAACAGCCGGTTGAATCGGCTGGCTCGCCCAAGGAGGCGCTGCTGGTTTCGCTGAATGAAAAAGGCCGGGTGGACTTGTCGCACATGGCGGGTTTGCTGGCCCGACCGGCAGAGGAATTCTTGCCGGATTTGAAGGGGATGGTTTTCCTGAATCCGCAAACCAAACAATGGGAAACTGAAGACCAATATCTTTCCGGCAATGTCCGCGAAAAACTGGTTGCAGCCAATGCCGCCAGTGTTGCCGATGTCCGTTTCCATGAGAATGTCGAGGCGTTGAAATCCGTGCAACCGCAGGATTTGCCCGCCACCGAGATTGACGGGCGGCTCGGCGCATCCTGGTTGCCGCCGTCAGACGTGCAGGATTTTGTCCACGGATTACTCGGCGTTACGTCGGGTGTTCAAGTCGGCCACATCCACGCGCTCGGTTCATGGCAAGTCACCGCCAACTTGGAGGCGAAGGGAGCAACCGCAAACACGACCGATTGGGGAACGAACCGTTACACCGCCCTTGAACTCATTGAGGAAACGCTGAATCTCAAAACGCCCACGGTTTATGATTATGTGGACAAGAAACCCGTCGTCAATGCGCAGGCCACCGAAGCCGCGCGGGAAAAACAGGAGCGCATCAAAGAACGGTTTGTAAAATGGATCTGGTCGGACGACGGGCGGCGGGAGCGGCTTTGCCGACTTTACAATGACACGTTCAATCATTCGCGGGTTCGCACGTTTAATGGCGAGCATTTAACCTTGCCGGGAGCCAGTGCGGCCGTTCAACTTCACTTTCACCAAAAGTCGGGCGTGTGGCGGGTTTTGCAAACGCCCAACACGTTGCTTGGCCACGTCGTCGGTGCGGGCAAAACTTTCACGATGGTTGCCGCCGCGATGGAACTGAAACGGCTGGGACTGGCGCGCAAACCCCTGTTCGCCGTCCCCAATCACATGCTCGGCCAGTTCTCATCCGAATTACTCATGTTGTATCCGGGCGCGAATATCCTGGTTGCCGGCAAGGAAGATTTCGAGGCGCAGAATCGCAAAAAACTTTTCAGCCGCATCGCTACCGGCAATTGGGATGCCGTCATCGTCACGCACTCGGGGTTTGAGCGCATTCCATTGTCGCAGGAAACCCAGGTTCGCTTTTTTGAGGAGCAATTGGAGGAATTGGAAAAAATCAGACGGGAACACGCCGACCCGGACAACCGGCGGCTGGTAAAGGAACTGGAAAAGGCCAAAAAACGTCTGGAAGCCAAACTTGAATCGCTGGCCGCCAGCCACAAAAAAGACAACACGCTGACTTTCGAGGAACTCGGCATTGACCGTCTGTTTGTGGACGAAGCGCATTATTTCAAAAACCTGTTTTACGTTTCCAAGATGACGCGCATCGCCGGGCTGCCGCAGACGGCCAGCGAGCGGGCCTTCGATATGTATTTGAAGGTCCGGCATATTCAATCCGTGAACAACGGCGGCGGGGTGGTGTTCGCCACCGGCACCCCCATCGCCAACAGCATGGCCGAAATGTTCACGATGCAGCGTTACTTGCAGCCGGACGACTTGAAGAGCCATAACCTGCATCATTTTGATTCGTGGGCGGCGACATTCGGCGAACCGGTGACGGCGATGGAACTTTCACCGGACGGCGCAGGCTACCGAATCAACACGCGCTTCGCCCGGTTCGTCAATGTGCCGGAACTGATGCAGACTTTCCGGCAGATGGCCGACGTGCAGACCGCGCAAATGCTCAATCTAAAGCGGCCAAAATTGGAAGGTGAAAAACCGGCCATCCGCAATGCGCCTGCATCGGAAGAACTGAAAAAGTTCGTTGAAGGTCTGGCCAGACGCGCCGAGGCCTTGAGAACCGGGCGGGTTGATCCGCGTGTGGACAATATGCTCAAAATCACCACCGAAGGCCGCAAGGCCGCGCTGGATTTGCGCCTGATGAAACCCAGCCTGCCGGATGACCCGCAAAGCAAAGTCAATCTGGCGGTGGAAAACATCCACCGTATTTGGGAGGGGAACAAAGACGGACGGCTGACGCAGCTTGTGTTCTGTGACTTGTCCACGCCGCAAGACCGTGGCTTCTCCGTTTATCGGGACATGGCCGACAAATTGAAACGGCTTGGTGTCCCGGAAAGCGAAATCGCTTTCATCCAGGATTTCGACGCGGACAACGCGAAACTGAATTTGTTCCGTTCCGTTCGCACGGGCAAGGTTCGCATTCTGTTTGGCAGCACGCAGAAAATGGGTTCCGGCACCAATGTTCAAGAACGGCTGGTTGCGCTTCATCATCTGGATGCGCCGTGGCGACCGGCGGACGTGGAACAGCGCGAGGGGCGCATTTTGCGGCAGGGCAATAAAAATTCCACGGTGCAGATTTACCGCTACGTTACCGAAGGTTCGTTTGACGCCTATATGTGGCAGACGCTGGAGACGAAGGCCAAGTTCATAGCCCAGGTGATGAGCGGCGACATGACGGTGCGGCGGCTTGAAGACATGGATTCCGCCGCGTTGACCTACGCCGAGGTAAAGGCCATTGCTTCCGGCAATCCGCTCGTCATTGAAAAAGCCCAGGTGGATGCCGAGTTGATCCGACTGACACGGTTGCGGTCTGCCCATGCCGAAGAACAATATCGCATCCGCAGCAGCCTGCGCCATTCGTGCGAGGAGGTGGAAAAGTGGACGGAACGGCTGGCGCATTTGCGGCAGGATTTGACGGTGCGGCAAGATACTTCCGGTGACAAGTTCCGCATCGAACTGGACAAACAGGTTCTGGACAATCGTGGCATCGCCGGGGAATTGCTGTTGCGGCGTGCGGAAAAAATAAAAGCCCGGCTCGGCGAGGACATCCGCATTGGGCGGTTTGCCGGGTTCGATTTGTATATGCGTGCCGGTTTTAACAACAGCGCCGAACTCGTTTTGCGCGGCCAGAACAGTTACAGCACCCGTGTTACCGACACGGCGTTGGGCACCATCCGCTCGCTTGAATCCGAGGTGCAGGGCTTTGAAGAACGGGCGGCGCGGCTGGAATTCGACATCAAGGATTCACAAAAACGGGCGGTTGAACTGAAGGCCAAAATTGGCACGCCCTTTGAGAAGGAGGAGCGTTATCACCATCTGGTCAAACGGCAGTCCGAAATTGAAGACAAACTCGATCTCACCAAGAATCAGGCTCCCAGCCAGATTGAACCCGCCGCTGGTGATGAAAATGACGAAGCCGTTTCGTCGAAGCAGTCACGGACGAAATCAAACCGGCAAATTCAAAAACCCGCCGTATGCGTATGAATGAAAAGTCCACCCTTTTCCTGCCACGCTTGCCTGCTCGTCTCGACGTGAATCAGGCAGCCGAAATTCTTGGTTTTTTGCCGCATGAAATCCCATTTTTGCTAAAAGCGGGACTGCTTAAACCATTGGGAAAACCGGCTCCCAACGGTCACAAGTTTTTTTCGGCTGCGGAAATTTCGGCCCTGTCGCAAAATCGGGAATGGCTCGATAAGGCCACCCGCGCCGTCGCCAAACATTGGAAATCCAGAAATCTCAATCCCGACCAGTCGGAATAAATTCCAGCATCGTCATCAACGATATTTACATCTGGCAATTGCTTCGGCTACTTGCTTGAGATTCGTGATGCGCCATTTTGCTCCGTTTCCAACCAAAGAAGCGCGTTTCTGCAAAGCCGCTGCCGCACGCGGACTGCGGCGAGCCAGACGTATCTGCCTCATGCGGCTTTGCGCTTCCTGTTCTTTTACTTCTTCAAAGGTTGGCGTTTTCACTTTGAATGTATCTAACTCAATTGGATTTTTGGTGCAAGTTCATTGAATGGCCGGCAGCATGAAATGAAATGCACCTCATCTGCCAATAAGCATTGATGCGCCGGGACCAGAGGGCGGAAATGACACGGTGGCCTTCGCTGACTTCGCTCCGGCCCGCCTTCCGTCATTTCCGTCCTCTCGTTCCAGCTTGTATTATATGGCATCATGTCCGCTTCCGTCTGGCACAAACCCGTGTCGTCCTCGGCGGGCTGCATCTCGCCCGTTCGGAACGCCACAAGTTTGTGCCAGACCGAAGCGATGCGAATTGGATGCGATATATCTGTGTATAAAACTGTGTATAAAAAGGGGTGAATTCCTAGTGAAAGAGGGGTGACTGCCTAGTGCTTGACTAGCCCGTAAAATATGGCATTATGGCATCGAATTCGGCCTTCTCATAGTCCGATTCCGACCCTCGCCTCCATGTAAATTGCTTGTAAATACAGGCGTTTCTTGGGGTGCTGGGGCAAATCTTCAACGAAATCTTCAACGATTTTAGCTCCCGCTCACTATCCGGCACGGACACGGCGCGGACACGCCTAGTGCATGGATGCGGGAGCGATTCAGTCCTCATATCCTTACAAAATGAAAATACAGGATATGACACAGCGGTATCGCAAATTCAAACGCGCCTGGGGCATGTGGTATGCCTTTGACACCGCCACCGGCAATTCCGTGAGTCTCAAAACCCGGGTGCAAGCTGAGGCCGTGCAAAAGGTGAACGCCATGAACGAAACCGAACGGGTGCCGGCCATCAGCCTCGGCCTGGCTAGGGTTTACCTGAATGCCACTGATCCCAAGCTGGCGACGCGGACGTGGCAGGACGTGATGGAAAACATCATAACCAAAAAAACGGATGAAACGCTGCGCCGCTGGAACGTGGCGATCAAGGACCGGAATTTTGACTGCATCCGCAACCTGTCCGTCTGCGAAACCCGCCCGGAACATTTCGACCGGGCGCTGGCCGACGGCAAGGTGTCCAGCAATGTTTATCTGCGGCGCATCCACAATCACGCCCTCGGCATGGAATGGCTGTTGAAATCGGTCATCCCGCGCCTGCAATGGCCCAAGCCGGTGTTCAAGTCCAAGCGTGCTATCACGGCGGAAGAACACGCGGCCATCATCCGGCGGGAGCAGAACACCGAGCGCCGGGACTTTTACGAACTGCTGTGGCATACTGGCGCGGCGCAATCGGACGGGGCTTGCCTGCTGACGGAAGACATCAATTGGTAGGCCCGCACGATTTGCTTTACGCGCAAGAAATTGAAATCGCGCGGCACGAACCTCAAGCCGACGCTGTTCCGGTTCAGCGCGGAGATTGAAGCGCTCTTGAAACGGCGTCCGGCAGCGGGGCCGCTGTTTCCGTATCTTTGCACGGTGCGCGCCGGGGATCGGGCGACGGAGTTCAAGCAGCGGTGCGACGGGATGGGGATTTCCGGGGTGTCGCTGCACAGCTATCGGTATGCGTGGGCGGAGCGGGCGTTGAAATGCGGCTTTCCGGAGCGGTTCGCGCAACAGGCGTTGAGGCACAATTCCAAGGCGGTGCATCGGGCATATGCGAAACACGCGGAAGTCACCGTGCCGTCGCTGGCAGATTGGGAGAAGGATTGGCAGGAAAATTCGCAACGCAGCGGGCAACCAAAATTGCTGGCGGTGAATTTTCGGCTGCCGATGGTGCCAACCGCACAAGCGAATTGAATTGAGCAACCAGTGCGCTCTGTCGGCACCGATATTCCAGTGGGCGGCGAACACGGTGGCAACGATGTCGCCGGGTAGGGAAATACCCCATTGACAACCTAGGCAAAACATGAATTTACATGACGGAAACCCTTACACTATTATGCTAATAATCTAAATAATGATACCTACAACCGTCGCACTAATTCAAAAAACAGTTTTTCTTTGGAAATCCAAGTAATTTACAAACCGCAGAGTCATGGTATGGAAACACCCCATTGACAGTGAAAAGCCCATCAAACATTATCCGTCGGAATCCTTTACATATTCCAGCCAAGCGACTCGTGCCGACGAGCCAAACAATTCTTTTATTTTGGAGCTTTCAGCCAACAAAAGCTTCATTGTATCAATGACTTGTCTGGATTCAAAAATACGAATAACAGCCGCCAAAGTTAAGTCGGCATACAATTTGCTTTACCGACAAACATGAAGTTTAAAAACATATTCCTTAGTGCGGTTGGGTTGACCATCGTGACAACTGCCAGTGCAATTCCGACGCCTGTGAATGTCACCGTGAGCGGTGGTGCCATTGTTGTGGCGTCGAGTGATTTGAGTGATTATGGGGATAGCACGGTATTGGCATGGACCTCGACGGACATTGCCAACTACAACACGCTTGCGCCTGCGAGTTATCCCGATGGTTCAGTTTCTCGCAACTCAAAGACTGATGTTTCCAACGGCGGGGACAGCATCCAACTTGATCTTAGCGGCACGGACCAATATGTGTTTTTACACTGGGGTGGCAAGGGTGGGGGCTGGGCGCAGTTGTTCTACGTCGGTGGCCTCAGTGGTGATTTTACTTTCAATAACAGCTTAATAGACAATGGTGCCGGCCATCCTGATGTTGGCGGGCTATCATTCTACTCATATTATGACGCAACGACTACGACTAAGACTAGTGTGCCGGATGGCGGCTCGACCATGCTGATGTTGGGCGCGGCACTGTCTGGCCTGGGCTTGATCGTTCGTCGTGTGAAACAATAACCGTTTTTGCAAACCCCGATGGCATCCTGTTTCAATCAGGATGCCATTTTTATTTCCAGTAGGCCCGCAATCGCCAAAGCAGCAGTCTTTCCCTGCCTGTCTTTTCCCGTTGATTGCTTCGCGCGGAGCGGCAGTTTTCGCGGCAAACATGGCCATTGTCCTGCGGGAACAAAACACGGAACGCCGGGATTTTTACGAATTGCTCTGGCACACCGGGGCGTCACAGACGGACGCGGCCTGTCTGCTGGCGGAGGAGGTGGACTGGAGCACACGCACGATTAGCTACTCGCGGGCAAAATTGAAATCGCGGGGGACGGCCAAAGTGCTCACCGGCTCGGCCCCTGATCCAGGGGCAAAACCAGCCATTTC
>VFSW01011497.1_pt1 | contig 12437 bp, 6 predicted proteins | sample 5358111 | NCBI WGS metagenome assembly VFSW01 (sample SAMN11554181, study PRJNA540505) | mine drainage metagenome | isolation source: sediment from site ElyBrook_90M | place: USA: Ely Copper Mine, Vershire, VT | collected 2017
TTCAAGCGGGCCCCGCAGGCTCGCGATGCTCGGCCCACGCATTGGAAAGCCGGCGGACGGGTTCGCGCAAACGCACGGCCAGCACCGCGATGGTTTCTAGCCGTTCGATAGCGGCGGGCGGCAGCCGGTCGCGGCGCGCCAGTAAAAGTTCGGTATTTCCGAGAATTCCGGTCAGCGGATTGTTCACTTCGTGCCGCAAGATCTCGCCGAAGTCTCCTGATAATTCATCTTTTGGAAATTGGATCATTCCCGTGGCCCGCTCGGCCATCCTCACCCGGCGGTCCAGCATGCCCGCGACGACCGGCAGGTAATGGCCCGTCCGCGCCACAAAATCCACGGCGCCGGAAGTAATCAGGAAAGCCATACCCGCTTGTTTCTCCGGCGCTCCCGCTACGACCACCGGCGCGGTTTCCGTAAGCAAGGCAACCGCGGATTCCAGGGACTCGTACCCGTGAGCGATGTCAATTGCGGATTCGTCCAGAAACACGGCCGCGGGGGGGGGGGGGCCGCCCCCGCGAGCCCCGCCCCGCCCCCGTGAGCGATGTAAATTGCGGATTCGCCCAAAAACCCGCCCGCGGGCGCGCAGCGCCCGATCCTCTTCCGCGCCAGCTCCACCGTGCCGACCACCAGGGTCCGGTAGTGTCCGCCGAAGGAGGAAAGCTCCTCGAAGCATCGCTGCGCCAGAATAAAATCGCCGCTGATGATGAAAATAGTCCGGCTCGTCAAATTCATTTTCCCCTCTTCATTTTTTCTTCGTCATTCTTAATTCTTCCCTTGCCGCGGCGCGCAGCCGTTCCCCCGCGGAAACCGCTGCATTGCTCGCCGAGGCCGCGGCAAGGGCTTGGCGCACGGCTTCTTTCAACTCTTCCACCAAAAACGGCTTTGCCAAATACGGTAAGCCGCTTGCCTTCAAAAATTCAAGGGTGCGCGGCCCCATGGTGTCGCCCGTGACAAACAGGACCCGGTGCTGGATCGGATTCTCCCGGCGCACGAGCGCGCGATAAAGCCCCGGCCCATCCACATAGGGCATCTTCAAATCGCAGATTACCAATGAATAACTCTTCTCTTCGAGCCTGCCGAGGGCCGCCCGGCTGTCCAGCAGCGTGTCCACGCGGTAGCCCTCTTCGGACATCACATCCTTGATCAAATCCGCGACGGTCGGCTCGTCCTCCACAATCAAAATGCGCTCCTTCTCCCCCGCCCGCTCCAGGGCTTGCGGATGCGCCGCAGCCTCCAATCTCGGCTGATGGGACGGCTCCGCACCCGTGAAATCGAAGCCGGAAACAGGCACGGCCGGGAGTTCGACGGTCAATGTGGCGCCCCGGCCCTGGAGGCTATCCACGCTCACTTCCCCGCCATGTTCCTGAACGATCCCGTAGACAATCGAAAGTCCCAGACCCGTGCCGACCCCCGGAGGCTTGGTGGTGAAGAATGGATCGAAAATGCGAGCCACGATTTCGGGCGAAATTCCCGGACCGTCGTCGGACACTTCCATCGCCAGGCGGTCCCCAGCCAATCGCCGCGTGCGAATGAGGATCCGCCCAATGCTGGGCTCCTCCCCGCGCGCTAGCACGATGGCCTGTTCCGCGTTCACGATTAGGTTCAGCACCACTTGCTGGAGCTGCGCCCCGTCCGCCAGCGTTTCGGGCAAGGCGGGATCCAAAGCCAACTCCACTTCGATGTTCTCGAGTTTCAGTTCGTAGGAACGCAGGGAAAGCGTTCGCTCGATGACATCGTTCAAACGCACCGCGCGCCGCTCGGGCTTGGTCTCTCGCGAAAAAAGCAGCAGGTTCTTAACAATGCGTCCGGCGCGCTCGGCTTCTTGCGAGATGCGCTGCGCGTCCGCCGCGCGGTCCGAGGCGGACCGCCGGGTCAGGAGAAGTTGCGCGTAGCCTTGGATGCTCGTCAACGGATTGTTCAATTCGTGGGCGATCCCGGAGACGAGTTGGCCGAGCGCGGCCATTTTTTCCGTTTGCAGAAGCTTGGACTGGATCAGGCGCTGCCCGGTAATGTCTCGGTAAACTTCCAGCCAGCCCAGCCGCGTTCCATCGGTTTTGTAAAGAGGCCTGGAGAACCGTTCCACGATTTTTCGCGACGGGCGGACCAGCTCGAATTCATCCCAGCTGGCCTCGTCACCCCGGCGCACGTGCTCGCGCCATCGCGCCGCGGTTTCCGCTGGACGCAGGAAATGGTACGTCAGACTGTCGATCAGCGCTTCGATGGCGCCGAATTCCCGCAGCCTGCGCGATTCAAGCCCGAAGATGCCTGCCAACCGGTTGCTCGCCATGAGAATCCGCCCGTCGGCGTCAAGCAGCAGCACGCCGGATTCGATGGAGTCGAGAAGGCCAGCCATCTCGGCCCCCAAGCGTTCTTCCGATTCCCGCAGTGTCTGCTGCGCTCCTTGATCCTCAATGTAAATAAGCCACCTCGGCCCGTTCTCGCCCATTCCCGTGATCTCGCGCCGCAGGCGCATGCGGATGACGCCGCCCCGAACGAGCGCCGCTTCCAGCACTACCGGGGCAACCTGTTTTCTCTTTTGCCCGGACGCAGCGGCAGGCTCTTGCAGCCGGCCTCGCCACTCGATGACCGCGGCGCGCGCCACGGTGGAAAATAACTCCTCCAGCAGAGTCCCATCCGTCCGGCCCCAGGGCGAGAACAAGAGCAGACTGGCGGCGCGGCTCGTTTCCAGAATTTTTCCTTCGCCGTCGATTACGAGCAAGCATTCCCCGCTGTCCTCAACGATCTTTCGCAGGGTGTCGTTGGACGCTGTCCGCTCCTCTCTCGCCGCCTGGCGATCCAGCGCCGTGGCGGCCAGCAGCGCATAGGATTCCAGCCTTAGAAAATCCTCGCCGGAATCCTGCGATCGTAAAAGTCCCGCCATCAGCACGCCGCTTCCTCCGCTCCGGACATCTAGGGGAATGGCCACCACGCGATCCAAAACCGCATCCGGAAATCGCGTCGAGGCGCCTGAATAATTTGCCAGCGCTTCGCCCGTGATTTCGGATTCCCGGCCTTCCTGGAAAACATTTCTCCAAAGTTCCGTGACACTTTCCCGATGCAGAAAGGAAAGATATCCGGCCTCGCCGTCCCATCCCTCTCCGGCCAGGGGTGGCGCGCTCCCCCGGCCCACTGCGACGAATTCCGCCTGCACATAATGGCGGGCGGCACGGGCAATCTGCAGGAAGATGGAGTCAGCCGATACGCCATTCAAAATCGCCCGGGAGAGCCGCAATTGGGCGCGCAGCTCTTCGGCGGCCAGTTCGATGTGGCGGGCATTGCGGTGGTGCTGAACCGCCAAAGCAATTTCATCCGCCCGGGCGCGCAACGCATTCAGGTCTAAGCGTCCCGGCGACCGCGCGTAACCCACCATGCCCAAGCCGAACGTTCGGCCGCACTCGCGGAGCGGAATCCACACCGCGCTGTGCATCCCGATCAGAGGGCCCAGGCGAGGAATCGTCTCGCCGGCAACGAATTCCACATGCAGCGGGCTGGTACTTTCCAGCGCGACCCGCAAAAAAGGAGTCGATATGTCGAGGTGTTTCCATTGCTCCGGAATGGGGCCAGGAACTGCCTCCGCCACGCAGCCGGTGCCGGACTCTCCCCTCCGGTCTCCTGAAAGCCACAGCCCGGCGCGATCCGCATCCGCTGCGGCCAGCAACGCGCGGGCACCCAGACTGAGCAACCGGCTCAGCGGTTCCCCTCTCGCGGCGGCAAGCACCGGCGCGCTGCCCTGATCCACCGCGCCGCCACCTCCCCGCCATCTTCGCATCCAGCCAACCGCCGGCATTGCACCCCCTACAGCCGCGCCCACAGAATTAGATAGCTCAACAGAGCCGCTGTCCCGAGGGTAACCACAATCGTGACCGCCTCGCGAACCACGCGATAGTGCAAGAAAAATGTTCGATGAAGCATGCGAACCTCCTGTCGCGGTTTGTCTTGCACCAGAGTGGCCAATGGAAGCGATATACTAAAGTGCTCAGAATCCATAAGATACGCGTCGCAGGGGAACGACGCAAAGGCCCTGCGTTCCCATCCCGAAACTCCGCAGGGGTGCGATTCCCGGATAGGAAAACGGGAGGGGCGGCGACGGGGAAGTTCTTGGGCACAAAAACTCCACCCGGGAACTCCACTCCAGTCCAGGAGAGCGGGCAAAAATGAGACGCCCGCATAACAAAAATGTTAACTCGGCGTTGAATTATTGGGATGGTATAACGAATTTTCGCAAGCCTTTGACTCTAAATCTATCAATGGCCGGAGACGGTCGGCCCGTCCTAACCGTGGGGGGAGGGGGGCTGACCGGGCGCACCCTCCCTCGCGCCTCGTGAAAGAAAAGAGTTGGGGGACTTGGCGGCGGATTTCAGGCACCCCTGCAGGCTGCTCGAACCCCGGCGGAAAACTCACGCTTGCGCGCGGCTCGATTCGTATTGCTTGAGTTTCCTGTACAGCGTGGTTTTTCCGATGCCCAGGAGGCGCGCGGCGGCCAGCTTGTCTCCGGAAGTTTCCTGCAACGCGCGAAAGATGGCGCGCCGCTCCAGAATTTCCAGCGGCACCAGTTCGTCATTATCGGAATGCTTCTCCGACGCCGTGTACTGAAGGTTCGACGGCAAGTCGCCCACGTGCAGGATGGGCCCCGAACCGAGCGCCACGGCCCGTTCGATGGCGTTCTCCAGTTCGCGGATGTTTCCCGGCCAATCGTAGCCCATGATCCGGCGCATGGCGTCTTCGGAAACGGTATGGATGGGACGCGCGGAATCGGAAAATTTCTCCAGAAACGTGTTGACCAAGAGCGGAATGTCCGCCTTGCGCTCACGCAGCGGCGGAAGCTTGATCTGCACCACATTCAGGCGGAAATATAAGTCCTGGCGGAATGCCCCGGTTCGAATGCCCGATTCTAGATCCCGGTTCGTCGCGGCGATCACGCGCGCGCGGATGCCGATCCTCTCGTTGGACCCCACGGGCTTGATTTCGCGCTCCTGCAGGGCCCGCAACAGCTTCGCTTGCAGATCGATGGGCAGGTCGCCAATCTCATCGAGAAAGAGCGTCCCCTCCCCGGCGGCTTCGAACAAACCTTGTTTGGCGTGCTGCGCGCCCGTAAACGCGCCTTTCACGTAGCCGAACAGCTCCGATTCGATGAGCGTCGGAACCAAGGAAGAGCAGTCTACCGGAGCGAACGGCTTATTTTTGCGCGGCCCCGAAAAGTGGATCGATCGCGCCACCAGTTCCTTTCCCGTTCCGCTCTCTCCAAGGATCAAAACGGGATAGGTATGCTGCGCCACTTTCTGGATCAGCTTGTAGACGCTCTGCATCCTCGGCGACATGCCGATGAGGCCGCCAAACCCGGGGCGGCTGCGCAACTCCTCGCGCAGCAATCGATTCTCCTGGTCCACTTCGATGGAGTGCATCAGGCGGTCGAGCTTGGCGCGCAATTCGTCCACATGAAACGGCTTGGTCACGAAGTCCGTGGCGCCCAGCCGCGTGGCCTCGATGGCCGTGGCGATGGTTCCATACTGCGTCAGCACGATGACAGCAATTTCGGCGTTGTTGGCGCGGGTTCGCTTCAACAGCTCCAGGCCGCCCAGTTGCGGCACTTGCAAATCCGTGACCACGATGTCGACCGGATACTGGTCGAGTATCTCCAGCGCCTCCTCGGTGGTTGAAGCCATGTAAACCTGCAAGCCGGCATCGGCAGCCACATCCCGGCATAAATTTCGAGTAGTGACCTCGTCATCGACGATCAGAATACTGAAAGCCGTGCTTCGCGCGGCGAGTGTTTCCACTCTTGTTTCCGATTCCATTTTAGTTTCCATGACTGGGACCTCGTTTCAAAACTGGAGCAACAGGCGTGCCAAATCAGGAGAAAACCATAAAACGGGCAGTTCGTGTCACTTATCATGACAGCGCAACAATTATGCGGATGATTCTATTGCCGAATCGGGAACTAATGCAAGCTCATTTCGCTCATGCAGTGGATAATTCCTTATGAACGTGCATGAAGCAAGAATGGGAATTGCCAAGCGTTCAATGCGGAACAGCACTCGAATCAGGATGCCCCGGCAGCCATTTTGGGCGACCCACTCGCTGGGGGCTAATTCGCTAGCATACCTCTGCCCACCCGCAAAGCGGACTGCCAGCGTACCCAGGACCCGGTCCCAGGCCCGGCCGGTGCCGGAAGAAACGTTCGACCCCCCATGCCCACCGAGGCGGCAAAGTCCGGAACGGGGGCGGAGGCAGCCTCGTCGCCGCTTCCTGCCGAGCTTTCCCGACATTTCGCGAAATAAAAAGACTATCACGGGCAATCGCGACGAGCGTATCTTGATCGCCGCGCTGGGTCTCCAATCCGACTGCGCCGCCGGAATTCAGAGCCAGATCGTGCCAAATCCAATTTTTCTCGCCGTTATCGGAAAAGACGAGCCTTCGAAGCGAAATGGCCCTGATTCGCTGGCCATTCGAAGAAGCATTCAGCGATTGCAGAGGCAGGGACGCCAGCGGTCCGATTGGATTCAGCGTTCAGGCCGCGCTTTGGTGGGAGGACACCAGCAAGCAACGGCTCGTCGTGGCGCGGCGGAGTCACAAAGAACACGCCGCCATCGACGAGCCGTTGATACCACTGGTAGTCCACAGAGCCGCGGTCAAAGAACAGGGCGGTGCCGCGGGCAAACGGAAGAGCACGCGCCACTTCCACCTCCGAAGCTTTTCCATCGGCAAGGGCTGCATAACACGGTAGATGTCTCTACGTCTTATGCTTACCGCCCGTACACGAGCACCCTGAAATTTCCGGGCTTGGCTGTCGCCAGCGGATGCGGCTGCTTTTCCGTCGGAGCGGCCGGCGGATTAAAATCCGATGTAGTCAGAAAAACGTTGTGCGTCTTCGGATCGACCTGCACTGTTTTGGCGCCGTACTCCGTTTTTACCGCCTCGACCTCGCTGAGTTTGTCCGGCGAGTCTTCGTGGTAAATGTGCAGCATGCCCACGCGGGTCGCGACGAACAGCATGCCTGTCGTGGGATCAAAAGTGTTGGCATCCACTCCCGCCGAAATTGGATACGACTGGAGAATTTTCCCCGTATCGGCGTCCATCATTGTCACGAACTGCGGACCGCGGCCTGCCGAAAAAAGACGCCGGGTCTTTTGGTCCATCGCCATGGAAGTTGGCGCGCCTTCCGGCGCCGTAGGCCAGCGCGCCGTGATGGTATTGGTGCGGGCGTCGATGGCCACCACATCGTTCTTTTCCGGATTGTTGTCGTAGACCATCCCCTTGCCGTCCACGGCCGGGAATTCAACCTTTCCCACCAGATCGATGTTCGCGATCACGGTTTCTTTCACTGCATCGATCACGGTCGAGTTGTGGCTGTCGCCGTTGAAGGTGAGAATGTGCTTCGTCACGGGCTCGTAGATGAGTGCATCCGTGTCGGGCTGCCCGGTCTTCACCCTGCCCGTGACTTTCAAGGTCTTCAAATCGAAAATCACAACTTCCTGAACGGTCGCGCCTTCCCGGGAATCGCCATCCGTAATGAATCCTTTTCCCAGATCCTTTGCCACCGCAATTCCGTGGCAGCGCGACAGGCCATCGATTTTCCCCACCACGGAGTAATCGTCCGCATTCAGAACCACCACCTCCGTGCCATGCGAAATGTATACGCGCCGCGCTGCGGCATCCACCGAAAGGTAGTCGTAATACTCGCCGCCGCCCGGCGCCGCGGGCAAGGACACCGTCTTAATCAAATGGTAACCAACCGCCGCGGGCTTCGGCCGGGCGTAAGACGCCGACAGGAAACAAGCTCCGAACAATGCAAGGCAAAGACCCACTGCAAGACGCTCCAAAGTGAAAGACCTCATGTAAACGCTCCTTTTTATTTAGTGTTCCGCCCAATCGGAAAAGCCGGACGCGGATGCGGCCGGGAATTCGCCGCGCGCCTCTATCGGTGTGCGACGGCCCGCTTTCATGTTGCTCGAAGTCCCGGAGAGACGCTACCGCGCGGCCCATCGTGGAAACGGCGGCCTTCGCGGTTCGACCCTTCACAGCCCCGAAGGGCGGCACATTTGGCTCACCCTGTGCCGCACCTTCGAGACTTGGCCTCTGCCTTCGCACCCACCCGCCGTTTCCATGGCGGCTAAACTTTTTCGTCCCTCACGGGACCGGCGAAGATGAAAAGACCGATTCTTCGTTCCACGGGACAGACTCCAAGTTCTGCAAACTTGCAAAATTGTAGCACCAACCCTGCTTCCTGCACTCATTAACCGAAGCGGCGGCGGGAGCGGAGTGGGTTCTCTCGCTATCTGCGCCATCCACTTCCTCGTTCCATTCGCGCCGGTAAGATTTTCGTCCAGATTCTTGGCCAGGTGGGGGACCGCAACGCATTCCACTGCGATTCAAGTGTTTAAACAGCGCTTTTCACGCCGCTTTCGCTGCAACAGGCGAGCGTCCGCCGGGCAATTGAATTTGACTTTTGCAAATGGAGAAGTTTCGCTGCCGCGTTTTTGGACGGGCCGCTTCCACGATTTCAGTGTGTGGAGTCTGAGGAAGAGATTCGAGAAACTCCACTGCATGCACAGGAATCCGTTGAAAAGAAAATCGGTCAATTTTCCACAGGACGGACCCTGGAGCAGCTTTTCCTTCTACTCAAAACGAAGTCCGATTGGCGTCTCCCTAGGGGGCACGTCCAACCAGGAAAAGTGGCCGTGCGGGTCCACGTTGAAACCTGCCTAAACCCATTCCGAGCAGGAATCGTGGGTCACTCAATTCAGCCCCGCCTGCGTGGCTTTGACTAAGGTCTGCCCGGTCCTCGTCGCGTAGTAAATACTCGAAGCTTGGGGAATACTGCTGTCATTATCGATAATAATGCCAGTCGTACCGCCCGAGGCGGCGAGCGACGTTGTGCCGGTATTGACCGTTGGAAAGCCGCCCGTGATGTCCAGCCTCATAACGCATCCGGCAGTTCCACCGCTTGTCGTCGCCACACAGTGGTTCGTGACTCCCACGTAAAGGAAGTCCTTCGCCAGTGTGGGGTTGTAAAACTCCGTCATCGGCGACGCGTCCGCGGCGCCAGTCGTTAACGCCGCTGTGGTCGCATTAGCCGTGCCGTTCATCAAACCGCTGCCGTTAAAACCCACGCTGTAAAGAGTGGGAGTCGTTCCGCTCCCGGTTCCCACAACATACAAAAGAGGGGTTCCCACTCCGGTATACCAGGCATTATTAAATTGTACATCATACGGACCGGTATACGTCGTATTGCCCGTGCCGACGGGGACCGAAACAAAACTGGTCAGGTTTCTGGGGGCTTGCACGACCAGGGCGTTGGTGCCGTTGGTGTTGAAGAAAGCGTAGACGTATTGACTGCTGTTATCGACGATCACCGGATTCAGGGATGTGGTGCCGCTGGCAACAATCGGGCCATAGACAACCGAGGGGGATGAGCCGCTATCCACGACGTAATCGATGCGGCCGTTGCTATCCGTAAAAATGACGCTGTTGGATCCTGAGTCATACACCGGGCTGGAGGGAATGGCGCTGATGGAGGCGCTCCAAACGATGGTCGGTGTAGCGCTGCCGTTAAATACGTTGCCGATCTTGTAAAGGTACCCGGAGCCCGATCCAGACGAGCTGTAAGTCGTAACATACGCCGCATCGCTGACATCGTTGTTCGTGTAAAAAATATATGGGGAGCTGGTGGAACTTTGGTTTGTTACGCCGCCGTCGGGAGAAAGCAGGACGGTTTTGTCCACGGCGTTGTTGCCGGCGCCCGGAACAACCGCATTGGTCGGGCCAGTTCCATTGGAGCCCGTGGTTCCAATTGTCAGGATGTGAAAATAAGATTTCCCCGTGGAGAGATTCTCGATGTAGGCAAGCTGCGTTCCTTTCTCCGAAATTGCCAAGGAAGCAGGGACTTCACCCGTGCCGGAGGCGTAGGCGAACATGACGGTCGGCCCATTCGTGGTGCAATTGGGCGACGCGGACGCGGGACTCGTGCTGTACAGGTTATTTACACCAAATATATTCGCTTGGCCGCCCGATGCGGGTGCCGCCCCAATTCCAATTGCCACGAAGTCTTTGCTGCAACTGGGAGCGGCCTTCACATCAAATACATATTTGGCTGGGAAGCCCTCGCCGGCACCGGGAGTGGTCTGGAAGGTGAAGGCGCCTGTTGCAACCAATTGCGTACCGTAGACGCCGCGGCCAGTGCTATCATAGAAGGAATAATTGTTTGCGCTGTTACCCCAAACATTTAGTTCTTTTCCAGTAACTCCAAACAGAAGTCCGTCGGTATCGAGCGCCGGATTCGCGGACGGGGTAATCACATTATCGTAAATGAAGCTCCCGAATGGGCTGTTGGTTACCGCCGGCCCGCCTGCGATGAGCGTGTACGTCCCCAAGTCGCTGCCGCCCGTTACCGTAAGGCTGCCGGCAGCGGCCAGCCACTTACCGCCGCCCTCATCCGTCACGTTCAGGGAACCGTATGCCGTCTCGGGAGAAATGGTGAAGCTAAAGTTGATGATCGGCTGAAACGCGTTCGTCCCTAAGGATACGCTCCAGTCTCTTTGGCTCTCTTCACCCGGCAAGCCGGGCTCGCGACGGTGTTCGCGCGCCCATTCTTCCCGGCTATCTTCATCCCGCAAGCCAGGCTCGGGACGATATTCCGGCCACCATGCTTCCCGATGCCGGAGATACCAGCTCTGCTCCCAGCGAGGATCATTTCGGAACGGGGCTGGCACCGAGTCGTCCTTCGAATCCGGGTAAAGGACATGGCGTTGTGACCAGTCCGAAACGATACTCTTCGGAACATGCGGCGAGGGCCGGCTCGCGAGCACTTGCGCAGTCAATGTGAACACAATGGCTACGACAAGTACTCTGATAGCGTCACGAGAAGCCAATGCCGTACTCATGGCTTTTGGCGTTCTTAATTTCACGGATGCCCCCGCACAATCAGGAATCTTAAATCTAGCCGAGATACACACTCCAATCGTTCCAGCGTGACTTCATACAGCCGCTGGAATGGGATTCGTGAACATACCCGCGCCAGGTGAGCATTTTATGAGGCGACATCAATTCATTGCGTGGCGCGCCAATGCGTTTGTGCTTAACACGACAATGTCATTAGAATGCCTTGCTTAGAACAGCAACACTGAAGCGAACTGTCCGCACATGCAAGTCATGGCTTCTATTTGTTCGCAGCGAGGCCTTGCGCCGCTATAGGTTTATCCCGCCTGCCATTTCTTTCGTTGCAACATCGCCGAAAGCCAGGATTCGTGTGAAGAATTCCCGAAATGAATTCCGCTAAGGATCGGTTCATTTCGTCAAAGGCAGCCAAAATCAATCGCGCAAATCGGAACGAACTCTAGTCGAGCGGTTCAACCTTGACAATCGATGCGCCGTGGTTGCTGCCGATCCAAAGCGTGCCGGGGTTCTTCGAATCGTCGACATAGACGCGGCGGATGTTGGTCGGGCGCGGCAGCATGTATTCCGTATACTGGCCGCTCTTGATATCAAGACGCGCCACACGGTCGGTTAGCATGGACCCGGTCCACGCGTCGCCGTTGCGGTCGGCCACGGCGTCATACGGAGCGCTCCACGGCGTGGGCACCTTCCACTCGGTTATGCGTTCGGTCTTGGGATCGAACATGCCGATTGCGTTGCCCTGATATTCGCCAAACCACAACCGGCCTTCGCGATCGACGCGACCGCGCCGCGGGCGGGAATCCGGGGTCGGAGTCTGGTAGACGGTCGCATTTTTCGTCTTGGCATCGATCTTGACGATATTTCCGGCCGAAAAATCGAGCAGATAGGCGTTATTCTGCGCATCCGAGTCGATGCCGTAGGTCCCGATGCGCTTGCCTGTCTGCGGATCCTTGAAGGCGCCAAGGTTCTCCATTTTGTTGGAGGTCAGATCGAGCCGGTAGATGTTGCCGCCATCGGAGTTCTTGATCCATACTTTATTGTCGACAGGAGTTCCTTCGATGGCGAGATGGCCGAGCTGGCCGCTATCGGTGTCCCATTCCTTGGGGGTCGTCCACATCTGAAACTTTTCGGTCTTCTTATCGAACTTTGCAATAGCACTCTGGTACATCACGCCGATCCAGGGATTGTCGTCCGCGTCGAATTCCAGATCGAGCGTGCCTTCCGGCCATCCCGGCTTCACTACCGGAATCGGATATTGCGTCACCTCGCCGGTCTTCGGATTCATCTTGCCGAGGAACATCTGGCCGAAGTCGGAGTACCAGACGTTGCCCGCGCGATCGAGCACCACGTCGTGCGGCTGAATCAAGCGATTTGGCAAATCGTATTCGGTAACGATCACGTGCGTGGACTTGCCCGTGAGCCGCGGCAGGGTTTTAAGAGGAAATGACCAGGTTGGCTCCTCGCTCAGGTTGCCGCTGGCGAGCCATTCCGCCGTCTTCCTGCCGTTACCTCCGCGTTGCACATCGCGACTTGCCGTGCCAGCG
>VFSW01011498.1_pt1 | contig 12436 bp, 11 predicted proteins | sample 5358111 | NCBI WGS metagenome assembly VFSW01 (sample SAMN11554181, study PRJNA540505) | mine drainage metagenome | isolation source: sediment from site ElyBrook_90M | place: USA: Ely Copper Mine, Vershire, VT | collected 2017
CTTCTGGTGTGTCTCCTTGCAAGAGGGCATGTTTTGCTAGAGGGCATCCCCGGGATATCGAAGACTTTGATTGCGAAGGCGTTCTCGAAGTGCCTTGACCTCTCGTTTAAGCGAGTCCAGTTTACGCCAGACATGTTGCCGCTTGACATAATCGGCGGTTTCATTTTCAACATGAAGACGAGGGAATTTGAGTTCAAGCAGGGCCCTATCTTTACCCATATATTGCTCGCCGATGAAATCAATCGCGCCGCACCCAAAGTCCAGAGCGCGCTACTAGAAGCAATGCAGGAGCTTCAAGTCACAGTTGAGGGGCACACCTCGCAGCTTCCTTCCCCGTTCATGGTAATTGCAACGCAGAACCCTCTAGACTTTGAAGGCGTCTACCCACTTCCCGAGAGCCAGCTTGACAGGTTCATGATGAAGATCACATTTGGCTATCCAAACTTGGCAACGGAGTCAGACATCATCAAGAGAAATCTGAAGGAAATCAACGTAAACCAAGTCGAAAGCGTCATCAAAGCTGACGAGCTTCAAGCAATGTTCAGGCAGGTTGACGCAGTCAGGGTGTCAGATGAAATTTTAGCCTATCTCGCTCAGCTTGCTGAAGCTTCGCGCAATGACTCACGCATCGGACTGGGCGCGAGCCCGAGGGCTATGGTGCATCTTGTTCACAGTGCAAGAGCCAACGCTGTCCTGAACGGAAGAGAGTATGTAATGCCTGAAGATATTCAACTCCTAGCGTCGTTCGTGCTCTCGCATCGAATACGAGTAGACCGAACAGCAGTATTGAAAGGTATAGTCAAAGCGCCAAATGAGGTCATTCAGCAAATACTGGATGTAGTGAAGCCTCCAAGGTGAAACTAACTGAAAGAGGCCGTGACTACCTCAAGGCTACGTTCATTCTTGCTCTAGTTTCATCAGTGTTCGGCATCAAGTCAATGATTGCACTCGCGTTTGCACTTGCGTTTGCGGCGCTTGTGTCCTATTTGGTACTTGCCTCAATTACTACCTCAGCTACGAAAGTCGTGATTGAGCCACGGAGCATGCGTGTGTTCAAAGGAGAAGAGTTTCCGGCAACCATCTCGGTGACTTTCAAAAGAGCGCGTTGGGTTTCGATTCACCTCTCCTCGCTCCAAATGCCCGACGGAGTCATCGCAAAGTCACAGGAGGTGAAAGAAGGGTTGATCAAACTCCTCGTCAAGTCGCCTTACGCAGGCCTGTTTTCAGGTATTGGGATCAAGCTCGAGCTCCAAGACACTCTGGGGTTGTTTTCAAAAGAATTTCGTACTTCAGAGTCACAATTTGCTCTCGAGTCTCTTCCATATTCAATCCTCTCCCCGGTGCCTGCTGTGAGGCATTTACCTCTCTCCATCGGCGATAGAGCGGCCAGAGTTCATGGTTCGAGTCTTGAGCTCTATGCTCTTGATGAATACCAACCGTTTAGTGACACCAAGAATTTGCTCTGGAAAAAAATTGCGAGAATGCCAGATGAGCGACTCATAGTCAGAGTACGAGAAGCGATGATACCCAGGATTGTCAGGATTGGGCTGATAGAAACTGCCACTCGCCCGCCCCAAATGAAATTAAGATTCATGGATCTAGTTTGCGAGGGCACGGGAACGTTGTGCAACAACCTGCTGGCATTCGGATCTTCCGTAGAAATTCTGAGTGCGACCCCTGACATTGCTGGAGGAATTGAACCTGTCTTGATTTCGAATCTTGAAGAAATGGTAGACGTATTGATGAAAATTTTCAGCAGAACTATTGACTCCAAGGATAACAATGTCCAGACCGAGGTAGCAATGCGTTCTGACATTGTTGTTTCAGGGTTGTTAGAACTTGAGGACAAATATCTAGCAACCGCAATTTCGAAGAAGCCATCTCTTTTAATCGAAGAAGACGTGCTCCCCGTGATGGTTGGAGAACAGGCGCTGGTCTACTCCGGGATTGAAGATGTACGGAAACTGGTTTCGAAGGTCGTAGAACGATGAGTAAAAGCAACATTGACCGCCAGCTACTAGCTCTTGTCCTTGTCTGTGGAGGATGTTTATTCTCATTGTACGTTGTGTTCCTTGGTTATTTCGCTCCGACGATTGTCAGCCTGACCAGCGTGGTTGAGCTTGTTATTCTCTATACTCTTGCCTTAAGAGCTGTTCTCTTATTTACCGTGCCACGTTTGAGGCGTTTGCCGGGACAGATCAAGATAGGAATATTTTCAATAGAGTCCTTCGTGTTAATAGTGGTCATAATATGGTACATCTTCACGGCTGACCCAGCAATTAACGCGTTGATTGGCGCAATACTGACTTCGTGGATTGCTGCCGGGCTTATAGTAATCACTCCGTATTCGATTTTGGAGTTCATGATAAGCATGTATAGACCCTCCACTATCACGAGTGTCCTTGTCTTCATGGTTGCAGAGTTTGCGTCCGTCATATTCTTGGCAAACATTGCTTTCCAAGTCTCGCCTGCCCCCGGCAGTTTGCAGCAGCTTGGCGTAACTTTACTAACAGCGATAAAAGCTCAGCCGGGTTCTGGAATTACTGAATTCGGGCCTTCGAATTTGATGGTAAATATGGTAGCGGTGATACTCTATCTTTGCATGATTCTATACATTGTCCTGAGGCATGGCGTTGCTCGGAGAACGCCAAACCTTCCCTTCATTCTGATGCTGATCGGTACAGTCGCTCTTTTTGTATGGAGCTCTTTTGCTTCAATTGCCGGCGTGAATCTTTTTGTCTCCCTTACGGCGCCCGGCGCGGGAATACCTTTGATATTTTGGGTGGCTTTGCATGGAAAGAAATAAGATAGAGACCGCAATTGTTCTCCTTGTTCTAGTTATCTCTCCACTAGCAGTCCAATCGACTGGACTTCATTCAGCGTCAGCATGGGGTCAGTCGCTTCAAAATAATTCCTTAGAGCTTGGATATGGTCCGAACTCGTTGTTCCCAATATCTTTCGGTGTCCCAGTCTTCAGTTACACTGACCAGATGTGGATAATGTCAAGTTACAACGTTTCACTGAATGTTCAGCTGAGATACGCAACCTACTCGGGCACGTATGTCTATCTTCCTTATCAGGTCATTCAGTCGAACACAATTTCGCTACTGTACACTTTCTCAGGAGCAACAGAAAAAAATTGGACACTGCTTGTGTCTGGGCAGAGTATCGCTTTTTCGATTCCAATAACATATGTCAGCCCCGGGTCAATTCCAGCTCCCAACGGAAGCTCGGTGGCTTACTTTTCAAGCAATCAACTCGCAGTAAATTTCTCATACAGCGATCCCAATAGCTACAACTCTCAGGCATGTTTTCTTGGTGGGAATAGTGGCAATCTATCCTCTGCAACGCTTCCTGTTCCTTCCAATTTGGGAACAGGACGAGTTAGTGTCACTCCAGACATTAACATTGACAGCGCGGAGTTAGCTTCGCTTGGCACTTTCAAGCCTGTCATCTTCTGGTTCGAGTTACTCTACACGTATTCGTATGCCCAGCCGAACGCCACTGGATTGGTGTCAACGCAAATCGAGACTTCCAAATCAACTCCAATCCTAATTTCTAACAGTCCCCCAACGAACTCTGAATTAGTCACAGTCCAGAATAATGCAATCCTAAGGCCTGGGAGATACACACTCCGGGCCTTTTTTGACGACAGCGGGAATATTTCTGTTTCCCAAACCAGTGTCTTGATGCTTGGCGGCAATTCCACTTGGGTCTGGTTAGGAGGTTGCTATTCGGCAAGCCAAAATTCGCCAACAAGTTTCATCAGCCAAACGAGCATTTCAGAGTCACCCAGCGCAAGACCACAGAGCCTCTTTCTAATGTATGACAACGAAGGGGTCGAGTTTTACTCTGCGTTTGCTTTGAACGTGACTGTCGGTGAAGTTGCATTTACGACATTGCCGTTTAATGCAAGCTTTTCGAACATTGGGGTCTTTTTGGTCAGCAATAAGGAAATCACTTCTTCCGTATTTGTCAATGGGGTGATGTATCTCGTGTGTTCGCAATTCCCTGTGAACGCGGGGTTCAATTTCACGTTCGCCGGTCAAACATTCGGAACAAGCCAAACGATAATTGTGGGTTCAGCTCCGCCACCCAGCATTAACATTCCATTGAGCGAAATCGTAGTGAATGTAACGAACTATAAACTTCCAGTGTCTGGGGTTAATGCAACCCTGCACCGCGGATCTTCCATTTTGTTTAACGTCATCACGAATAGGCAGGGTATCGCGACTTTCTACGTGCCGGCGGGCAATTACTCTGTTTCGGCCACTTATTTGGGGGCAAACCTGAGTAACAGTGTTTTAACTACGGTCGGTCGAAACAGTACAACTGCCCTTCAATTTTCTGTTTTACCAGCGAGTAAATATTCGCCACCAGACTATTCGATACCTCTCATCATTGTCTTGGTCATAGGCGCCTTCGGAAATGTTTGGATCTGGAGATCGCTACTCAGGCGAAAGAAACAATACCTGTAACAGCCAGGCCCAGACTGACTGATCTACTTGTACTTGTCAACTCTTCTAGAGACGCCCACGCTTGCTCCAAGTGCTACCAGCAGTGAAACAGCGGCGAGAATGATGATTGTAAGTGTATACGGTGTAGGATTTACCAGCCCTGCAATTGTGTTCTCTTGATTATTCGTCGGTGCCAAGCTAGAATTCGCTGATGCAAAAGCAGGTGTAGCTTCACTGGTTCCCAAAGATGCTGGCACGAACATGGTCGAGGCGCCGTACCCTCCTGAAAGAATCACCAGTGCGAGCAGCCCGCAGCCTACTCCGAGCGCAATTGCTGCCGCGTTTCTCGCGCCGCTGTTCAATGTCAACTCAATCCAAATAGATTCATGAGCGGGTAATTAGTTCTAGCAATTAGAACACCTTCAGAACGGCCTCTTTTTCCATGTTCTGACAGTTTCATACCAGGCAAAACCGGAGGCAAAGACCCCGAAGGTAACACCGAACAGATTTGCGTTCCCCTGAAAGACTGCGAGATAGCCTCCAAGCAGTGTAGAGAAGAACACAGCGTAAAAGAGGAAGCGTGGCACGAATAGTTTCCCAATATGTGTAAATGACTGAAGAACGTTCACGTCAACATTTTTCACGGCAGCATATTCTCCATACTGGTCTTTCTCCACGAGTTTCATGCGCTCAAGTTTCTCCAAGTGGTGATAGGCCACGCTTGGGCTGGAGAGGTCAAGCCCTCTCTGGAGCTCTCTGACCCCCACGGCTTTCCCCGCCTTTATCAAGAAAAGATAGGCCTTCAAGGTCCTTCCCTTGAGGTCAGACTCAAAGTCTATGTTTGTTTCGGGGGCCCTGTTTCGAACATTGTTTTTGCGCTCCGGCCGGCTTTTCTCTCCGCCAGTTCCTTCTGGTAAAGAGCCAGTGCCCTCGTCTTTCAAGTCCTACCGCGGTTGCCCCACTTTGCCCGCCCTATCTGCTTTGTGAATATCCAAGCTTTCGAGATTATCTTGGTTTGAACTCACACAAATACAAAGCATAAATACGCAAAGGCGTCCCGCCTCTCCCAAGAACTAAACATGGCACGCGATAAGATGATTGGAGCTGCTTTGCTTGCCGGCGCCGTTATCGGAGTAATAATTTATCTTTATTTGATGTGGTTTGGTTATGCCTTGGTGCTCCTCCAGATCACGGCTTCCCTTGCTGTAATCGCTGTTCTTGCTATTCTCGGGTGGATAGGCTATGTTATGGCAACAACCCCGCCACCTGTACCTCTGGAGCAGGAACAAGCGCCTACGACCGCTGAAGCGCAACCGCAGACCTCTGAAAAGAAGTGACCGTCTGCTAATCCCTGCCTTGATCAGAGACCGTCAAACAGAGCACTGTCAGTACTATAATCTTAAGAAAAAAGTGGAGGAAAGGGAGCGAGATGCTCCTCTTTCCAGTTGTCGTCTACCCGATGGAAGACGCTGCAGTAGTTCCCGCTTGGGCAACCATTCCATTGCCAGTTAGCGAGACCACGTAGTTTTGTCCAGGGAAGACGAGCTGTGTCTGGATCTGGCCTCCAAGGTCGAAGAGTTGCTGTCCTATCACGATTGACCCGGAATACGTGAAAGTTGCACTCTGACCTGGCGCGAGCAGGTATCCGCCCGCAGCTATCTCCTGATACATCTGGGTTCGAGTCGAGCCACTAAGCACTGCGAGTGTCTCGTTAGGTTCAACTACGAACACGTCGGAGGTTGAGAGCCTAGACTGCCAACCGCCAGACGCCGATGTTCCAGTAGTCGCTGCAGCCAGTCGGAAGACCACAGACGCGTTGCCAGAGTTTTCAACGGTGATCGAGAGAGAACTCGGAGTCAGTGTGGTCGAAGTCACTCCGAACGCCGATTCTCTTGAGACAACCGACCACCATGAGTCACTGGCAAGGTTGTGCCTTTGACCAATGTGGTGCGCCTCCGCTGGAACTGACTGTGTTGGAACTACGTATCCCCTCGCCGCAGGTATCATTGCGAACACTGGGTTTTGAGGTGTTCCTAGCAGTAGAACCGTCGGAGTCAAGTCAATGAGTGCTGCTGAAGTCTTTGCTTCGGAGACTTGGATTCCTCCTGAGATTGGGATTGTGAGCACGTGCTCTTGGTACACTAGGTCCGCGGTGTAGTTCTGGCCATTGTAGGTCACTGTCGCGGAGGTGATATTGAACCTGATTGCGTTGAATGTTCCTGTGTTGATGCTGGCCGTCGCGATTGTCTGAGACACGTCAACCATGCTCATCAGGTTGAGCTGTCCCGACCCTGTGAGTGTAGTCCACCCGGACTGATTGCCCGCGTTAGACACGTGGACTTGTACATTGTTGTAGTTGATGTAGAGCGCTGTTACTCCTGTCGGGACTGTCGGAGGGTCAGTCAGCATGACTGACAAAGTCCCGCTCTTTGATGGTCCGATGCCGATTGCTGGTATGTAGACAGACGATGCTATCAGCGCGATTGCGACGAGAGCCGCAACCACGCCCGATATTGCTACGCTTTTTTTGGTGTTCATAGCCCTGCATAGTCCCGTGAACTCTACTAGAACCAGCATTTTCGAACGGACTGTTCAGCAAGGTTCCGGGAGCGTTCATCACATTTTTAGTTCCCGTTCAATGAGTTTGAACAGTGCGAGTGAAGCGGTATGGTGATTAGGTAGTATTTTCAAGCCGCACGGCAATAGAAACACTCTCCATTACCGATACACTGCCAGCATTACAACGAGGAGCCTTGAACATTTGACAGAGGGAGAAAATTCCGACGCCGACAAGCGGAGCATAGCGGAGTCTCAGCTAAAGGGGAATACTCTTCGTGTCTACGTTTACCTCGTCTCACACAAAAAGTCCGGCGTAAGAGAGATCCAGAGGGCCCTTCATTTCTCAAGCTCTTCCCTCGCTCAATATCATCTCGCGAAACTTGTCGACCTCGGGTTATTAACTGAGAATGGAGGAGAGTATTTTCTCACAGAACAGGTGAGGGTTGACGTTCTCAAAGACTTTCTCCAGCTCGGCACCTTCATTGTTCCGAGGTTTGTGTTCTACGCCGTGTTCTTCACCATAATCACAGGCTTCCTTGGATACATTGTATTTTTGAGCACTAGCACGACAATAGAATACTTGTTTGAGGCCCTTCTCATGTTTGCGTCAATCCTCTTCTGGTACGAGGCGTTACGAGCTTGGACGAAAGGACCAGTCTGATTTGCGGTAGTTCAAACTTATTTGCATGAACTTTTCCGTTGTCAGCACCCCCCGAATCCTATTTGACTATCATGAGGCTTGACTCTTTACGATTTGTTACAGAAATTATTTTCCAGACGAACGAACACGTCTGAGATTGAAAGTGGAAGCCAGTCAAAGACTCGTCCAACTGTCAGAACTCCTTCAACCACGAGCTGGTTTTACTCCGTCCTCCCTTTCAGCGTTGCAACCGGTCCAGTTCAGCTGTTTATTCAGCTCTACATCTTGCAACTTCGAGGGAGTGTAATCGATGTCGGACTTGCCATCACGCTCTACAACGCCGTAGGTATTCCAGCAGCGATGATCTGGGGTTTTGTCACAGATCGATTTCACAAGCGCCTTACAATAATTGCCGCTTGCTATGCGGCAGTCTCAGTAACTCTCTTCCTGTTTCTGTTTGCAAATTCTGTGTACGGCGTCGCTCTTCTCTATGCAGTCTTTGCTTTCGTTTCAACTGCGGCAGCGACTCCACTCAATCTCTTGATAATGGAGACGCAACCCAAGTCCAAATGGGCTTTGTCATTTGCGATATTTTCAATGGTTTCAAGTATCGGAATAACCGTTGGCGTCGCGTTTGGATTCGTCTGGTCAGCCTTCTTTCCGCTCCAGTTCATCGTGATTCCACTTGCTGCGCTTTCGCTCATTTCCACAGTAATGTCGGTTGTGATGATCAAAGAACCCAGTTTCGTCTTTGAAAGACAAATGATGACGCTTGACAGGAAAAGCTTTTTCGAAAGGATTCTGACCCTTCCAATGATCTTTCTCAGGATTCCCAGAGCGGTCGACTTCAGGTCTGTATTCAGAGGAATGCGCTATGATCTCACGCGCCAAGTTCCTTTGTTATATCTTTCAATATTCGCTTTCTACCTCGCGAGCGGAATATTCAATACGTCGTTTGCTCCTTCGCTTGTCACATCAGGAGTTTCAAACAGCGAAATATTCCTGATTTCATTCGTGTCTATGGTGATTCAGACCGTATCATTCTACTTTGCCGGGCCATACATCGAGAAGACCTCGCTCAGGAGAACGGCAGTTGGAGGGTTGGTGTTGAGGTCATTGTGTTATGCTGCGATAGGAATCTCATCCATTTTCTTTGTGGGACTAGACTACCTTGGGTCAAGTCTGGTGTTTTATCCACTTGCCGCCGGAATCGCGTTCGCTGCGTATTACACTGCGTCAAATACAATGGTTTTCAATACACTTGGACAGAGAAGCCGTGCTTCCACCCTTGGTGTGTACAGCGCATTGGTAGGGATCGCTACAATGATCGGCTCGCTCGTTTCCGGGTTTACATCATTTTACGTTGGATATTATTCTACGTTCGTTCTTGCAGCACTTTGTCTTGGAGGTGCGGCGGTCCTAACATATATGCTCTCTAATCAGCCAAACGACTCTCGTCATTGACCCTCGTCAAAGCCCCATACCGATGATTTTCTTCTTTGTTGCTCAGGAATGGCTCAAAGCTGGTCCAATCTACCCTAGCTAGCAAAGAATCCGGCGCTGATAACTTTAATTCTTCCAAAGTACTGACAATCGCGCGCAGATGTCTCTTATTGGTCAACTGCCGCTTGCAGCTATATGGTTGTACTGCAAGAATATCAATGAAAGCAAGCGCTTTTACAAGGATGTAGTGGGTCTCAAGCTGATTTCTGAACAAGATGGAGAGAATCCGACTCTCCATTTTGATCTTGGAAATATCAGGCTGTCTATTCTTCCCAAGGCCGAAGCTAAAGGAGAGAAGACCGATGCGAAACTCGCCCCTTCTGATCATTTGGTATTTCTGGTGGAAAGTGCTATTGAAGTAGTTCAAGCTGACTTGGTCAAAAGGGGGGCGAAAATGAGGACGAAGAAGATCATTGAAGACTCCTTCGGAAAGACATCTTGGTTTAGTGATCCTGACGGTCATCTAATTTATCTATGGCAACCGCCTAAGAGAGAATCCAAGAATTTCAAGGGTGTTGAAGATATAGTCAAACACTACGAATCCGTGTCGAGAGCTCTTGCAGACCTTCGAGAAGTTGACGAGTAGGGTTTAGTTTTCTCTCCACCTGAATACCTTCACAGCAGCTGCAAACACTATTGCGGCTAGCACACAAAGAACTATGATGTCTGTTAGTGCTTGCGTGTAGTTATTGAACACCATCACAGCATTGAGTCCGTCTATAACATAGTAAAGAGGTAGAACACGTGCAAAGGCTTGGAGGTATGTAGGCATCGAACTCACTGGAAAGAATGTTCCAGCCAGAAACATCATCGGGAAAGTTATGATGTTTCCAATTACTCCAGCCGATTCCTGACTTTTAGTTATGGTTCCAACAAGCATTCCCAGAGCGACGAAGAAAAGAGGGCCTACTAATAGGAAGGGAATAATCCAAACAGAGAGCGTTACCTGTGCCCCGAATAATAACACACCGAATAGTATCATTAGTAAGAATGAAATGATTGAGAGGACCACATACCATATGACTTTAGCCATCAACCATTCTCCCTTTGTAAGTGGTGTAAGGGAAAGTTGCTTGAACAATTTCGTCTTTTTATACTCTGCAGAAATGTTAACCATTGAAAACATCGGGCTTGTAAGAATGGAGAAGCCAATCAATCCCGGAATCAAGAAGTCGATGTATTTGTAAGATTGTGATTTGACTGTCTGGTAACTAGCTCCAAGAACTATCGTCGCGTTTGCGCGCTTGAGGTTGAATTGATTAATTACTCCGTTGACAGTGCCTATTACTATTTGGCTCGAACTGTCTGCCGGGTTGTTGTAAACAGTTACATTGGTTGGCTTTTCTAATAGGTAATTCTGAGAGAAGCCATTTGGAATAAGTATGCCTTCATTGTATGAGTGTGATACCAAGTATTGTGAAAAATTGATAGAGTTGTCTACTGGGACGAGACGAACAGTTCCCGTGCTGTTCAACGCGCTGATGAAAGCATTTGTGGCGAGATTTGAACCGTCTCGATTTTGCATGTAAACAGTAACCGGTCCCGAGCTTCCTCCAGCAAAAATTGCACCGAATATCACAATTAGTATTATTGGAAAAACTAGGGCGAAAAACATTCCAGTTCTGTTTCGCAGGTACTCTCTTCTGAAGATGTTAAGGTCAGACAGCACTCTTCTTGGATTTGCCATGTTAGTTCACGTTTTCTCTATGGTTAGGCTCTAGTCGTCAATTTGGGTACCAACGAGTTTGACAAAAATGTCTTCAAGGCTCTCCCTTTCCGTGCTCAGATCGCTCCAATTCATTCCTGATTGTTCGATAGCAGTTATCGCTTCCAGTGCATTGTTTTTATTTTTCATTATGACAGAAACATATCCACTCCGATCGTACTCTACTACAAGGTGCGTATGGGACCTCAAGTAATTTGCCAAATCTTCACTGCCTCTTACGCTCAGTCTTTCACCAGAGCCGTAGTTAGTTATAATCTCAAGTGGAGAACCTTCGGCAATTATTTTGCCTTTGTTTACGATAATTATCTCATCCGCGAGGTGCTCAGCCTCTTCTAGATAATGCGTCGTCAGCAGGACTGTTCTTCCTTCTTTCTTCAAGTGTTTGATAACTTCCCAGACTGCTCTTCTAGCCTGCGGGTCGAGACCGGTGGTCGGCTCATCCAAGAAGAGCAGCTCCGGGTCGTTGACCAGTGATAGAGCTAAACCGACTTTTTGTTTCTGCCCACCGGAAAGATTCTCAAAATACACATCTGCGGCATCTTCCAAGATTACATTGTGGAGAATATTATCCGTGTCTACTTTTACTCCGAAGAGGTCTGCATAGTATTTGATTGCTTCTTTTGGAGTGGCTTTGTCAAAGAACCTGAATCCTTGTGGAATGACGCCTATCTTTTTATGCAATGCATAACCGTCTTTCCAAGGGTCAACGCCTAAAACTTTCACCTCTCCACTGTCCCTACGTCTCAATCCTTCCAGTATCTCAATTGTAGTCGTCTTGCCTGCGCCATTCGGCCCAAGCATCGAAAAAATTCTTCCTGAATCCACATTGAACGATATACCATTTACTGCCGTAATAGCGCCATATGACTTGTGGAGGTCCGAAACAAAGATAGCAGACAAGGAGGATAGCCGGGTTTTTGGCAAACAGGGCCAGTGTGCACTTTTCAATCTTTCTACTCGTGAGTTGAATTTAGTCATGTATCATCATGAAGCATTATCACTATTCTGAAATGCCTGACAATTTTAGATAAAGTAAATGACGGCCATGCACCGTTATCTCATTAGACTGAGCAATAGCGCGCAATACGCACCACAGGACACAGTTCAAATCCTGGCACAGCTTCGAAAACAGGTAGATGAATTCAGAAGTGTGGTCAAGAACTTGCGCATTACTGAAAACGCTATTGAGTTTGACTTGTATGTCTTTGACGAATATTCAAAGTCTAGGTCGCTCGCCAAGTTGACCGACAAATTCGGGAGCTTGTTAACCGAAAGGAATCTAGAGGTTGATGAGAGATTGGAGAGTAAGGAGAGTGTTGTCAAGTTGGGAATAAGTTTGTTTAATGAAGAACGTTACTGGGAGTGCCACGAGACTTTAGAACAGATATGGAGAAAGCAAGAGAAAGGACCTGAAAAGGACGTCCAGCAGGGTGTCATTTTAGCTGCGTCGTCTTTGGTACACTTCCAAAAGAACGAAAGAGATGTATGTTTAGGTATGATTCCTAGGACTCTGGCTAGACTTGATCAGTGGCATGAACCCGAATATTATGG
>VFSW01011499.1_pt1 | contig 12436 bp, 12 predicted proteins | sample 5358111 | NCBI WGS metagenome assembly VFSW01 (sample SAMN11554181, study PRJNA540505) | mine drainage metagenome | isolation source: sediment from site ElyBrook_90M | place: USA: Ely Copper Mine, Vershire, VT | collected 2017
GGGCCGCCTGGACCGCGCCCGAGGCCCCGGGGACGGGCGCAGGCGGCAGCGTCTGGGCCCAGCCGACCCGCAGGGTGGCGAACAGGGACATCAGGCACACGGCAATCAACAGCAGCGCACGTTTGCGAATCAACAAGCTGGTCCCCTCGGCAGTGCCCCGGCTTGGACGGAATCGCGCCGACAATCAAGACCCCAGCCCATTCAGCATCCGAAAATCGCAACCGCGAGGCGCAGGCACCAAAGCCTGGAGGCTTCCAGGGGGCCTCGGCCAGTCTCGATGGATTTGGCGGATTTCCCTCGGAAAAGGCGAGGCGAGGGCCGCCGGATCAACGCGCAGTCCCGCCCCCCTTGGTCTTGCGGCGGAGCCCCCGGGGGAGGGCCTCGATCGCGACCATCAGCCCCGCAGCAACCCCGACATCGGCGCGGCGGGGGGGGGGGGGGGGGGGGGGGGGGGGGGGGGGGGGGCCGCCGCCCCCGCCCCCCCCGCCCGCGGGGGGGGGCCCCCCCCCCCCACCCCCCCCCCCCCCCCACCCCCCACGGCGGGGGGGGGGGGGCGGGGCCTGCCACCCCCCGGCCCCGCGCCGCCTGCGACAATCCGAGCTGCGCCGCCAGCACCCCCTTGGCGACCGAGCGGATATCGGTGCTGGGCTGCAGATCGCGGTTCTCGTAGAGCCGTCCCGCGCCCAGCCCCGGCCAGTCGGCCACCACCCGGCCGCCCTGCACCGCACCGCCGATCACGAACGCGGCGGTCGCCGTGCCGTGATCGGTGCCGGCATTGCCGTTCATCCGCACCGTCCGGCCGAATTCCGTGATCACCAACACCGCGGTCTGCCGCCAGGCATCGCCCATCGCCGCCCGCATCGCCAGCAGGCCGGAATCGAGCAGCCGCAGCGGCGTCGTCAGCCGCCGCACCTGATCGACATGGGTATCCCACCAGCCCACCACCTCCAGCGCCGCGATCCGCGGCCCCTCCGGCGCGGCGAGCAGCCGGCCGGTGGCGGCGGCGAGCGCGGGGAAGGCGTAGCCATCGACCATGCCGTGATCGGCGCCGCGCAGCACGGCGCTCGTGAACCGCCGGTCGATCAGCGCGGCCGCGTAGGCGGGGCCCGACACCGGATCGGAGCGATTGAGCGCCGCGATCTCGGCATAGAGCCGGTCATCCAGCGCCGGATAATTCGCCGGTGCCCAGCCGCCCACCGCACCCGGCCCGCGCAGCAGGAGCGGCGTCGCGGTACCGATCGCGAGCGCCGCCTCGACCTTGCTCCGCCGTGACTCCGCCAGGGCGGCCACGGCGCGGTTCAGCCAGCCGCTTGCCATCGACTGCTCCGCGCCGCTCTCCATCAGGTCCTGCGCCTCGAAATGGCTGCGGCTGCGATAGGGCCCGGCCACCGCATGCACCACCAGCGCCTCGCCGGACCGGTACAGCGCCTGCACCCCGGGCAGCGCCGGATGCAGCCCGTAGAACCCGCCGAGATCGAGCAGCCCGTCCGGCCGGCCGGGATCGGGCGGCACCAGCCTGCCGCGCAGCTCGCGCAGCGCCGGGTCGCCATAGGGCACCACCGCGGCCAGCCCATCCATGCCGCCACGCAGCAGCACCACCACCAGCCGGCCCTCGCCCGGCGCATCGGCGAGCGCGAGGGAGGTCCGCCCGGCCGACACCGCGCAGGCAAGCCCGAGCAGCGCCGATCGGCGCGACAGGCGCATTCCGGGGCAGGAAACAGGATCCGAAGGCATCGCTACCGCCTCATGAATTCAGGGGCCGTGAGCAGCAGCGTCAGCGCCTCGCGCCGCGAGCCCGCCGCCGCCATCCGCGCCCGCGTCTGCGGCCGCAGCAGCGGGCCGAGCGCAGCCTGCGCCACCTCCGCCGGATCGAGCGCCCCGGCCCGGCCGGCCAGATCATGCGCCCATTCGGCCCGCGCCAGCAGCCCGACCACCGCGGCCCAGTCCCCGGCGGTATCGGGCCAGCCATTGGGCTGCGGCTGGGTCCACCAGGGCTGGCCCAGCGCCTCCATCACCGGCACCGGATCAGCCCCCTGCCCCGGCGGCAGATCGAGCGCCCGCAGCGCCGCAATCACATGATCCTGCGCCGAACGGAACTTGGTGAGCGGCCGCCAGGCGCCCGGCAGCGCCAGCAACTCCAGCGCCGCGAGCCGCAGATCGCCCTGCGTGCCTTCCAGCACCGCGCTCACCCGCGCCACATCCGCCGCAGGCGGATCATCGGCGACGAAATGGCGGACGAGCTTGGTCGCGATGAAGCGATAGGCAGCCGGATGGGTGCCGAGGAACCGCAGCGCCTCGATCCCTCCCGCCTCGCCCGGCGGGAACTGGCGCCCCATCAGCGTCTTGGGGCCGGGTTCGTGCATCGGCTCGAAGAACACGAAGCGCGGCGGCTGCGGCGGCTGACTGAGGTTGAAATCGATCGTCCAGCCGGTCAGCAGCGTCGCCAGCGCGATCACATCCGCCTGGTGGTAGCCGGCCGCGGGGCTGACCGTGTGGAGTTCCAGACATTCGCGGCCGAGATTCTCGTTCAGCCCGTTCCCGGAGAGTTTGCCGAGCGTGCTGTGCGGACCCATCGACAGCCAGTTGTCGAGATAGAGCTGCATGCCCGGATGGCGCATCACCGCCAGCACCATGTCGACGAAGCGGCCGGTGACATGCGGGCGGATCGCCTCGCGCACATAGGCGCCCATCACCGGGTGGGTCTCCGGCCGGGCGATGCTGACGGTGAAGTGATTGGCCCAGAACAGCACCAGACGCTCGCGGAACGGCGCCTGCGTGGTCAGCAGGTTGCCGAGCTGCAGGCGCCGCTCGGTGGCCAGGATCTCGGCCACGCGGGACTGCTTGCGGTCGGCCACCGGGTCCCTGCTGTCGCGCACCCAGGCCATCAGCCCGTCGGTGGCGCTCGGGGCTCCGGCGAAATCGGCCGGGTCGGGGCCGTCGAGCTGGCCGCTCAGCCAGGCCTCGGGATCGGCGGGCAAGGGCTCGGTGCCGCGTCGGCCGAGGCCGAAGCGGATCAGCGCCTGGGCGGTTCTGGTGTCCATCGTCATCGATCAATCCGGAGAGGGGAGCGGACAGCCTGGCCAGAGATCGGAGTCCTGGGCGCCCCGATCGTCACGGCGAGGACTCTGCCCCATCGCCGATTCGCACCCGCTATCCCGCCCGGGTAGCCCACAAAAAGCGGGGTCCAGAGGCAGAGCCCCTTGCCTGGCCTGGCGCCACCGCCCGACGCCGGCTCAGCCGATCAGATGCGCGACCCAACGGAAGATGCCCAGATGGGTCAGATCGTTCCAGGTCGCGAACACGAACAACCCGGCGAGCAGAGCGAGGCCGGCGCGGAAGCCGTATTCCTGCGCCCGGGGCGGCAGCGGCCGGCCACGCAGGGCCTCGGCCAGATAGAACAGCAGATGCCCGCCATCCAGCACCGGGATCGGAAACAGGTTCAGCAGCCCGAGATTGACCGACAGCACGGCGATGAACGAGATCAGGCTGGCCAGGCCCAGCTCCGCGACCTGGCCGGAGAGCTGGGCGATGCGCAGCGGCCCGCCCAGATCATCGGTGCCGCGCCGCCCGCTCAGCATCTGCGCCACGCCCTCGAAGGTCTGCCGCGTCACCTCCCAGGTCTGCGCCGCCCCGGCCGCGACCGCCTGCAACGGTGACAGCCGCTCATAGGTCGAGGCGCCGCTGCCGATCCCCAGCACGCCCACCACCCGGCCGCCGCCCAGATCCTTGGGCTCGGGCCGCGCCGTCACCTACAGCGTTGCCGCGCCGCGCTGCAGCCGCAGTGCGAGGCTCTGGCCCGGCCTCGCCGCCCCCACGTGCTGGATGTCCTCGAAGCGCGGCGTCGCCTGGCCGTCGATCGCCGCGATCCGGTCGCCCGCCTGCAGCCCGGCCCGCTCGGCCGGCGAACCGGCGATCACGCTGCCGACCACGGGCTCGGACACCGGCCGCCCGGCGGTCGCGAACAGCCCGGCGAACAGCACGATCGCCAGCAGGAAATTGGCGATCGGACCAGCAGCCACCACCGCGGCGCGGCGCCCGACGTTCTTTTCATGAAAGGTCTCGCCGGCCCGCCAGGCCGCCCGCTCGGCCTCGCTCACGTCCTCCGGACGCTCCTGGCCGTGCAGCTTGACGTAGCCCCCGAGCGGCAGCCAGCCGATCTTCCAATGCGTGCCCACACGATCGGTCCAGCCGGCCAGCGCCCGGCCGAAGCCGATCGAGAACGCCTCGACATGCACCCCCACCAGCCGCGCCATCAGGTAGTGGCCGAGCTCATGGACGAAGACCAGAACGCCCAGCACGACGACGAAGGCGAGCACGGGTCGGATGATCTCGGGAATTGCATGGAACACGATGACGTTCTCTCGACAGCAAGGTGGGGCGGAAGTGAGGCGGGGCGGGTGAAGCCGGCGATCCCGTGCGGGTTCAGGCGGTGGTCGGTCTCAGGCGGCGAGCTGTCCGGCAAATCCTTCAGCGCTCCGGCGGGCATGGGCGTCGAGATCGAGTACCGCGGCAAGAGTGTCGACCGGCGGGCCGGCCAGCGTCTCGAGCACCCGCTCCACCGTCGCCGCGATGTCGAGAAAGCCGAGGCGTCCGGCCAGGAACGCCGCCACGGCCACCTCGTTGGCGGCATTGAGGATGGTGGGGGCGCCACCGCCGGCCCGCAAGGCATCGCGTGCCAGACGCAGGGCTGGGAAGCGCAGCGGGTCGGGCTCGAAGAAGTCGAGCCGGGCGAGGGAAGCGAGGTCGAGCCGCGGCGAGACGGTGGCCATCCGCCCCGGCCAGGCGAGCGCGCTCGCGATCGGGATGCGCATGTCCGGCGCGCCCAGCTGCGCCAGCACGCTGCCGTCATGGTAGCAGACCATGCCATGCACCACCGATTGCGGATGCACCAGCACGTCGATCCGCCGCTCGTCCAGGCCGAACAGCCGCGCCGCCTCGATCAGTTCGAGCCCCTTGTTCATCATCGTGGCGGAATCGATGCTGATCTTGGCGCCCATCGACCAGACCGGGTGCTTCAGCGCCGCTTCCGGCGTGGCACGGGCCATCTCCTCGCGTGAGGCGGTGCGGAACGGCCCGCCGGAGGCGGTCAGCACGATCCGCTCGACGGCGCCGCGATGGGGTTCGGCCAGAGCCTGGAAGATGGCGTTGTGCTCGGAATCGACCGGCAGCAGCGTGGCGCCGGCGTCGCGCACCGCGCGCAGCATCACCTCGCCGGCGCAGACCAGCGCCTCCTTGTTGGCGAGCGCCACCGCCCCGCCGCCGCGGATCGCGGCCAAAGTGGGTTCCAGACCGGCCGCACCGGTGATCGCCGCCATGGTCCAGTCGGCCGGCAGCGCCGCGGCCGCCAGCACCGCAGCCGGACCCGCCGCGCAGATCGTGGCAGTGCCGGCCAGCGCCCGCTCCAGCGCCGGCCCCTCGGCCGGATCGCAGATAACCGCGTGCTCGGCCGCGAGCGCCCGCGCCTGGGCGGCGAGCAGCGCCACGTTGCGTCCGGCCACCAGGGCGCGCACCTGGAATTGACCCGGCGCGGCTTCCAGCAGCGCCACGGTCTGGCGGCCGACGCTGCCAGTGCTGCCCAGAATGGTCACAGAGCGTGGCCGCGCGCTGCCTATCGCCAAAATACTACTCCCGGTCCCAGTAACATCGCCAGCAGGGCCGCCGCCGGAGCGGCCAGCAGCAATCCGTCGAGCCGGTCGAGCAGCCCGCCATGGCCAGGGATGGTATGACCGGAATCCTTCACCCCGAACCGGCGCTTGAGCCAGCTCTCCAGCAGATCGCCGGTCTGCGCGACCACGCCCAGCACCGCCGCGACGCCGCCGGCCGCGACCAGGCCCGCGCTGCCCGTGCCAGCTCCGGTCGCCTCCAGAGGCGCCAGCAGCCCGGCCAGTGCCAGCCCCACGCCGATCGCCCCGAACAGGCCACCGGCGGCGCCCGAGACGGTCTTGCCGGGCGAAATGGCAGGGGCGAGCCTGCGCCCACCCAGCGCCCTTCCGGCCAGATAGGCGCCGATATCGCTCGCCCAGACCACCAGGAGCAGGAACAGCAGATTGGCAAGTCCAGCGGCGGGATCGCGGCGCAGCCACAGCAGTGCCACCGCCGGCAGCCCGGCATAGACCACGCCGAAGCCGAGCCAGCCCCGGCGTCCCGCCGATCCCCCAAGCCGGAGACCGAACGCGCCGGCCGCCAGCAGCGCCACCGCGCCGGGCGCAAAGCCGAACGCCGCCAGCCCGACCCCCGCCAGCACCAGGGCGGGCACCAGCAGCGCCGGCGGGCGCCACCCGTCCCCGCCGCATAATCCGACCCATTCGAGCGCGATCCCGAGTGCGACTGCCGCAACCGCGACCGCCCACGCCACCCCGCCCAACCAGACGCAGCCGAGCGCGAGCGGGGCCAGCACTGCGGCCGAAGCAGCGCGCAGACCAAGATCCCCCCAGCGCGGGACCGATCGTTCAGCCAGGGCGGGCACCGAACCGCCGCTCACGCCGCGCATACTCGGCCAGGGCCTCGGCGAACTGCACCGGGCCGAAATCCGGCCACAGCACGTCCTGGAACACCAGTTCGGCATAGGCCGACTGCCAGAGCAGGAAGTTCGACAGGCGCCGTTCGCCGCTGGTGCGGATCACCAGATCGGGATCGGGGATGCCGGCGGTGGACAGCAGCCCCTCGAACATCGCCTCGTCCAGCATCGCCGGATCGAGCCGGCCTTCCGCCACTTCGCGGGCGGCGGCGCGGGCGGCCGCCAGGATCTCATCGCGCCCGCCATAGGACAGTGCGATCGTCAGGTTGAGCCCGGTATTGCCGATCGTGCCCCGCTCGGCGGCAACGAGCAGGGCGCGGATATCGGGATCGAACCGTTCCCGATCGCCGATCGCCCGGATGCGCACGCCGTTGGCGGCCAGTTCGGCGATCTCGGTACGCAGATAATGCCGCAGCAGGCCCGTCAGGTCCCGCACCTCGCCGTGCGGGCGGCGCCAGTTCTCGCTGCTGAAGGCATACAGGGTCAGCCAGCCGACGCCGTGGTCGCGCGCTGCCTCGATGGTGCGGCGCACCGCCCGCGCCCCTTCGCGGTGCCCGGCCAGACGCGGCAGGCCGCGACGGGCGGCCCAGCGGCCATTGCCATCCATGATGATCGCCACATGAGAGGGCGGCGGCGGCGCAGCCGCCAGAGACGCGGACGCACCCGCGCATGGCGCCGCAGATGCGGACGGCCCGGACCCGGCTGCATCCTGCTCGGCGTCGAGAGCCCGCATCGGCCCGCTCATACCTGGCGGATATCCCGTTCCTTCTCGGCGAGACTCTCGTCGATCCGCTTGATGTACTGATCGGTCAGCTTCTGCACCTCCTCGGACCAGCGGCCGGCATCGTCCTCGGAGATGGTATGTTTCTTCTCCAGACCCTTGATCTGGTCCATGCCGTCCCGCCGCACCCCGCGCACCGCCACCTTGGCGCCTTCAGCGTAGCGGCCGGCGGCCTTGGCGAGTTCGTTGCGGCGCTCGGCGGTCAGCTGCGGGATCGGCACCCGCACCAGCTGCCCGTCCGCGGACGGGTTGAGCCCCAGCCCGGCATCGCGGATCGCCCGCTCCACCGCCCCCACCAGGCTGCGGTCCCAGACCTGCACGGTGATCATCCGCGCTTCCGGCACGCCGATCGTGCCCACCTGGGCGAGCGGCATTTCCGACCCGTAGGCCTCGACGCGCACCGGCTCGAGCAGGCCCGGATTGGCCCGCCCGGTGCGCAGCCCGGCGAATTCGCGGCGCAACGTCTCGACCGCGCCGTCCATGCGGCGCGTCAGGTCCTGCTTCAGGGCGTTCAGATCAGCGGTCATCCGCCGCCTCCGGGCACTGTTTCGGTCGATCCACTGATTACGCCGGTTCGGTGATGCGCGTGAAGCGGCCTTCGCCGCGCATCACCGCCTCGAACGCCCCGGCTGCATGAATATTGAAGACCACGATCGGCAGCCCGTTCTCGCGCGCCAGGCTGATCGCGGCGGCATCCATCACGTTGAGGTCGCGCGAGAGCACGTCGAGATAGGTGAGCTGGTCATAGCGCTCGGCGCCGGGCACCTTGCGCGGATCGGCGGAATAGACCCCATCGACCTGGGTGCCCTTCAGCAGCGCGTCGCACCCCATCTCGGCCGCCCGCAGCGCCGCGGCGGTGTCGGTGGTGAAGAACGGATTGCCGGTTCCGGCGGCGAAGATCACCACCCGGCCCTTCTCCATATGCCGCTCGGCGCGGCGGCGGATATAGGGCTCGCAGACGCTGGCCATGGGGATCGCCGACTGCACCCTGGTCGGCACGTTCTTCTTCTCGAGCGCGCTCTGCATCGCCAGGGCATTCATCACGGTCGCCAGCATGCCCATGTAGTCGGCCTGGGCGCGTTCCATGCCGCCGGCGGCGGCCGAGACCCCGCGGAAGATGTTGCCTCCGCCGATCACCAGGCACACCTGCACGCCCAGCGCCACCACCGCGCCGATATCGACGGCGATGCGGGCGATGGTGTCGGTGTCCAGGCCGAACTCGCGCCGACCCATCAGGGCCTCGCCGGAGACCTTCAGCAGGACGCGCTTATACTCCGGCTGTCGGTTCATGGGGACCAGCGGTTGTGGGGACGGCACGCTATAGTCTGTGACCCGAACGCTCACAAGGCCCAGAACGCTCACAACGTCCGGAACGCTCACAACGTCCTGAACGCTCACGAGGCCCCGGACGCTGCCGGGACCGGAGCGCTCACCAGGCCAGGTCAGCCGCCCCCTGGGACGGAAGGAGAGATCGGCACGAACCGCCCGGGCCCGGCCGGGGGGGGACAATGCCCCCCGGCCAGCCGTCAGACCCCCGCGGCGGCAGCCACCTCGGCGGCGAAATCGCCGGACTGCTTCTCGATCCCCTCGCCGAGCTGGAACCGGGCGAAGCCGGTGAGCCTGGCGCCGGCCTTCTGCACGACGGCCTTCACCCGGCTCTCCCCGTCATGCACCCAGACCTGCTCCAGCAGCACCACTTCCTCGTAGTATTTGCGGATCCGGCCCTCGACCATCTTCTCGATGATCGCCTCGGGCTTGCCCGAGGCACGGGCCTGATCGCTCAGCACCGCACGTTCGCGCTCGAGCGCCGCGGGATCGACCGCATCCGTATCCAGCGCCTCCGGCCGTGTGGCGGCGACATGCATGCCCACCTGCCGACCGAGCACCTCGAGCCCGGCGAGTTCGCTGCTGCTCTCGACCGCGACCAGCACGCCGATCTTGCCCAGTCCCGGCTTGAGGGCGGAGTGCACGTAGGTGGCCACCACACCCTGCTTCACCGACAGCACGCGGGCGCGGCGGATCGTCATGTTCTCGCCGATCGTCGCGACCAGATGGGTGAGTTCCTCGGCCACCGAGCGCCCGGTGTCGGGGAAGGGTGCCGCCAGGATCGCCTCGACATCCTCGCCGACATGCAGCGCGATCCGCGTCACCGTCTCGACGAAATGCTGGAAGGTCTCGTTGCGGGCGACGAAATCGGTCTCGGCATTGACCTCGACCATCGCCGCCCGGGCCGGCACCGAGGCGACGCCGATCAGCCCCTCGGCCGCGACCCGGCCGGATTTCTTGGCCGCCGCCGCAAGGCCCTTCTTGCGCAGCCAGTCCACCGCCGTCTCGATGTCGCCACCGGTCTCGGCGAGGGCACGCTTGCAGTCCATCATCCCCGCGCCGGTCTTCTCGCGCAGGTCCTTGACCAGTCCAGCCGTGATCTCGGCCATTTCGGTCTCTCCCGTGAAGTTGCGTCAGGCCGGCGCGTTGAGGTCGGGCGCCGCTTCCGCCAGCGCCGCCTCGGGCAGCATCACCTCGGGCAGCGCCTCGATCGGCAGGTCCTCGGCAGCGCCGATATCGCGGCCCGAGGCGGCCATCTCGGCGCTGATCCCGTCCAGCACCGCGCCGGCGACGAGGTCGCAATACAGGGTGATGGCACGGATCGCGTCATCATTGCCGGGGATCGGATAAGTCACGCCCTGGGGATCGGAATTGCTGTCGAGCACCGCCACGACCGGAATACCGAGCTTGTTCGCCTCCTCGACCGCCAGCTTCTCCTTGTTGGTGTCGATGATGAACAGGATGTCCGGCAGGCCGCCCATGTCCTTGATCCCGCCCAGCGCGCGCTCCAGCTTTTCCTTGTCGCGCGTGATGTCCAGGATTTCCTTCTTGGTCAGACCCTGGATGTCGCCGGCCAGCATCTCCTCGATCTGGCGCAGGCGCCGGATGCTGCCGGTGATGGTCTTCCAGTTGGTGAGCATCCCGCCCAGCCAGCGATGGTTGACATAATACTGGCCGCAGCGCTTGGCGGCGTCGGCCACGTATTCCGAGGCGGCGCGCTTGGTGCCGACCAGCAGCACCCGCCCGCCCGCCGCGGTCACATCACGCACCGCCCGCAGCGCCCGGTCCAGCATCGGCACCGTCTGCTGCAGGTCGATGATGTGCACCTGGTTGCGCACGCCGAACAGATACGGCGCCATGCGCGGGTTCCAGCGGCGGGTGTGGTGGCCGAAATGCACGCCGGCTTCCAGAAGCTGGCGCATGGTGAAATCGGGCATCGCCATCGGCGAAACTCCTTTCCTGACGTCCGGTTGAACCTCCGCGGGGCCAGAGCCGCCGGACACGCACGAGGTGCGCGCCAGGGAGCACCGGACCCGGACCAGCCGGGAAAGGCGCCCCGCGTGTGAATTACCGGCCTCAGCCGGCCGGCGGGGTATGGCCGAGAATCCAGCGGAAGGCAAGGCCGGGGCCCTGCCCCCGCGCGAGCGCGATCGGAACCGGTTGCATCGGATCTGCCGGCCGATCGCGCTCCAGCCCGCTGTTTTGTCGCGGAATTCTATCGCGGTTGAAGTCAACCTGATGCGATCGCGCGCGCGCCGCATCCCTGCGGTGCCGGCGCCGCCGCGCCGTCGGGGAACCCATACGCGGTCCCGGTCCGCATGGCGTTCAGAAGCCGGATATGACCGAGCCGCTTCCGCCCCCGGCGGAAGGCATCACCGGCCGGCATGCCAGGGCTGGCGATCGCGCCAGCATTGGCGATCGCGCCGATGCCGCGCTTGCGTGGCACGAGCGGTTGCGAAACCATGGCGCGCCCCGGGCCGCGTCGCGAAGCCGCCCGGCAGGCTGGCCCGGTTGCCCAGTCAAACAGGTGAATCGCATGTCGAGGATGGCCCGAGACCGGATGGCACTGCTGGCACCGCTGCTGGCAGCGTCGCTATGGGCCACCCCGGTGATCGCCTGCGATTTCGACGTGGTGAACCGCTCGGGCAGGCCGATCGGCGGATTGCGGCTCTACGACCTCGCCAACGACTATCTCGGTCAGTCCAGCCAGGGGATGCTCGCGCCCGGCCAGCGCGCGCATTTCTCGGAAGCCTCGGTGCGCACCGGGGAAGGCATCTGGCCACAGAGCTGCGATGGCGGGGTGCGGGTGGAGCTGGTGGCGGGGGCCGATCCCGACGGTATCGGCGGCAGGCGCTGCCGGGTGACCAAGCGGATCGGCCGCCCCGCCGATACGCTGCGCAGCGGCGAGGCACGGTTCGAGATCGCGATCGGCCCGGGCGATGTTTCCGGCCCGGGCAATTGCCGCGACCGCTGAGCCATCCGGCGCGCGGCCCGGGCTGAGCCGCGTTCGGCCGTTGCCGGCGGATCGTCGCAGGAACCAGACCCGCCGCGCGACCTGATCGATCCCGGTCTCGATCAGACCCGGCAAGCACGACCGTCCTGGGGGGGATCGCCTGGCCTCCGGCACGGCGGAGCGCGCCGGCATGGCGTGCCCGGCGCGGGCGGGTTCCCCCCGGCGGGCAGCGGCCGGCCGGAAAGGACCGGCAGGCCCCGCAGGGCTTGCGTGGAGGGCCGAACCCTCGCCGCCCCCGCTGGCGGAGTCTCCACCGGGGGCTCGCGTCAAAGCCGCGTCAGCGCCGCAATTCCATCCGGATCGGGCCCTCGCGCCTTCCATGGGTGAACTGGTCCACCACCGGATTGCCGCTGTCCATCAGCGAAGTGGCCGGTCCGGCCCAGATGATCCGGCCGCCATGGATCATCGCCGCGTGATCGCCGATGCGCCGCGCGCTCGCCATGTCATGGGTGATGGCGAGCGCGGTGCCACCCAGCCCCCGCACGCATTCCACCAGCAGCCCGTCGATCACCGCGCCCATGATCGGATCGAGCCCGGTGGTCGGCTCGTCGAAGAACATGATATCGGGCCTGGCGGCGATGGCGCGGGCGAGTGCCACGCGCTTCTGCATCCCCCCCGACAATTCCGCCGGCGACATCTCGCCCACGCTGGCCGCGAGCCCGACCTGGGCCAGGAAATCCGCCGCCCGCGCCCGCGCCTCCGCCCGGCCGATCCGGCCGGTAGCCAGCAGGCCGAAGGCGACGTTCTCCCAGACCGGCAGGCTGTCGAACAGGGCGCCGTTCTGGAACAGCATGCCGAT
>VFSW01011500.1_pt1 | contig 12436 bp, 6 predicted proteins | sample 5358111 | NCBI WGS metagenome assembly VFSW01 (sample SAMN11554181, study PRJNA540505) | mine drainage metagenome | isolation source: sediment from site ElyBrook_90M | place: USA: Ely Copper Mine, Vershire, VT | collected 2017
TGCGGCCCTACCGATGCTTTTCAGAAGATCCCTGGCAATTCGGTGCCCGCAATGCATGCCCGCAACGCCAGCGTCGCCTTCCGGGGATAGTAACGCCGTTGGGTACCCGATTTTGGCGCGACGAACCGGCCACGGGATCATCACGCCGGATGCCTATTGGCAGATCGCATGCAGGCGCTCCACCGGGGACCACCAGGTCCTCTGCAAGCGCGCCGGCGGCAAGCCGGAGCGGGGACTGGAGACGTCATGGCGAGCATTGATTCCCGATCGATGGTGGCCGTCCTGGCAGCGGAACTCATACTATCGAGCCAATTTGGATGTGCCTCGCGCCGCACAACGCCACCCGAATCCAAGCCCGCACCCGCCGTGTTCGATGCCCTGCAAGAGGATCTCAAGAAGCCCTATGTCACCCTCTTTGAGACGGCCGCGAAACTTGAGTACAGCGAGAGCCAGATTCGAACCATGCGTGAGTATCTGACTCAAGCCGAGGACTATTGTGCCGGGCGATTCAAGGATCAGTCGAAGAGTTTCGAGGCCCAGATCGAGAAGTATCAGGATGCTTTGAAGGCCTCCGGGCTTTCAGCGGGCCAACGCCAGAACCTGCATTGCAACATCCAGAACGCGCGCATCTTGAAAAGCGAAGCCGACGTCATCGCCGGCCACGCGATTCCGGTTGCCTATGACAATAGGCAGGCGAAACTCGATGTGATCCAGAGGTGGCCCACCGAGCTCCAGACGATCCGCCGCAGCATCGCCGACGGCACGTACCGGAGCCGCCGGTGGGGCGATGTTCAGGACATCGGATATCGAAAGCTTGAACCCGATCAGAAGGACGACATCAAGCTCGGCCGCGAGGCCATTCGCGATATCAAGCAATCCGGGATGATGCCCAAGGAAATAGAGGACGAGGTTGTCGTGGCCTACGTCAAGCAAGTGGCGCAGAAAGTCGCAGCCAACTCCGACCTGCTCGTCCCTCTTCAGGTCACCGTTCTGAACTCAAAGGAGATTAACGCCTTTGCGCTTCCCGGCGGATTCATCTTCATCGAGCGGGGCTTGCTGGAAGCCGCCGACGATGAGTCGCAGCTCGCCGGGGTAATCGCCCACGAACTCTCTCACGCAGCCGCCCGCCACGGCCGCAAGCTCATGACGAAGGCCACAATCGCCTCCATCATGTACCAGGCCGCACAGGTGACCGCGATGATTCTGACCGGTGGTGTTGCCGGCATCGGAACTTACTACGCTCTGCAATACGGCTTCTACGGGCTCGGTCTCACGCTGAACCTCAGTCTTCTGGGCGTCAGCCGCGAGTTTGAGCTTCAGGCGGACCAACTGGGAATCCAATATGCCTGGAAGGCGGGCTACGATCCCTCCGGCTTCGTTCGCTTCTTCGACAAAATGGCGACCAGCGAGGGCTACGTGAATGGTGTGAGCTGGTTCCGCTCTCATCCGCCGTTTTACCAGCGCATGGTGGACGCCGAGCGCGAGATTTCCTATCTTCCGAAACCCGAGCACAGCATCGTGACCACCACGGATTTCGCGGCCATGAAGGCGTCTCTGCGAAAGGTCAGTACCAAGGCCGACGTCGATTCCAAAAAGCGGCCCAGCCTGGTCTCACCCGAGCAATCCTGTCCGCCGCCGTCCAAGTTGATCTTCGAACCAGACCAACCGATTGAGACCATATGCTCCTCGCCTCAAATCCGACCCGCGCCCGCATTAGTGCCGCGATAGCGTCTCTGCTGGTTCTGCTTGTCCCCGGGACCATGTTCACGGGGACCGTGGAGCCGCCCAAGGCCCCGGACTCGCTTTACCCGAACGTTGGAACGGACGTTTCACTGCTCCCGGCCTCCATCGCGTGCTCGTGCCGTACAGCCACTGATCCGGCCCCTTCCTGGAGGAGGCCTCAATCCAGGAATTTCGCGAAAATGCCCTTGCGCCCTACGGGAGATCGCTACCGATTTCACCAACCAGCCGGTTCTTTCGCCGCCGCATGGGCCAACCGGGGAATGGTGGACAATCGGCGCCAGGATTTCAAAGTCGTGGTGCGCCCCGGATGGCATTAGCTTGACCCGGACGACAACGCGCGGAGTCCGCCCGGCGCGTCAAACACACGGGCTATAGTGAAACTAGAGGTTCTGCCCGTGCGTCCAGGCTCCGTGCATCTCGCCCTGGTGTTATTTTTCGTTCTCGGCTTCCCTTCGATCGCCGCCATTCGGCTCTATCTGAAGGACGGCACCTACCAGGAGGCGCGAGAATATCAGGTGCTGCCGGATCGGGTTCGTTTCTACAGCACCGATCGCAGCGAGTGGGAGGAAATTCCGCTCAGCCTCGTTGACCTCACGCGAACCCAGGACGCGCAGCGCCGCGAGATCGAGGACCGCCGCCAATCGGTCAAGATGCAGGAAGCCGAGAATAGCGCCGAAAAGGCCGCTCGCGAGGAGGCGGAACGGGTTCCTCAGACGCCCGGGGCCTATTGGGTTCATGGCGACCAGCTGACACCGATTCCGCAGGGCGAGTCGAAGGTGGTGAGCAACAAACGCCGCAGTGTCCTCAAGGCCCTTTCACCGGTGCCGATGGTGGCGGGCAAGGCCGATGTCGAAATGGACGGTGAACACTCGCCGACGCGGATCGACGTAGCCGATCCCGAGTTTTACCTCCGTCTCGATCAGCCCGAACGCTTCGGAATTATCCACTTGACGCCCCGCAAAGGAAAGCGCGTTGCTGAAAAGCTGACCATCGTGCCGGTGGCGGAGCAGACCATCGAGGACCCTGACCTGATCGAGGTGATCCGAAAGCAGGTTGGGGAGAATCTATATAAGCTCTGGCCCATGAAACCGCTGCCGCCGGGAGAGTACGCGGTGGTTGAATACACCGAGAATGAATTAAATATGCAGATATGGGACTTTTCCTGTACGGCAACCCCGGCCGCGCACGGAACGTCCGACAAATAGTACGAGGGAAGTTTCTGCTAGTAGGGAGATAATCGATGCGCTCGAAACTTGTTATTTTTGTGCTTATTACCGGATGTCTGACCGCTCTGGGAGACACTCTGACGCTGCGTGACGGAACGATCGTCGACGGCAGCTACGTGGGCGGCGATTCACGGCACGTGAAGATGCTGGTGGGTTCGGAATTGAAAACATACGAGATTTCAACCGTCCACGCCCTGACATTTGGGGATGCATCGGCCGCCCAAACCGCACCCGCGGCGGCGGCTTCAAGCGACGGCGCCCCGCCGACGATGCGCCGCCGTCACGTCGACGAACCGAGTGAGCCGAGCAGTGACCTCGCTCAAAGCGCGCCCGCCGCTCCTTCGAATCCTCCTGGCTTCAGCGCCGCGCCCGCATCGAGGGCGCAGGCTCCAGCGCCGTCCGCTCAGGCCCCGTCGGTTCCAACCGGGACGCAGTTAGTGGTGCGTTTGACCGATCCGGTTGACTCGGAGAAGGATCAGGTGGGCAAAACGTACCGTGCGACGCTGGACAACGACGTCATCGTCGATGGGCAGACGCTGATTCCGCGCGGCGCCGACGCAACTGCCAAGCTACTCAGTGACGAGAAATCCGGCAAAATCACAGGCAAGACGGTTCTCACGCTGGCTCTCACGCAGATTCAAGTCAACGGCCAGATGAAAGACATTGACACCACCGCGGTGAATCAGGAAAGCAAGGGCCGCGGCAAAAAGAGCGCTGAAACCATCGGCGGCGGCAGCGCGCTGGGCGCCATCATCGGCGCCATCGCGGGCGGCGGCGCCGGGGCTGCCATCGGTGCTGCCGCGGGCGCGGCGGCGGGCACCGGGGTACAAGTGCTCACCAAAGGCGAACGCGTGAAGGTGCCGGCGGAAACGCGGCTCACGTTCAGCCTCCAGGAACCGCTGACCCTGTAAATCCGCCTTCGCACCTTCGTGCCGCCGCTGCGCAAACCGCCCGCCGGGCTGGGCTAGTATAGTCTAGCTGGTAGCCCGGCATGAAGAAGATTTTCTACGGATGGGTGGTCGCGGCGGCGGCCTTTCTCACTTTCGGCCTCGCGGTTGGCATCCCCTACTACAACATCGGTTTTTTTTACGACTACTTTGAGCGGTCGTTCGGTTGGTCACGCGCGCAGATCACTCTGGGCTTCCCCCTTGCCGCGCTCTTAACCATCTGGGCCGGCCCGCTCATCGTCCCCAAGTTCAGCCCACGAAAACTGATCCTGGCCGGCGTTGCGCTCACCTCCCTCGCCTTGGCCGGCTTCGGGTGGATGGGTGGCTCCCTGCCCCTCTACTACGGTTTGTGGGTCCTTTACACCGTCGGCTATATCGCCGCCGGACCGATTCCCCACCAGATCATCGTTTCGCAGTGGTTTCGCAGGAAGCGCGGGACGGCGATGGGAATCGTCTACGTTGGCGTCGGTCTTCTCGGTTCGGTTGGATCCCTGCTCGTCAAGCCGCTCACCAGTCACCTCGGCTTCCGTCACGCTTTGTTCGTGCTGGCGGTGCTGCTGCTGGCCGCCTGGCCGATCGTGATCCTGCTTTTGAGGGACAAGCCTTCCGACCTGGGACTCTTCCCCGACGGCGACGATGGACCGGCGCCGGAAGCGCGCATCGCTCCGGAGTCGTTCCGCACGTTATTGCGAAGCTACTCCTTCTGGCTCCTTCTTCTCGGCAGCTTCTGTTCCATCGGTTCGATCGGAGCGGTGAACTTTCACATGAAGTTCGTATTTCTCGACGAAGGTTTCCATCCCGGCGAACAACTGGACGCCACGTGGCGGACGGCGTCGGTACTCATCCTCTGGTCGAGCATCGCCGGCCGTCTCGGTATCGGTTATCTGGCGGACCAGTTCTCAAAGAAGCACGTCATGATGGCGACCTATTTCATGGTCGCCATCACGATCCCGCTTCTGCTCCGGGTCCGCCCACCGGAGGCGCCCTACGCTTTTGCGATTCTCTTCGGGCTCGCCATGGGCGCCGATTATATGCTCATTCCTCTCATGGCCGCCGATCAATTCGGCATCAACACGCTTGCTCGCGCCATGGCCGTCATTTTGCCCGTCAATACAATCGGGCAAACCTGGTTTCCGTACTTTGTCTCATTGGTCCGTGAGCGGACCGGCAGCTATGGTGTAGCGATGGGGATGGTCTTCGCGCTCGCCATCGCCGGCGCTGCGGCGATCGCCCTGCTCCCACGCGCTTCAAGCAACGTAGCCCCCGGCGAGGAGCGCGCCGCTACGGTTGGCCGTTGATTGCGGGGCGTCGCCGCCCGAACAACCACGCCACACGAGAGCGCGCAGTGAGGCAAAGCCGTGACCGGCGGGCGAAGGCGACTGAGAATACGAGCAGGAAAATGAATCTGGCTCCCGCCATCAGGAACAGTTCGTCCCTGATGGCGGAAGCCAAGTCTTAAGTACCGGACTCTACCGCTTCCGCTAGAAGTGGTACTTCAGCGCAAATTGCAACTGCCTGGCTCCTTGCGCGCTCGTGATCCGGCCAAACGTACCCACACCGAAGTTGCCGTCGCTGAACTTGGCTCCGGGCACGCTGGTTCCCGGGGAGTTCAGGATGACGGTATTTGCTAGGTTAATCGCCTCGGCCCGGAACTCCAGGCCCTGGCGTTCGGTGAAGGTGAACATCTTCGTCAGGCTGAGATCCACCGTGTACATGCCCGGCCCGCGGACCGTGCCGACACCGCAGTTACCGAACGTGCCGAGTGCCGGCGGCGCATAGGAGTTGGGATCGAACCACTGATACCCGCCGACGGGCGAGTTCATCGTTCCAAACACGTTGCCCGGCGCCACACAGTTGGCCCGCGGCTCGACCGCATGCGTCTGGGAACTGTCCTCGTAATTGCCGATGGTATAGGGGAAGCCGCCCCGAAACGTCGGGATGGCGTTGACCTGCCAACCGCCGACGGCAGCGTCCGCCCACCGGCTCATGTTGCTTCCGAAAGAACGGCCGCGTCCAACGGGAAGGTCGTAGGTGACGTACCCGTTCAGCACCTGCGTCGTGTCGTAGTAACAGGGCCCCCACTGCGACTTACCATCGTAGGCGTTGGGCCAGTAATAGATGCCGGTTGACGCCTGCCCGCCGTCGCCATAGTACCCGATCGAGTTCGTCAGGCACTTGGAGTACGTGTAGTTGATCTGGTATTCGAGCCCGTGACCTAAACGCTTCTGCAGGACAACCTGCAAAGCGTCATAGTCCTGATAGGCCGAGGACTGGGTCAGCCTGGCGTTTCCGATTTCGCCCTGAAGCGTGGGATTTCCCGACAGATAATAGCTCGGCGAGACCGTCCCGTTCTGGTTAAGAATACTCTGGGAAGCCCAGATCGGCACCATCAAATGGGTGTTCTTCTGGCCCACGTAGCCAACCTGGAGCGTCATGTCGTTGCCGAACTGCCGCTGGATGGTGAAGTTCCACTGTTGCGAAACTGCCGGGCGGATATTGGGGTCCCACAATCTCAGGCCGGCTCCGAGGTACTGGTTTCCGGGATTGGCGTCGAACGGAAGATAGCCCTGAGCGAGGGTCGATCCCGGCTGGGTCGGGTTGTATGTGATTCCGTGCTCCACCGCGAACGGCGGATTCAACGTCAGGCGCAGATTGGTTCCGGTCCCTTCGAGGAAGCTCGACATCGTATACGCGGCACGAATTACGGTGTCCTTCATTGGTGTCCAGGCTAAGCCGAGACGGGGTTGGAAATTGGCGATGCCGTTGTACTGGTTGTAAAGTGCCTCGCAGTTCGAATAGGGGCAATTGCCACCGGCCAGATATTGTTGCCCGTTCACGAGCCCAAAATTCGCCTGGCGGTTGTGAACCTCCTGCCAGGGCGTGTTCAGCTCGTACCGGAGGCCAAAATTCACGGTCAGGTTGGACGTCACCCGCCAGTCATCCTGAAAGAACATGGAATAAACGCTGGCTCTCTGTCCCCAGGTTCCGCCGGCGATTCCGCCTTGGATCTGATAGGGCAGTCCCATCATAAAATCGGACTCCGCGTTGCCGCTATACTGGCCGTTGAAATCGAACTGACCGGCAATGCCGGCATTGCCGGAGTAGAACGTGTTGATGCGCTCGCGGAAGTACTGGAAGCCGATATGCATCGTGTGCGTGCCCTTTGTCCAAAGGGCCGTGTCCTCGGCCTGAATCACCGTATCGGCGAACTCCTGTTTGACTTCAGGATTACCGAAGGCGCATCCACCCAGATTTCCGCCCGAGAAGCAGAAGCCGGGCAGGACGTTCGTCGGCACGCCCGGAATTCCCACGCTGGCCGCCGAAATGGCTTGGCCGCTGAGTTGTCCGGTAACAATCGGCGAGTAATTCACGCCGGCGCGCAGATCGTTCACCAGCGATGGGCTGATGGTTCGCGTGTAATCCAATACTCCGTTGTGGACCGGGATCAGACTCTCCGAGTTGTACAGCAAGGGGATGCTATTAGTCGTCGGGTTGATGATATAGGCCTGCGAATACCGCCCGTAAATGTGGTCGGCGTCGGTGACTGCGTAGTCCACCCGAATGTCGCCCTGGTCCTGATTGGTGTAGCTATGGGTTGTGTTGACCGAGTTCTCCACCAGACTTCCGTTGATCGGCTGCGGATACAGCGAGGAACTCATGATGGCCAGCGACTGCGGGCTGATGAGGTTTGAAGGAAGGATGTTGCCCGGGATGGGCGTCTTCGTACCCGGATAATGCAGTTGGATGCCCTGCTGGGCAAGAATCTGGGAGAAGTTGCCCGTGCGCTCGGCAGTGGTCAATACCGTGAACGCGCTGCTGGTGGACGGCTGATCGTATCTCGATCCCTGGTAGTCGCCGAAAACGAAAAGTTTGTTCTTGATGATCGGCCCTCCCAGGGTTCCCCCAAATTCGTTCCACCGCAGCAGCGGCCGCGCCAGATTGTGCCAGTTGTTGGCCCAGGTGTTGGCGTTGAGCTGGTCGTTGCGGAAGAACTCGAAAAGAGTCCCGTGAAATTCGTTCGTCCCCGCCTTGACGCTCACGCTCACGATGCCGCCCATAAAGTTGCCGAACTCGGCCGAGGCGTTCTGCGTGATCATGTTGAACTCTTCAATCGCATCCGGGCTCGGCGAAAACGCAACCTGGTTTTCTGAGACCTGGTTGTTATCCATGCCGTCGAGAAGAAAATTGTTGGTCTCGTTCCGGTTACCGTTGATATAGGGCCGGCCGCTTCCAAAGCTCGCCTGCGCGCCCATGAACGATGACGGGTTTGTCGCCACCGCGCCCGGCGCCAACAGCGTCAATTGAACGTAGTTGCGCGTGGCGAGGGGCAACGCCGTGTTCGTCCTCGCGTTGATGATCGTGTCCAATTGCGTCGAGTCTGTCTTCAGAACCGGCGCCGCTTCCGACACGTTCACTGTTTCGGAAACAGTTCCGATTTTCAACGTGAAGTCCAGCCGCGCGGTTTGGTTCAGTACGAGCAGAATGTTGGACTGCTGAACGGTGTCGAACCCTGGGGACTCGATTTTGAGGTTGTAGGTTCCCACCGGAAGACGAGGCAGATCGTATGCTCCGTCCGAATTTGTCACCGTCGGCCACGCCGTTCCGCGGTCTCTATCGGTGGCCGTGACTTTCGCGTTGGCGACAGGCGCACCTGAGGGATCCGCGACTCGGCCCGTAATGGCTGCGGTCACCTGCTGCCCCACCGCCGGAATCCCTTCCACGCCCAACACCAATAAGACCGCTCCAAGCGCCGCTTGCGCAGCGAGCTTCAAGTGCCTCAACTTCATGAAGATTTGCCCCTTTCGAGCGAGATAATGTGAATGTTACATTATCTTCTCATCATTGACGCATTGGTGTCCAGATCTTCTTACACATCCAGTGAGACAGTCGTCATGTCGAAGGAAATAGAAAAAGGGCGCATCGCCCTTTGGCGAGTGCGCCCTTCACAACCGTCGCTCCCGTTTTCGGGATTTGGCTTAGTATGTTTTAGTTAGAAATGGTACTTGAGAGCGAACTGCAGTTCTCGCGCACCTTGCGAACTGGTGATCTGGCCGAAGTTCCCCAGACCAAAGTTACCCTGGCTGATCACCGATCCCGGGATGTTCGGGTTCGGAGCGTTCAGGATGACCGTATTGGTGAGGTTAATGGCTTCAGCGCGGAATTCAAGGCCCTGGCGCTCGGTGAAACGGAACATTTTCGTCAGGCTGAGGTCGATGGTGTAAAGTCCCGGTCCTCGCACTGTACCTACGCCGCAGTTGCCGAACGTTCCCAGAGCCGGAGTGGCGTAGGAGTTCGGATCAAACCATTGGTAGCCGCCGGTTGGCGCGTTCATGGTGCCGAAGACGTTGCTGGGCGCTATGCAATTGGCGCGCGGCTCTGGGGCGTGGGTTTGCGAGCTGTCCTGGTAGTTGTTGATCGTGTACGGGAAGCCGCCGCGGAAGGTTGGAATGGCGTTTACGGACCACCCCCCCACCACGGCGTCGGCCAGCTTATTCATGCTGCCGCCGTACTTCCGGCCGTGCCCGAACGGCAGGTCGTAGGTCACATAGCCGTTGACCAGATGCGTCACGTCATAGTAGCAGGGGCCCCATTGCGAACGGCCGTCGTACGCATTCGGCCAGTAATACGTGTTGGTCGAAGCCTGTCCACCGTCGCCGTAGTAGCCGATCGAGTTGGTCATGCACTTCGAGTAGGTGTAATTGATCTGGTACTCCAAGCCGTTGCTCAAGCGCTTCTGGAATACCACCTGCAAGGCGTCGTAGTCCTGGTTGGCAGACGATTGGGTGAGCTTGGCGACGCCGATCTCGTTTTGGAGGGTCGGATTACCCGACAGATAATAGCCGGGCGACACCGTGCCGTTCGAGTTCAGAATATCCTGGGACGCCCAGATCGGCACCATGAGGTTTGTGTTCCGCTGGCCGACATAACCGACCTGCAGGGTCATTTCATTGCCGAACTGCTTCTGCACGGTGAAATTCCACTGCTGCGAAACCGCCGGCCGGATGTTCGGGTCCCAAACGCGGAGCGATGCGCCCACAAAGGGGTTGCCCGGATTGCTTTCGAAGGGCAAATAACCCTGCGCCAGCGTGGAAGGCGTCTGGTTGGGAGAATAGACGATGTCATGCTCGGTGGCGAATGGTGCGTTCAAGGTAAGACGCAGGTTCGTTCCCGTCCCTTCGAGGAAGCTTGACACGGTGTAAGCGGTCCGGATCACCAGGTCCTTTCTGGGAGTCCAGGCGATACCCAGCCGGGGCTGATAGTTGGCGATGCCGTTGTATTGGTTGTAGAGCGCCTCGCAGTTACTGTAAGGACAATTACTGCCAGCCAGATATTGCTGGCCGTTGAGTAACCCGAAGTTCGCCTGACGATTATGCACTTCCTGCCACGGCGTATTCAGCTCATAGCGCAAGCCATAGTTGATGGTCAACGTCGGAGTTACCCGCCAGTCGTCCTGCGCAAACAGAGAGAACACGCTGGCCCGCTGGCCCCACGTGCCTCCGGCAATACCGCCCTGGACTTCGGTCGGCAGCCCGGTCATGAAATCGGCTTCCGCCGCGCCTGTGTACTGGCCGGAGAAATCGAACTGGCCCGCCACGCCGGCGTTGCCGGAGTAGAAGGTGTTGATCCGCTGGCGGAAGTACTGGAACCCAATGTGCATCGTGTGGTTCCCCTTTGTCCACAGCGCCGTATCCTCGGCCTGAATGACGGTATCGGCGAACTCCTGCAGAATCTCAGGATTGCCGAATCCGCAGCCCACGCCGCTGAGATTTCCCGCCGTGAAGCAAAAGCCCGGCAGCACGCTCGTCGGAACGCCCGGGATGCCCACGCTCTGGGCTGAAAACGCCTGACCGCTCAGAGAACCTGTCACGATCGGCGTGTAATTGACGCCACCCCGCAAATCATTCACAAACGAGGGGCTGAACGTCCTGGTGTAGTCCAGAACGCCATTGTAGGACGGAATCGTGTTTTGGCTGTTGTACAGAAGCGGAATGCTGTTGGTGGTTGGCTGGAGGATGTGGGCTTCCGAATAACGGCCGTAAATGTGATCGTTTTGTGTCGCCGCGTAGTCCACGCGGATGTCGCCCTGGTCCTGGTTCGTGTAGCTGTGCGTCGTGTTGAATGAGTTGTTCGTCAGGTTTCCGTTGACCGGCAGCGGATACAGCGACGAGCTCATGATCGCGGTCGCTTGCGGGCTCAACAGGTTCTGCGGAATGATGTTGCCCGGAATCGGGGTCTTCGTTCCCGGGTAGTTCAGCTGAGTTCCCTGGCTGAGCAACTGCGAGAAGTTCCCGGTCCGCTCGGCTGCGGTCAACACCGTGAAGGCACTGCTCGTCGCCGGCTGGTCGAACCGCGATCCCTGATAATCGCCAAACACGAAAAGTTTGTTCTTGACGATCGGCCCACCGAAGGTGCCGCCGAACTCGTTCCAGCGCAGCAGAGGCCGCGCCAGGCCGTTCCAGTTATTGGCCCAGTCATTAGCGTTCAGCTTGTCGTTCCGGAAAAACTCGAACAGCGTGCCGTGATATTCGTTGGTGCCCGACTTCGTGCTCACGCTGACGATGCCACCCATAAAGTTACCGAATTCGGCCGAAGCGTTCTGGGTGATCATGTTGAACTCCTCGATCGCGTCCGGGCTCGGCGTGTAGGCCACTTCGTTTTCCGACACCTGGTTGTTGTCCATGCCGTCAAGCAGGAAGTTGTTCGCCTCATTGCGGTTGCCGTTGATGTATGGCCGGCCGCCGGAGAAGCTCGCTTCCGGTCCTGTGAAGGATGACGGATTCGTCGCCACCGCGCCCGGTGCCAGCAGCGTCAACTGCACGTAGTTCCGGGTCGCCAGCGGAAGCGCCGTGTTCGTCCGGGCGTTCACGATCGTGCCCAACTGCGTCGTGTCAGTCTGCAGAATCGGGGGGGCCGCTGACACCTCCACCGAGGTCGCCACGTTGCCGATCTTCAACTGAAAATCCAGCCTCGCTGTCTGGTTCAGCACCAGCAGAATATTGGACTGGTTGATCGCCTGAAAGCCTTCGCTCTCCACCCTCAGGCTGTAAGTTCCGACTGGGAGACGCGGAAGGATGTAATCTCCCGTCGTGCTCGTCACCGTCGGCCATGTCGTACCCCGGTCGCGATCGGTCGCCGTCACCTTTGCGTTCGCCACCGGGGCGCCTGACGGATCAGTAACTTTACCTGTGATCACTGCGGTGACTTCTTGACTCCAGCTTCGCTGGCTGACCATTACCAGCGCCAGCAAAAGACAAAAAGCAATTGAGGCCGCAATCCTCATTCCTGATCGTTTTTGCATACAAAAGACTCCTGTTTTCGCCGGTGTGCCGGCGTGAGACTGTTATTCTATCTTCACATTTGGCGCCACTTTCTGTCCACTTGTCCAGTCCGAAACTGCTGTGCCAATGTTGCTGGGACGTTCGTAACTTTCTGTATATCTAATTTTTTCAACAATTTGCGATGGCACCACCGTTGATTTCGCAATCGATGTTTCTTTCGATCCGGACACCCCAGCCGGCC
>VFSW01011501.1_pt1 | contig 12436 bp, 8 predicted proteins | sample 5358111 | NCBI WGS metagenome assembly VFSW01 (sample SAMN11554181, study PRJNA540505) | mine drainage metagenome | isolation source: sediment from site ElyBrook_90M | place: USA: Ely Copper Mine, Vershire, VT | collected 2017
GCCGCCCGTGCTCTTGGGCTGGACTGCGGGCCCATGTCCGGCTTTGATAACGCGAAAGTGGACACGGAATTCTTCGGCGCGGGAAAGGAAATTTCAGATTACGATCAGGAGTTTTTTCCGTCCACTCACGTTCGCTCGAATTTCTTGTGCAACATCGGGCATGGAGATCATTCACGGCTGTTTCCGCGCAACCCTCGTTTGGAGTTCGAGGAAGCATGCGCTCTGCTCTGAACTGTTCGTAAGCATTCGCGCGACGGAGTGGCGATTGCGCGACGATTGATTGGAGGCAAAATGAATTCTTCGTTTATTGAAGCACTCCGCTCACTTGTCGGCCAGGGCCTGATCACCTCTCGCGACGAACTGCGTACTTATGAGTGCGACGGCCTCACCAATTTTCGCGTGGTGCCGCTCGCGGTGGTGTTGCCCTCGAATGCAGCGCAGGTGCAAGCCATCGTGCGGCTCTGCGCGCAGGAGCACGTTGCCTTTGTCGCACGCGGCTCCGGCACCGGACTGAGCGGTGGCGCACTTCCCGTCGAAGGCGGCATCGTGATCAGCCTCGCGCGCTTGAACCACATCCTGTCGCTGGATATCCCGAATGCGCGCGTGGTCGTAGAGCCCGGCGTGATCAATGCGGCTGTCACCCAACACGTCGCTCCCTACGGATACTTCTATGCTCCCGACCCGTCTTCGCAGTCCGTGTGCAGCATCGGCGGCAATGTTGCGGAGAACTCCGGTGGTGCGCATTGCCTCAAGTATGGCTTTACCACCACCCATGTCCTCGGACTCGAAGTAGTGCTGCCCGACGGCTCGCTCGTACAACTCGGAGGCAACACCCTCGACACGCCGGGATACGATCTTCCCGGTGTGTTTGTCGGCTCGGAAGGAACGTTGGGCGTGACCACGAAAGTTATGCTCCGCATCGTAAAGCGCCCCGAGGTCATTCAAACCCTGCTCGCCGCCTTCGATTCTACCAACGCCGCCGGAGCCGCTGTAAGCGACATCATAGCCTCAGGAATCCTGCCCGCCGCAATCGAGATGATGGACAACCTCGCCATCCAGGCCGCCGAAGCCTCGGTCCACGCCGGCTACCCGAACTGTGGAGGTCTCCTTCTGGTCGAACTCGATGGCCCCGCAGCCGAGGTAGAAGCGCTGATGGCCCAAGTTAAAGAGAAGTGCTTCTTCAACCATCACGCATCCGAAGTTCGAGTAGCTCAGAGCGAAGCCGAACGCATCGTGATCTGGAAGGGGCGCAAAGCGGCTTTCGCCGCCATGGGACGCATCTCTCCCAACTACATCGTGCAGGACGGAGTGATTCCACGAACCGCTCTGCCGCGGGTAATGGAGGAGATCGAGCGCCTGAGCGCCCTGGCGGGACTGCGCGTTGCCAACGTCTTCCACGCGGGAGACGGAAACCTGCACCCTCTCGTTTTGTACGATCGCCGCATCGAAGGACAGGAGCGGGATGCGGAACAACTTTCGGGCGAGATTCTAAAGCTTTGCGTGCGGGTCGGCGGTTCCATCACCGGAGAGCATGGCGTCGGCGAGGAAAAGAAGATGTTCATGTCTGAGATGTTCGCTGAACCTGATTTGCAGACCATGCAACTGGTCCGATGTGCCTTCGATCCGGATCATCTGTCGAACCCCGGAAAGATGTTTCCCCGTACTCCATTGTGCGCGGAGAGGCAGGGGCCGTACGTTCCGCACCCGCTTGAGATTTCTGGCGAGGCGCAGTTTTTCTAAGCGATGCCTGGATGGAAGCGATGCCTGGATTCGCAAAAACAACTTCGGCGCAAGCTCTTGACGCTCTGCGCTCGATCGTCGTCGAAGGGGCTGCCCGCCGCGGCGTCTCCGCAGACCAAGTATGCGGAGTGACTCCGGAGCTGTACGTCGAGCCCGCCAACGAGGCTGAACTGGCACGGGTGCTGGAGTACGCAAACCAGTCTGGAATGCTGGTATCTCCGCGTGGTGGCGGCACAAAGATGGATTGGGGCACCGCTGCCCAGGCCATCGATCTGATGATTTCGTTCGCAAAGTTTGACCGGATACTGGAGTACGCGCCGGCAGACATGACGGTCACAGTTGGGGCCGGAGTTACCATCGCGCAGCTTCAAAGCGAACTTGCCCAGCATCGGCAAAGGCTGGCGCTCGATCCCTTGTGGCCCGACCGTGCGACCGTCGGCGGCGTCATCGCGACCAATGACAGCGGTGCGTTGCGCCTGCGTTACGGCGGCATTCGCGACCTCATCATCGGCATCACCGTGGTTCTGGGCGACGGCACGATTGCTACCAGCGGAGGCAAAGTGGTGAAAAACGTCGCCGGCTATGACCTGCCCAAGCTCATGTCCGGCGCACTTGGCACCCTGGGAATCATCAGCCGGGCCGTGTTCCGTCTTCATCCTCTGCCAGCCGAGTCCCAGACGCTGAGCTTTAAGTTCCTCACTCGCGAAAAGGCCAACGAGTTCATGCTCTCTGTCGCCGATTCCATAGTCGTTCCCACCGGTATGCAGATGAGAACCGGAGCCACGGGAAACATCGTGGTCGATGTCAGGATCGACGGTATTGCCGCTGGGGTTGCGGCGCAGACGGAAACAGTGCGCAAACTCGCCCGCGATGGAGTGCCCTGCGAGGCAGAGTCCAGCGATCTCAATTTCGACCCATGGCAGGCTCGCGAGCGACTCTGGAACAGCAGCGCTTCTGCAACCATCTGCAAGTTGAGCATGTTGCCTGCTCAACTAAGTTCGACGGCTGAATTCGTGCGCGAGGCGCTCAGCGACAATGCCGACTGGACTTTGCTTATGCAGTCAACCGGGCTCGCCTGGCTGCAGGCCGATGCCATCGACTGCACGCAGATCGCAGATTTCATCTCGTCGATCCGGGCCTTTCTTGCCTCTGCTGGCGGAACCGCGGTTGTGGTGAAAGCACCTCCGCTGTTGAGACAGAAGGTTGATCTTTGGGGTTCTGCCGGTACCGCGCTGCCTCTTATGAGGAGGATCAAGGAACAGTTCGATCCTCGCGGAATTCTCAATCGCGGACGATTTGTGGGTGGCCTATGACTCAGCGTGTGACAGAGGGTAAGACCGAGCGTAAGACCGAGCGTAAAACAGCGCGCAAGAGGCAGCATCCGATACAGCAGACCATTCCGGCCGAATCCAATGAAAAGCATGGGGCGCCCAGCGCCTACGATTCGCATCATCCTCCCTCGCTGGATCTGATCGACCAATGCGTGCATTGCGGTTTTTGTCTCCCAACGTGTCCAACCTACCTGCTTTGGAACGAGGAGATGGATTCTCCGCGCGGGCGTATTTACCTCATGAAAATGGGTGCGGAGGGTGGCGTTGCGCCCATGGACAAAAAGTTTGTCAGCCACTTCGACAAATGTCTGGGTTGCATGGCTTGCGTCACTGCATGCCCTTCCGGCGTGCAGTACGGAAAGCTGATCGAGGCGACGCGCGCGCAGATTGAGCGCAATTACAAACGTCCATTCCTCGACCGGCTCTATCGCAAGCTGATCTTTTCATTATTTCCATATCCGAATCGCCTGCGCTTGGTGATGCTTCCAATCTGGCTCTATCAGCGGTCGGGCCTGCGTTGGCTGCTCCGCAAGAGCGGACTGCTTCGCCTGCTTCCCATGCGTCTGCGCTCAATGGAATCGCTTTTGCCGGAGATCTATCTTCGCGCTCTGTTTGCGCCTATCCCGCGCAGCGTTTCCCCGAGCGTTTTTTCAAAAGCCACGCCACAACGCAAGCCGCGCCCGCGCGTGGGTGTGCTGCTGGGCTGTGTGCAGCGTGTGTTGTTCAGTAACGTGAATGCGGCCACCGTTCGCGTGCTCGCCGCACTCGGCTGCGAAGTCGTGGTGCCCCCGGAGCAAGGATGCTGCGGCGCTCTGATGGCCCATGCCGGACGCGAGCCCGAGGCACTGGCTGCGGCGCGGCGCATCATCGAAATCTTCGAGCGCGCCGATGTCGATGCCCTCGCCGTGAACTCCGCCGGTTGCGGCTCCAACATCAAGGAATACGCGCACCTGCTGCGAGATGATCCTGAGTTTGCAGAACGGGCGAAAGCTATTTCCGCCAAATGTCGCGACATCAGCGAACTGGTCGCTGAGTTTGGGCTTGAGAGCCCGGCCAATCCGATTCGGATGAAAATCGCCTATCACGACTCCTGCCATTTACAGCACGCGCAAGGCATCCGCACCCAGCCGAGGCAGTTGTTGAACGCCATTCCCGGCCTTGAAACAATCGAACTTCCGGAGGCTCCGATCTGCTGCGGCTCTGCCGGTGTATTCAACCTTGTTGAGCCTGAACCGGCGCGCCAGCTTGCCGACCGCAAAGCCCAGCACATCATTCACTCAGGAGCGCAGGCGCTGGTTTCCGCCAACCCAGGCTGTCTTCTTCACATCGCAAGCGGGCTGCGGAGAGCAGGCCATCCCCTGCCTGTCTTCCACCTCATTGAGTTGATCGATGCGGCGCTTGCAGGTCAGCCAGAGACAATCACCATCGCAAAGCTCGTGAGACCCGAATCTGATGGCGCTCGGGTCTCTTAGAAAATGCTGGCCAGTCTCTCGAAAGAGGCTGGCCATGTTTGTCAGTACTTCGGAAGGGAAGAGTCGATTTTATTGCCCCACGCCAGAATTCCGCCCGTCAGGTTGGAGGCACGTTTGAATCCCGCCTGTTGCAGGAATTCCACTGCCTTGGCGCTACGCGCGCCCCCTTTACAGTGCACAACAATTTCGCGGCTGGAGTCCAGTTCATGCACCCGCTTCGGCAGGTCGCCGAGCGGGATGAGATGGCCGCCCATGTGGCATATCTGGTATTCATGGGGCTCGCGAACGTCAAGAACATAAATGTCCTCGCCCGCATCAAGACGGCGTTTGAGTTCTTCGGGCTGAATTTCCGGAATTGTCATGCTCATAGACCCCTATTCTCGGCTTACGTTTTACTTCTTCAATTCTGCTTCTTCAAACTCAATGACTTCGTCCTCAAAATGCTTCGTTTGGTCCACGCCCACCAATAAAAATGAGTTCGTCAGAGCAGCTTTTCCCTTGTCGACACTGGTAATCACATAGGAGCATCCGCTCCAATGCGCCTCGTCCAGATCGGTGCTGGACCACAGCGCCGGATGATCGGGATGCGAGTGGTAAAAGCCCACGATATCATAGCCCTCCAGCTCAGCTTCGCGCTGAATCCGCACCAAGTCGACCGGACTGATCTGATATCGACTCTGCGGCGAATCCGTACGCGTGTTGTCGCATCTCGCAACAGTTTTGACCGTCTTGTTTCCCGCCTCCTCAAACTCGCCAACCAGCACGCCGCAGCACTCGTGCGGATAAGTATCCTCACCATGCTGCCGCAATTGTTCGAGAAGCGTCCGGTCAATTTTCAGCGCCATACGTTTTTCCGCTCCCTCTTATTGTATTCCGCTGCCGGTAAGAGCTGTTATCTCTAAAGATGCGACTGTGCCCCGAACGGCTTCGCAAACACGCTGTCATTCTTTGACGACGGTGGCTGGAGTGTCACTCTATGTCGCGATAGGCTCCGGTGCGGACGTTTGGGAGAGGCCTGATCGTGAAACTCTGACGGATAGATGGTCAGCCGCAGAGATGGCCAGTTTGGGGGGATGCCTCTACCGCTGCAGAGGCAGCTCGCGAATGATGATTGCGACGGCCACACGTTACGGCCGTCGCAATCCATGGTCAATCTTTATTGCTAGAACGCATACTTCAGAGCGATCGTTCCGAGGTTGGCGTGGAAGTTTCGCGGGAGTGCCACCAACTGGTTCGACGGCACATTTCCTTCTCTCTCGTTGTAGTTGTAGTAGCCATAGTAACCCTTGAGAGTAATGCCCTTTGCGACCTCAACTCCAAGTCCGCCACTCACCACTTGGTAGTTGAGGTCCTGTGAGCCGAGTGGTTGATTTGGAAATGGGCCCAAGAAGGCAATTGTACCGGCACTGGTGGTTGGTCCGGTGACGACAGTGCCAAGGTTGCCGGGAATCCCCGGTGAATTGCCGTATGCGTCGCCCAGCACCATTAAGGGTAAGCCATTATCGGCACGCAGCCAGTTGTCGTGACCAGTGGTGCTGGTAATGTCATAACCCAGGTTCAGGGTAACGCGATGGATTGGCCGGAAAGTTAGAATTGCGTAGCCGGTGTTTGTGTTCTCCTGATAGGCCTGAGTTACCGGCACCGTCGGGCTCGCGGCACTCGCCGTTACGTTGAGTTGGGCCGGTTCTGTTGGTTGGTTCGTGGTGACGGGACAGATGGCCGGAGCGCCACCCGCTACCACGCCGGGTGATAGCAACATGCACGCCGGGATGCTGAACTGCTGATCCATATAGGTCCAACCAAAGTCAATGCCGGTTCGCTGGTTGGGCTGCAAGCTTACTCCCAGCGTGTAGTAGCGGTCATGGCTCTTCGTACCGTACGCAGGGGCATACGCGGTTGGAAACAGATTGACGCCGGGACCGCCGAAATTCTCGGCCCAGTTATTTCGGGATTCAATGAAATGCACACCACCGTTGATGCTGGACCAACGGTTCACCTTGTAAACCGTATTGGCCCGCAACCGCTGCTCGTGACGTGGTGCGATTTGCGTGAATCCATTGTCGGCACTCAGAAGTTCCGCATCGACATTGACTCGCCATTTGTCAGTGGGACGAAGAACTACACCTAATAGCGCCGTGTTCAGGTTGATCTTGTCGGTAAACAGCGGAAGTATAGAGGTGGAAGTCGCGCCGGGCGGGCCGATGAGACCGCCTGCCAGGATCGGGGAATTGGTGGTTGCTCCGAGAAAGGCGCCCTTCAACTCGCGGCGTCCGTAACGGTAACCGGTATAAGCGCTGAAGCGACGGCTCGGGGCCCAATTCAAAGTCGCCGTGTTGAAGTATGTGCGCTCAGCCTCCAGCGTACTGTAGTTGACCGCCGAGTTGGCCGTGAGGCCCGCGGGTGCAAACCCCGTTGTCGGAATTCCTGGAATGCCGCAGGGAGCACCCGTCGGGGTCGAGAGGGTCTCGCCAGTGGCACGGTTCGAGTAACAGTTGACTGTCGATTCGTTGAAGACCCCCGGATCGCGCCAATCAAACCAGCGGAACTTGTCTAAAACGCTCCAACTCTTGTTGATATGGTAGGTCAAGCCAAGATCGGCGCTGCCTGAGACTCGATTGGTATTCGCCGGGCCGGTAACCTGGTAAGCGGTGTTATTGGTTCGCGCGACTAAACCATTAAAGAGGTCATTATAGTTCTCAACCCGGGAGTTGCCTGAACTGTATGTGCCGCCTGCGGTGAGGTCCAGTTTGCGGAAATAGTCGGACCGGAACAATAACTGCGAGGTCGGGAAAAAGGAGCGGACATTGTCCCGGCGAGAGTAACTGAAAACACCGGTGTTGCACAAAGGATTGAGAACGCCGGGGGCGGTAATGTAGGGTTGAGGTGCCCCTGCTACGGTAACAGAGCAGGGTGGAAAATAAAGAGGAAGCGAGACATTGGGCCCACCTGCGCCCAGCGTGTAGGAACTCACAGGGTTGTTCACGTAAGCGGTATCGACCCTGTCGCGCTCGAAGAACTGGTCAAAGCTCAACGTGGTCCGCGCTAAGGGACGCACGTCGACGCCAAACGACCAACGATCGGAACGCGATTGCATTTGCTGCGTCAAATCGATGTTGACATCTTCCAGGCTGGAATCGACCGTGCCATTGTTGACGTTGCGCGAAAAGCCCAAGCGGACGTTCACGGCGGACTGGGGAAACAGGGTCAGGTTGAAGTCGCCCATGTTGCGCGTAGTGTCTTGCAAGTGCGGGCTGTTCGAGTAGAAGTAGTTAGCATGTGGGTTGAATGCCGCCGTGCAAGGGCGAACTGCGCCACCGGCGACGGTGCTGCAATTGGTAATGCCCAGATTCAGCGTCAGCGGATTCGCAAACAGGTTGTAATCGAAGAAGTTCTGGTCGCGCCGGTAGAGGGCAACGAAGTTATACCACTTGCTCTTCTCGATGCGCAGCCGGGCCATGTCGTTCGGGTCGCCGCCGAATCCGAAGCTGCTCAGATACAAGTTGTCGAAGAGCCCTGTGCCGTGGGTCATCGGGCTCATCGACAGCTCCTGCCCAAGGAGGCGGGGGCCGGTCTGAAGGTTGACAAGCGTGTCATACATCTGCGAATTGCCACTGACTGCGGTGAAGCGTCCGCCGATTTCAATCGACTGCCGCACCGTGTAGTTACGCCAAACATGTCCAATCGAGGCGCTGTTGTCCTCCGGTTCCGCCGCCTCCGGTACGACCGCCGTCTGGCCCATGGCCAGCGACGGAACGAGCAGCACCAGAGCGGCAGCAGCTAATAAGCATCTCTCGCTCAAATGGCAGCCCCCATGCAGCGGTTCTCCAGCGAAACGGAGAAGCCGAGGCGAATTGTGATTTATATTTGCCATCGTTTTTCTCCTGTCTTTATTTGAAGAAGACGGCACTCAAGTTCGAGCCGTGGATGCTCGAGTGGCAGTCGATGCATTGCTGCAGCCTTGTGTTCTGAGTGTGCCCAATGGCAGACGTAGCCGCATGGCACTGCAAGCAAAGTGAATTTGTGCGCGCGCTTGTCAGCATGCGAGAATTTGCAGAGCCGTGCGGGAAGTGGCAAGACGTGCATCCCTCAACCTTCACCGGTTCATGCTCGAAGACGAACGGCCCACGCTTGTCGCTATGGCACTTGAAGCAAACTACATCCTGATCCGGCGTTGACCGGAGCTGGCGTACCTGCAGCGTGCCGTGCGGATTGTGGCAATCATTGCACTGGATCAGCCCCTCGTCCACGCGATGATGAAACGGCTTCTGAAAGTCGCCTTTCTGTTCGGCATGGCAGGAGAAGCACAACGGCGTCTGCTGCTGTACCAGTAAATTTTCCTGCTTCGAGTGATGCACGGAATGGCAGGATGTGCAGGTAATGCCATTCTGGTTGTGGGTGGAACGCATGAACTCGCGTTGCTGAGGATTGGATTCGTGACAGACCATGCAGCGTTTTGTGACTTGCTCCGGCTTCGCCGCTTTGAAGGAGAAAATCTTGGTCTTATCGCCGCCTCCCTCAACGTGGGCCGACCCCGGTCCATGGCACGACTCACAGCCATGAACTTCTTCGCCCCTGATCTTGGACAAGTTGGTTTTGTAGTGCGGGCTCGCATCGATGTTCTTGAACTTATCTTCGTGGCAGCTCTTGCAAGTGTCGGTACCCACATACTGCGAGCCGCTGGTTGGATCGACATAGTTCTGAGCGTCAGGCGGTTTTGCCGTTGCGCCCTGTGCCAATGAAGTAAAGATGCCAAAACCAAGGATCATCCATGCGAACCCCATTGGCCGCCGATGTTTTCTCAGTTCCCGAGGATGAAAGATCGTCGTTGCATCAAGTCTTGAATGTGAATCTCGCTCGCAATCACTCACGGATTTCCTCCTTGCACGAGAGTTGCACATATTTGTTGAATTCGTCCGATTAGAACCATGCTGAATGTGCAAAGATGTCGCTTCGGCGAAAATAATGAAACTTTCCCGGTTCGGGCACAGAAAGATTCATTTTTTTGGATGACCATCTCAACCGGCGCCCGCAAACGAAAAGTCCGCCGTGTATGTTACTTTGTCGTTACGGCGATACCTGTAACACCTGGCGATGAGAGAATGCTGCGAAACATGGTCGGATAACGTCGTTGGATTATGATGCTGTGAGCACAATACTGTGAAAAAGGGGAGACGCAATGCGTGCATGGTTGATGGATTCGTATGAGGGCGTTGAGAAACTCCGGTTCGATGAGGCTCCTGATCCACAGCCTGGGCCCGGACAAGTCGTGCTGAAAATGAAATATGCGGCGCTGAATCCAGCCGACGCGTTTCTTGCCCAGGCGCAATATCCTGCCAAGCCTAAGTTGCCGCATGTGCTCTGGCGCGATGGCGTCGGCGAGATTGTGGCTATTGGCGCGGGAGTTGAGAATCGTAAGCCCGGCGACATCGTCGGAATCCTCCGTGGAGATAACGGCGTGGAGACCTGGGGCACGCTGGCTGAGAAGACAGTCGTCGATTCGGCTCTCCTGGTACCGATGCCCACTGGCTGGTCCATGCAGGAAGTTGCCGGTGCGCCGCTGGTCTTTCTTACCGCGTGGCAGGCTTTGACGCAGTGGAGCGATCCTGTGGCTCCGCCCGCGCCTGGCTCCGTGCTGTTGGTAACCGGCGCCTCCGGTGGTGTGGGTTCGGCATCGGTCCTGCTTGGCAAGTCGATGGGGCTGACCGTGGTGGGATTGTCGCGCAGCGCGCAGAAAGCCGAACAACTCAAACAGCTTGGCGCCGACTTTGTATTCGATCCCTCCGAGCAGGGATTGCGCAAACAAGTTCTCTCAGCCATCGCTCCCAAGCGTGTGGATGTCGCAGTGGACAACGTGGGCGGCGCGCTCTTCAACGAGGTCATCGCCATGCTGGGTTATGCGGGACGCATCAGCGTCGTCGGCAGGAGCGCTGGAGCGGTTCCGGAGTTCAACACCGCATCCTTATTCTTCCGCAGAAATCGCATCGGCGGCGTCTCAGTGGGAGACTACTCCCCGGAAGCCGCACAGGCCGCATGGAGCCAGATCGTCGCCCGCCTCAACGCCCAGGGCAAGCGCCCCGTGGTGGATGCAGTGTTCCCCTTCGCCGAGGTGAAAGCTGCGTTTGCACGTCTGAATCGGGGACCGATGGGCAAGGTGCTCGTCAAAATCTCCGGCGAGTGAAGACCTGTCGGGTACAACAGAAACCCTGGAATCGGGCGGCCATCACGCGCATGGCCTCCCGCTCCTGTTTCCAGCGCAAACCCGAAACGTTTGTCTCTGCAAGACGATCTAAAAATGCTAATTTGATTATCACGAACGTATGTGATCTGACTCACATACACGTGTGCCGGGGATGCGGCAATGTGACGCCACGTTTTTCAATTCGGCGCCAGTCCGCGCGGCATTGCAGCCCGCTGCAACGCCGGAGCATCGAGTATGATACGCTTCGCGTGGCGCGCCTAGTTTGCAGTTGATTAGCTGCCGTTGAGTGGCGCTTCTAACGCACCGGGCGGTGCAACCGCAGTATGTCGCGCATATCGGTTTGAGCCGGCAGTGAACCGCTGCGGCTACCTAAGGAGAATGAACCATCATGGCTTTAAAGGAAGTACTCACCCAGAAGATTGAGGAGTTCCGCCCCCGTACCGCAACGCTCGTCAAGGATTTCGGCGGGGTAGTTATCGACCAGGTAACCATCGACCAGGCCATCGGCGGGGCCCGTGATATTCGCAGCCTGGTTACCGACATCTCCTACCTCGATCCCCAGGAGGGTATTCGCTTCCGCGGTAAGACCATCCCGGAGACCTTCGCGGCGCTTCCCAAGGCAAAGGATTCCCAGTATCCCACCGTGGAATCTTTCTGGTTCTTCCTGCTTACAGGTGACGTGCCGACCCAGGCCCAGGTCGATGAAGTCCTCGCCGAATGGAAGACTCGCCAGCAGGTTCCTTCCTATGTATGGGATGTGCTCCGTGCCATGCCGCGTGATAGCCATCCTATGGTGATGCTCTCCACCGCAATCCTGAACATGCAGAAGGACTCCAAATTCGCGGCGTTTTATAGCTCGGGCAAGTTCAACAAGAGGGTCGCGTGGGAATATGTCTATGAAGACGCCTTCGATCTCGTTGCCCGTATCCCTATCGTCGCCGCTTTCATCTACAACCTGAAATACCGCAACGACGTTCAGGCTGCGATTGATCCGAAGCTGGACATGGGCGCAAACTTTGCCCACATGATCGGCCAGTGCGAAGAGTACAAGGATGTTGCCCGCATGTACTTCATCCTCCACTCCGACCATGAGTCCGGCAACGTCTCCGCCCACACCACTCACCTGGTACACTCGGCCCTCTCCGATCCCTACTATGCCTATTCCGCCGGCCTCAACGGCCTGGCTGGCCCATTGCATGGCCTGGCAAACCAGGAGGTTCTGGACTGGACCATTAAATTCCAGGAGAAGTACTGCAAGGGTGTAGAGCCGACCAAGGAGCTGATCACCAAGGCTCTGTGGGATACCCTCAATGCCGGTCAGGTTGTCCCCGGCTACGGTCACGCCGTTCTGCGCAAGACCGATCCCCGCTACATGTCCCAGCGCGAGTTCTGTCTTGCCACTCCGGGGCTCAAGGACGATCCTCTCTTCAAAGTGGTTTCCATGATCTTTGAAGTGGCTCCCGGCGTCCTAACCCAGCAGGGCAAGGCCAAGAATCCCTGGCCTAACGTCGATGCACAGTCCGGCGTCATCCAACGCTACTACGGCGTTCGCGAATGGGACTTCTACACCGTCCTTTTTGGAGTCGGTCGCGCCCTTGGCTGCATGGCCAACATCACCTGGGATCGCGGTCTCGGCTATGCCATCGAGCGTCCGAAGTCGGTCACCACGGCAATGCTGGAGCAGTGGGCTGCCG
>VFSW01011502.1_pt1 | contig 12433 bp, 20 predicted proteins | sample 5358111 | NCBI WGS metagenome assembly VFSW01 (sample SAMN11554181, study PRJNA540505) | mine drainage metagenome | isolation source: sediment from site ElyBrook_90M | place: USA: Ely Copper Mine, Vershire, VT | collected 2017
CGAGGTTCACCATGATCAACTCGCGCCCGCGCTGCTCGTGCACCGTGATGATCAGGAAGAGCAGGGCGAGTACGTGCAGGGCGACCGACAGCGGAAAGGGGCCGATCAGCAGACCGAGCGCATCTTTGATCTTCTGAAGACGGGTCGCGTCAGCTTCGTCTTCTTCGCGGCGCGCCTCGGCCTCGAGTTCTCGTTTGCCGATAATGCGGTAGAAGATGAAAGCGACGACGAACGTCGAGAGGACAAGCAAAATAACAATTGCTGCGATCATATAAAAGCGTGCTCCCCGCTTGGGCCACGCTTGGCGCGGCCGAGGCCGAGATCCTCATTGACTAGACTTAAAGCCGCGCGATCGTCGCGGCGACGCGTGAGCCGTGCGAAAATCAAATTCCTACGCTCCGCCTCCCGGCGCTCCGGCAGAAACGCCCCCGGGAGGGAGAGAAGACACGGCGATAGCGATAGCCTCCGCGCCGGCCGACTTGGCCATATCCAGAATGCGAACCATATCACCGAGTATAACCTTTGGGTCGCCCTGGAAAATCACAATTTTGTCGGTCGAATTCGCAAGTGCGTCATGAAGCTGGGGCACCAACTCGGGCTCGGTGACCTGCTTGTCGCCCAGATAGATCAGATGGTCGGCGGTGTAGGTCACGATGATGCCCTTGGGCTTTTCGTTTGCTGCGGGCTGAGCTTCAGCTTTGGGCAAATCGACGTGGGCCGCGGACTCGATCGTCACCGCGGTGGTCACCATAAAGATGATCAGCAGGACGAGAAAGATATCGGTCAACGGGGTGATGTTGATGTCGGCGAACACCCCGCCGCCTTTGTTACTACTCATTGCCATGGACAAATACCTCTGCGTGTATCGATGCTCAGGTCAGCCACCGGGGCCGGCCCGATCAACCTCCACCACCTGAGGAGTTGGCTAGTTGCGCACCGGTAACCCGCTTGGCCGCGATTGCGATTTGTTCGGCGCCGGCGGCCTTGGCGATATTCAGGATTCGCACCATGTCACCGAGCAGCACTTTGCGATCGCCCTGGAACACGACGATCTTCTGATCCACTTTGCTCAGCGCCTCGCCCAGGCTCGAGCGCAGTTCGCGCTCGGGAACGTCCTTCGAGTTCACGAACAGCTCGTGCTGGGCGGTGTACGTCACGATGACGCCCTTGTTCTCCGGCGCGGTATTGGTCGCGGTGGGCAGATCGACGTGGGCGGCAGATTCGATGGTGACCGAGGTCGTCACCATGAAGATGATGAGCAGAACCAGAAAGATATCGGTGAGCGGCGTGATATTGATGTCGGCAAAAACGCCGCCACCACCGCCCTGATGTGGTCCGCTAATTGCCACGCGCCTGTCTCCCCTGGAGTGTAGCGTCGATCAGACGGTCGTCGTTGATGTGCTGGATGGCGCTGATGTTCTCAATCTTGACCGAGAAATAGTTGTAGAAGATAACCGCGATGATCGCGACGGCGAGTCCGAGCGCGGTTGAAATCAAGGCTTCCTAAATACCGGCGGCGAGGACCGAGAAACCGCGGGTGCCCATGATTGCCATCGATTGTAACGCCACGAGGATGCCGACGACCGTGCCGAACAGCCCAATGAACGGCGCCGATGCGCCGGCGGTCGCGAGCACCCAGATGTAGCGCTTGAACTCGAGGCCTTCCTGGTAACGGCGCTCGTCGTCGAGCTCGAGCAGATGATCCCTGTCCATCGTCTGCGAACCGGCGATGAGGGTGTGATAGATGCGCTCGGCGGCCGTGGCGCGCGCCTGCGTGGCCTGCAACGCTTCGTTGAACTTGCCCTGGCGCAACTGCGGAATGAGCGAGTCAGCGAGCTTCGCGGTCTTCGGACCGACACCCCACAGCACCCATACGCGTTCGAAAATTATCGCCAGGCAGACGACCGAAATGAACAGCAGTGGATACGTTGCATAGTAGCCCTGCTGAATCATCGACAAAATACCGAAGTTGCTTTGCATCTCTTATCCTCTCGAGTTTGAAATAAATTTGAGCGGTGAAATTTTGGCCCCGCCCGAACCGTTGCGTAACTGCCCCAAACTGCCTTTACGGTCTCTCCCTTGAACCGGTCGCTAGCCCTATTTTCACAGATTGGGCTCCCACCCGCCGGTCAAAGTCATCTGTGATAGCGCGGAAGGTTTGAATGCAACAATAGGAAGTATTTGTCAAGAGTCGCCGCGCGGACGGATAAGTATTGACCGATTTGCCCACGATTGCAAATGAGGATTTCTCACGCTGCGCAACGCTCGCATCATGCTCGATTGTCGAGTCCGCGTGCCGCTTACTCTACGCCGTTGTCCATGCTGGCGACCAGCGCAAACTGGCCGCTCGCGGCGGCGCGAAGCTTCTTTTTGCCTTGACTTCTTGGCCCCTCACGTCTATCCAGAAGCTTGCCAGGACACGGCGCAGGTTGACCGCGATGCGGTCATTGTTTTTGGGTCGATTGACGCCCTTGAGAAATCTGAATCCACCATTGATTAGGACGGTGAGGCGGCCCATTTTGTTCAGGCGGGCGGCGCTAGCCGCCACCTGCGTGTTCGGCTTCGCGGCTTGCAAAACCGCGCCGGTAGCCGCTCCCATCGCACCCCCTGCCGTGCAGGCCTCGATGAGCACGCCCGATGAGCCGAGCAAGGCGTTGCCGTCGGACCTGTACAAGACGATGCCGATATATCCGGGCGCCAAGATCGAACACGTCCGCAAAGCCAAAGGTGCGATGCGCGAAATTCTGTTCAGCGTCAACGCGCAGATGCCGCAGATGGTTGCCTTTTACAAAGACGAGCTGAAGAAGAACGACTTTCACATCGCCTCGTCGCTGATCATGCCGGCGCGCAAAACCTGGTCGTGCGATTTCCACTACAACGGGCGTCCCGGCAGCATCATGCTGTTCCCGAGCGACCAGGATAAGTCGAAGATGACCATCGACCTCATCTACGAGCTGCCCGCGCATCTGGACGAATCCCTGATCGAACCCAAAGAAGACTTCGACGTAGAAGGACCGGGCGAAATCGCCCAACAAGCTCCAAACCCCAGCGAGAAAGAGAAGAGGAATTAGAAAAATGGCACTACTAACAGGCAAAGTTGCGGTAATTACCGGCGCCGGCCGCGGCATCGGGCGCGAAGAGGCGTTGTTGCTGGCCAAGCAGGGAGCCAAGGTCGTGGTCAACGACCTCGGCGGCCACTTCGACGGGACCGGGCAGTCGCGTTCCCCGGCCGAGGACGTGGTCAAGGAAATCCGCTCCGCCGGCGGCGAGGCAGTCGCCAACTTCGAAAGCGTGACCGACTTCAAGGCCGCCAAGCGGATCCTCGATTGCGCGATCGACAACTTCGGCAAGCTCAACATCGTCGTCAACAACGCGGGCATCCTGCGCGACCGCATGATGTTCAACATTAGCGAAGAAGACTGGGACGCGGTCATTTCAGTCCATCTGAAAGGCTCGTTCAACGTCGCCCGCCATGCGACCGCCTACTGGCGCGAGCAGCACAAGGCCGGCAACGTGCTCAGTGGCCGGCTGATCAACACCAGCTCCGACTCGGGCATCCTGGGCAACGCGGGACAGAGCAACTACGGATCGGCCAAGGCGGCGGTCGCCGCGATGGCGATAATCGTGGATCGCGAGATGAGCCGCTACGGCGTCACCGCAAATGCGATCGCGCCGATAGCGCGCTCGCGACTTACCGTTGACGCGACTCCGCAGACTGCCGCCGGCATGGCGCAGAAGCCGGGAGAATGGGATGCGTTCACGCCCGCGCATGTGGCGCCGCTGGTGGCGTGGCTGGCGAGCGACGACGCCAAAGACGTTCACGGCGAAGTGTTCCGCGTCGGCATGGGCAACGTGTGGCTGATGCGCGGATGGCATACCGGCGCCAAGGTCTCGAAAAAGGGCTCGATGTGGGAGCCGGCAGAACTGGGCGCCAAGCTCAAGGAAGAGCTCGCCAAGGGCGTGACCAAGAAGGAGAGCATGGGCGAGGTGATGGGCGGGGGCGCGTAGATTTTTGACGGCTGAGACGAAACCGAAGAGCGCGGCGCGTCGCGAGCCGCGCTTTCGTTACATCCTGTTCATTTGCGCCGCCAACACCGCGCGCAGCGTGATGGCCGAGCATATCCTGCGGCGCGAACTCGACGCGCTCGGCTTCGACCATCGGATCACGATCACCTCGGCGGGAATCGCGCCATACGCCCGCGACGGGGCGTTGGTTTCGCTCGATACGCGGATGGCGCTGCGCGAGGTCGGTATCAATATCGGCGACCAGGCGACTTCAACCGACCTGAAACGGCATCCCGAGATGCTCGAGCAGACCGATCTGATCATCGCGATGACCGAGCAGCAGGCGCGCGAGCTGGTCGAGCGATTTCCCGGCGCGGCGGGGCGGCCGGTGTTCACGCTGCGTTCGTTCGCGGGTGAGGCAGGCGATATCGACGACCCGTACGAAAAGGGCGACCTGGTATTCGCCGAATGCCGTGAGGAGATTCATCGGCTGGTCCCGACGATCATCGAACGCCTTTTTCATCGCTAGCGCCCGACTGCATCGCGCGCGATCATAGTGACCATGGAATTCATCAATCCGCCGGACGCCGAGATTCGTGCGATATTGGCGCGGCCAGCGACGGTCGCGGTTGTGGGATGCTCCGACAATCCGGCGCGCGACTCGCTTCAAATTGCAAAATTGCTCAAACGCCGCGGTTTCAAGGTAATTCCGGTCAATCCTCAGATCGACGCCGACGCGCTGCGCGGCGCTCTGGGAGAGAAGTGCTATCCCGATCTGGCGTCGATTCCCGAGCCGGTCGAGATGGTGGACGTGTTTCGGCGATCGGAGTTCGTGGGGGAAATCGTCGAAGCCGCGATCGTCAAAGGCGCGCGCGTGCTGTGGTGCCAGCTCGGCGTAGTCAACCTCGACGCGGCCCGCCGCGCGGATGCAGCCGGGATGACGGTGGTGATGGATCGATGCCCGGCGATCGAATACGCGCGCTTGTTCTAAGGCGCGGCGGCGGCGGAAATTTGCGATGAAGCCGCGCAAGTGGAGGACGCTCAAGAGCGACATCGCCTACCGGACGCCGATCTTCGACCTGCATCGGCGGCGCTCGACGCATCCGCGGCGCGGCGAACGCGACTTCTTCATTCTCGACGCGCCCAACTGGGTGAATATCATTCCGATCACGACGAGTGGCGAGGTCGTGATGATTCGCCAATGGCGTCACGGGATCTCCGAGTTCACGCTCGAGGTGCCCGGCGGGATGGTCGATCCCGAGGATCGGTCGCCAATGCATGCGGCGCGGCGCGAGATGATCGAGGAGACGGGATTCGATTCGGACACGATCGTGGAACTTGGCAAGGTGCATCCGAATCCCGCAATCCAGGGCAACATTTGTTTCTCGTTTCTTGCAGACAATGTGCGCCAGGTCGAAAGGGTGGTAGCGATCGGCGACGAAGAGACCGAGGTCGTGCTGGCGCCGATGCGCGAAATACGCGGGCTGATCGCGTCGGGCAAGGTCATGCATGCGTTGACGATCGCCGCATTCTCGTTCCTGCACGTGTACAACCCGCCGCCCAAGGGCAGGCGCAGGAAGTAGCGGACCGGCCGCATTGACAGGCGCGGGAGCGTGCCCTAGCCTTGATGGTTTGCTAGACTACAGAAACGAATCGACTGGGCCGGAGCCGCTTACCTCGACCTGCCACAACCAAGTTTTTATCCATGTTTGATACGCTCAGCGACCGCCTCGAAGGGGTCTTCAGAAAACTCAAGGGCACGGGGCGCATCACCGAGCGCAATATCGAAGAGGCGCTGCGCGAAGTCCGGCTCGCGCTGCTCGAAGCCGACGTCAATATCAAGGTCGTTCGCGATTTCATCGAGCACGTCAAGAGCAAGGCGCTCGGCGAGGAAGTGCTCCGCTCGCTCACGCCCGAGCAGCATCTAATCAAGTTCGTCGCGACCGAGTTGCAAAACGCGATGGGCGGTTCGGCGCGCGAGCTCGATCTGAAGGTCAAGCCGCCGGTCAAGATCATGCTGGTGGGACTGCAGGGCTCGGGCAAGACGACTTCGATTGCGAAGCTCGGGCTGTGGCTCAAGTCCGAGCGCAAGCGCCATCCGATTCTGGCGTCCACCGACGTTTATCGCCCGGCCGCAATGGAGCAATTGCGCGTGCTCGGCGCGCAGGCGCAAATTCCAGTCGTCGAGAGCCGCGAAGATCAGAATCCGATCGAGATCGCGTCGCGCGCACTGGCCCGCGCCGAGACTGGCGGGCATGACGCGGTGCTGATAGACACCGCCGGCCGCTTGCAGATCGACGAGGAGCTGATGGACGAGCTGGCGCGGCTGAAGGCCGCGCTAAACCCGCATCACATCATATTCGTCGCCGACGCGATGACCGGGCAGGAAGCGGCGAACGTGGCGGCGGGATTCCACGAGCGGCTGGGAATTTCGGGCGTGATTCTGACCAAGCTCGACTCCGACGCTCGGGGAGGCGCGGCGCTTTCGGTGCGGACTATAACCGGGGCGCCGATTCTGTTTGCGGCCACGGGCGAGAAACTCGACGCGTTCGAGATTTTCTATCCGGACCGGCTGACGTCGCGCATCCTGGGGATGGGCGACGTGCTGACGCTGATCGAAAAGGCGCAGCAGAACTACGATCAGACCAAGGCCAAGGAGCTCGAGCGCAAGTTCAAGAAGAACGAATTCACCATCACGGACTTCGCCGAGCAGATCAGGGCGATCAAGAAGATGGGATCGCTTGGCGATCTGATGGGAATGATCCCCGGGCTCAAAAAAGTGGCGGGCGCGGCGGATTCCGAAGAGGCCAAACGCGAGCTGGGGCGCATCCAGGCGATCATCGACTCGATGACGCTGCAGGAGCGCGGCAACCATCTGATTATCAACGGGCGCCGGCGCGCGCGAATCGCCACCGGCAGCGGCACGTCGGTGCAGGACGTGAATCGTTTTCTCAAACAGTTCGAGCAGACGCGCAAAATGATGAAAAAAATCACCCGCATGGGCGCGGGAAAAATGATGATGCGCGGACTGGGGCTCGGCAGCTAGAATAGGAAACAGGAGAATCGCATGGCACTTGTAATCCGGTTGCGCCGCCACGGCGGGCGCAAGAAACCCTTCTACCGCATCGTGGTCGCAGACTCGCGCTCGCCGCGCGACGGACGCTTCGTCGCTCAGGTCGGCACTTACGATCCGGCCTTCGATCCGCCGCGCGTCACGATCAAAAAGGACGTGGCGGACCGCTGGCTAAAGGCTGGCGCTAAGCCGAGCGACACGGTAAGAAAGCTAATTAAACGGGCCGAAACAGCAACGGTCTCCGCCTGATGCGACCCGCTGCAACGGAGCCATCCCATGAAGGAGCTCGTTCAGTTCCTCGCACAACAGCTGGTAAACAATCCTGACGCGGTGGACGTGAAGGAGACGCAGGGCGATACCGCCTCGGTAATTGAACTGCGGGTGGCGAAGGAAGATTTGGGGCGCGTGATCGGCAAGCAGGGGCGGACCGCGAAGTCGATCCGCACGATTCTCAATGCGGTCGCCTCGCGCACCAATCGCAAGGTCGTTCTCGAGATCGTCGAGGACAAATGATCGGACCAATCGGTCGATAGCTTTCGTGAGCCGGCCAGCGCCTGCATGGTGACACGAATCAAGTTGCAGCATCGATGCTCCGCGTCGGCCGCATAACCGGCGCCCACGGCCTCAAGGGCGCGCTGCGATTGCGGCCCGATAATCCCGACTCCGACACATTGGAACAGGTCGCGCGCGTGTTCCTGGAAAGCGCGGGACAAGCACGCGAGTTTCGGCTGACTGGAATGACGCGGCTGAACGCGACGACGCGGCGAATCACGCTCGAGGGTGTCGCCGACGTAAACGCGGCCGAGTCGCTCAAAGGCGCGGTCGTGATGCTCGCGACGGAGGATGTGCCGGCGGCCAAGCCGGGCGAGTTCTACTATTACGAGGCGATCGGATGCGAAGTGTTTCCGACCGACGGCAGCCGCATCGGCACGATCGAAGAAATCTTCTCGACCGGCGCGCACGACATCTGGGTGGTGCGATGCAGCGAGCGCGAAGTCCTGGTTCCGGTTATCGAGGACGTCGTCAAGGCGATGGATTTCGCCGCCCGGCGCGTCACGATCGAGCCGATCCCCGGCCTGCTCGACTGAAATCGACCGGCGCCGTCTGGCCCGAAGCGGCGCACCCGGATAGATTTGGATTCACGACGCATCCGCAGTTTGGTTCGCCGCGATGGAATTTCACGTAATCACACTGTTCCCCGAGATGTTCGAATCGCCGTTTCGCGCCGGCATGATAGGACGCGCCATCGAGCAGGGATTGATCGCGATCAAGGCGCATCCGCTGCGCGAGCATGGTCTGGGTAATTACCGGCAAGTCGATGATGCGCCGTACGGGGGAGGCAGCGGGATGGTGATGCGGCCGGAGCCGATCGCGGCCGCGATCGACGCGGTCAACGCGCAACGCCCGGGATTGTGGCGCATCCTGATGACGCCGCAGGGCGAAGTGTTCGACAATTCGATGGCGCGGGACCTCGCCAGGCGCGCACCCGGCCTGATGATCGTCGCGGGACGCTACGAAGGAATCGACGAGCGCGTACGCTCGCTGGTGGACCAGGAAATTTCCATTGGCGACTACGTGCTGAGCGGCGGCGAAATTGCGGCGATGGCGGTGATCGAGGCGGTGGGCAGGTTGATACCGGGCGTGCTGGGAAATCCCGAGTCGCTCGACGAGGAATCGTTCGCCGCCGGGATGCTGGAGTACCCGCAATACACGCGGCCCGAGGAGTTCCGCGGGATGAAGGTGCCGGAAATCCTGCTTAGCGGCGACCACGGCAAGATTCGCGCGTGGCGCCAGATCGAAGCCAAACGGCGAACCGCGCGGCGGCGCCCCGACCTGCTCGAACGCCGCAAGTTCTGAGCGTGTCCGATCTTTTCGTAGCGCTGATTCATCATCCGGTCGTTGACCGCAACGCAAAGATCGTCACGTCAGCAATAACCAGCCTCGACATTCACGATATCGCGCGCGCGGCGCGAACCTACGACGTGCGTGGCGTGTTCATCGTCCATCCGATTCCCGAGCAGCGGAAATTCGCGGCGAGCGTGATCGATCATTGGCGTTTCGACTTCGGCCGGAGCCACGATTCGCGCCGGCGCGAGGCGCTCGAGCGCGTGCAAATCGTCGCGCAACTCGACGACGCGATCGCCGCGGCAACCCGAATCTCCGGCGCACGCCCGCTCGTCGTGCACACCTCCGCGCGCACCGAGGGCGGCGCCAGATACGCCGATTTGCGCAAGCGGCTGGAGGCTCCGGATGCGCCGCCGATGATAATCCTGCTCGGGACCGGATTTGGAATGTCGCCCGAGGTTGCCGAACGCGCCGACGTCGTGCTTGCGCCGATCGTTGGCCCCGGCGACTACAACCATCTGTCAGTGCGCTCGGCCGCGGGAATCATCCTGGACCGGCTGCGCGGCAAGTGACGCGGTTACCCCCACCCATTGAGTGGGCGGGCGCATTTCGGTAGGTTTAGGGGCTCGACTCGAGGTCTGTCATTCCCATGAATACTGTTATCCAGAAGCTCGAAGAGCGGGGCCTGCGCAAGGACCTGCCCGAATTCCGCGTGGGCGACACGGTTCGCGTTCACGTCAAAGTCGTCGAAGGCGAAAAAGAGCGCATTCAATCCTTCGAAGGCATCGTGATCAAAATCAACCGGGGCGCCAACCGCGCGACCTTCACCGTCCGCAAAGTTTCATACGGGGTCGGGGTCGAGCGAATATTCCCGATGCATTCGCCGCGGATCGACAAGCTGCAGGTGCTGACGCGAAGCCGCGTGCGGCGTGCGCGCCTGTACTACCTGCGCAATCTGTCGGGCAAAGCGGCGCGACTCGACGTCGCGACCTGAGCGCCGGGCGGGTTCTCGATCATATGTCGATGGAGACGGCGGTCTTTTCGACAGAAACCCCTGTCATGCGTACGTTGCCATCCAGGTAGGCGCCTTCGGCTACCGTCAAGTTGCGCGTCTGGATATTGCCGAAGAACCTGGCGCGCGGACCCAGCACCATGCGGTCGCATCCGACGACGTCTCCGCGCAACTCACCCATTATGAGCAGTCGCGGCGCGAAGACCTTGCCCTCGATCATTCCATCCTCGCCGACCACCACCAACTCGACCGAGCGAACCTCGCCACGGAAGCGGCCCTCGATTCTGACCGGTTCATGAAAGATCAGTTTGCCCGAGACGTTGACGTTGCGGCCTACCGCGACGCGCGTGCGCTCCTCGGCCCACGCCACGCCTGCATCCTGCGGTATCTGTGTTGAATCCATTCACTACGGGGCCGGGAATACGTGACATGCCACCGCGTGCCCGCCGCGCCCGGTTTCCAATTTCGGTTCGACGTTGCTGCAAACATCTTTCGCATATGGGCATCTTGGATGGAAGGCGCAGCCGGCGGGCGGGTTCATCGGACTGGGCATTTCGCCGGGCAGTTTGATTCGCTCGGGCTTGTGGGCGGTGTCGATGGTCGGAATCGCCGAGAGCAGCGCGCGGGTGTAGGGATGCCGCGGGTTCAGGTAGATCTCGTCGCGCGATGCGATTTCGACAATCTTGCCGAGGTACATGATCGCAACGCGATTGCTGATGTGCTCGACCACGCGCAGATCGTGGGCGATGAACATGTAGGTGAGTTTCAGCTTCTCCTGCAGGTCCTGCAGCAGGTTGATGATTTGCGCCTGGATCGAGACGTCGAGCGCCGAGACCGGCTCGTCGAGCACCAGGAAGCGCGGATTCACCGCGAGCGCCCGCGCGATCCCGATTCGCTGGCGCTGCCCGCCCGAGAACTCGTGGGGCAAACGATCCATCGCGTCGGCGCTCATCCCGACCATCGCAAGCAGCTCGGCGATTCGCCGCTCCTTTTCCGCCCCGCGCGCGAGTTTGTGAATCTCGATTCCTTCGCCGACGATCGATCTCACGCGCATCCGCGGATTCAACGACGCGTACGGATCCTGAAAGACGAGCTGCATCTGGCGGCGCAGAGCACGAAGTTCCGCGCGGCCGAGCGTCGAGAGATCGCGGCCGTCGAAATAGACGGCGCCTGCGGTCGGCTCGAGCAGTTTCAGGATCAGCCGTCCAAGCGTCGATTTGCCCGAGCCCGACTCGCCGACCAATCCCAGCGTTTCGCCGGGCGCAATCTCCAGATGGACGCCGGCCACCGCTTTTATGGACAGTTTCTTCCCGCGAATAATTCCCGTCGAGCCGGCCGGGAACTCCTTGCTGAGATGCTCGACGCGAACCAGCGGCGCGCCGGCGGACGCGGTTGCGGCCGTATTGCCGATGGGCGATCCGGGATTAGGCGCGGATGCAGGCGACATAATGGTTTGGGCCCTTGTTCTCGAGCGGCGGCTCAGCCGCGGAGCATTGAGGGATTACGCGCGGGCATCGCGGATGAAACCTGCAGCCGGCGGGTGGATTCAGCGCGCTCGGAATCGAACCGGGAATCGCCTGCAAGCGGCGGTGCCGGCCGCCGTCGATGCCGGGAATCGATTCGAGCAATCCGCGCGTGTACGGATTGAGCGGGTTTCGAAACAGCTCCGCGCTCGGCGCCTGCTCCATCACGCGCGCCGCGTAAAGAATCGTCACGTCGTCGGCATACTCGGAGACGATTCCGAGATCGTGCGTAACCAGGATCACGGCGAGGCCCAGCCGCACCTGCAACTCGCGGATCAGATCGAGAATCTGCGCCTGAATCGTGACGTCGAGCGCGGTGGTCGGCTCGTCGGCGATCAGCAGGCGCGGATTGCACGACAGCGCCATCGCGATCATCACCCGCTGGCGCATCCCGCCCGACAACTGATGCGGATAGTCGTCGATGCGCCGCTCGGGGTCGGCAATCCCGACCATCCTGAGCGCCTCGATGGTGCGATTGCGAGTCTCGGCGCGAGCGGTGTGCTGATGAAGGCGGACGGCCTCGCCAATCTGGCTGCCGATGGTGAAGACGGGATTGAGCGAGGTCATCGGCTCCTGGAAGATCATCGCAATCCGCGCGCCGCGCACATGCCGCATCTCGGGCTCGCTGAGCTTCAGCAAATCTTGATCCTCGAAAATAACTTCGCCGCTCACGACTCGCGCCGACTCCGGCAGCAGCCGCATGATCGAGAGCACGCTCACCGTCTTCCCCGATCCCGACTCACCCACGATTCCGAGCAGCTTCCCCGGCGCCACGGAAAAACTAACCCCATCCACCGCGCGCACCTCTCCCACGTCAGTAAAAAACGAAGTGCGCAACGATTTAACTTCAAGCAGCGGTTTCACGTGAACGTCAGCGTATCATCGCCGCGCCGCAGCCATCCAGACGAATGCGACGTGGGGCGCGGGAAGGGGAAATCACTTTCTCAAATGTGAAACCCGCGGGGGGTTTCACAC
>VFSW01011503.1_pt1 | contig 12433 bp, 8 predicted proteins | sample 5358111 | NCBI WGS metagenome assembly VFSW01 (sample SAMN11554181, study PRJNA540505) | mine drainage metagenome | isolation source: sediment from site ElyBrook_90M | place: USA: Ely Copper Mine, Vershire, VT | collected 2017
CCCCGGTGCGGGCCTCTATCGCAGCGAGGACTCCGGCGCAACGTGGACGCTGATCAACGGCGCGGGCAACCTGACCACGCGGCCGTTTTATTACGACACGTTGGGCGTCGACCCGAACAACGCCGACATCGTCTACGTGGGCAACGAAGGCTGGTACAAATCCACCGATGGGGGCAAGACGTTCCACACCGAGCAGGTGCCTCATGGCGATAATCACGACATCTGGATCAATCCGAAGAACTCCGATGACATGATCCAATCGAACGACGGCGGCGCGAACGTCTCGCTCGACGGCGGACGCACCTGGAGCACGCAGACCAATCAGCCGACGGCGGAGATTTATCAGGTCGCGGTGGATAATCAGTATCCGTATCGCGTTTACGGCGCGCAGCAGGACAATACGACGGTGATCGCGCCTTCCCTGCCCCTGGGCGACGGCGAACAATTCCGCATCGGCCCGGGCTGCGAAACCGGCCCGATTATTCCCGATTTTTCGAATCCCGAGATCGTCTACGGAGGCTGCAAGGGCCAGTTCAGCCGCCGCAACATGACCACGACGAATGAACAGCGCTATTGGATCGGCGCGGAGTCGCTGTACGGCAATGGAGGCGGCACGATGACGTACCGCTTCCAGCGGGTCTCGCCGATGGAAGTGTCGCCGCACGATCCGCGCGTGGTGTATTACGGCAGCCAGTTCGTGCATCGCACGCGCGACGGCGGAAAGACGTGGACGCGCCTGAGCCCGGACCTGACGCTGCATCCGCCGGGAACGCAGGATGCGTCCGGAGGGCCGATCACGCGGGACGCCACGGGCGAGGAAGTGTACAGCACGCTGTATTCGATCCGCGAGTCGCCGGTGCAGAAGGGTCTCATCTGGACGGGTTCCAATGACGGCCTGGTGTTCGTGTCGCGCGACGACGGCGAAAGCTGGTCCAACGTGACGCCGCCGAATCTGGCGCAGGGCGGACGCGTGCAGAACATTGAGCCGAGCCCGCATCGCGCCGGCACGGCGTACATCGCGCTGTATCGTTATTTGCTGGGAGATTTCGAGCCGTATATTTATCGGACCGACGATTACGGCAAAACATGGACGCGCCTGACCGACGGCCATAACGGCATCGCGGCGGATGAGCCGACGCGCGTGGTGCGCGAGGATCCCGCTCGTCCAGGCCTGCTCTACGCCGGAACCGAGTTCGGGATCTATATTTCGTTCGACAACGGCGGACATTGGCAGAGCTTCCAGTTGAACCTGCCGGTGACACCGGTGACCGATATCAAGGTGGCGCACCAGGATCTGGTGTTGTCGACTCAGGGCCGGTCGATCTGGATTCTCGACAACTTGACGCCGCTGCATCAGTTGAAGGATCTGGCGGGACCGCAGCCGCTGCTATTCGCGCCTCGCGAGGCCATTCGCACGCCGGGCGCACAGGCGCTGGAGGGACTGACACGCTCGGAAACCATCCGCTATCCGCAGACTGGCGCCCAGATCGATTACTATCTGCCCTCGGCGGCGGCTGAGGTGACGCTCGAGATTCTCGATGAGTCGGGAAAGCTGGTCCGCAAGTTTTCGTCGACGGCCGCAGCGCCAGCTCCAGGCGACGGCGAAATGGGATTTGGCGGCGGAGGGCGAGGCCGAGGCGCGGTGATCCCTTTGGACGCCAAGTCTGGCATGCATCGCTTTACCTGGGATCTGCGCTATCCCGGCCCGTGGCAGAGCGCGAAGAATCCAGAAGGCCCCAACGGGCCAGTGGCTGTGCCTGGGAAATATCAAGTCAGAATGACTGCGGGCTCGTTCACGGCGACGCAGCCGTTCATGTTGATCGAGGACCCTCGCATCACGAAGGACGGCGTCACCACCGCCGATTTGAAGGAGCAGTTCGACCACAACATGCGGCCGCGCGACCTGGTGAGCGACGTCAACAAGATGGTCGCGCGCATCCGGTCTGCGCCGAAGAATCCGCAATTGGACGCGCTGGCGTCGCATATTATCACGCCAGCGATTCGCTACAGCAAGCCCGAACTGCAGACGCATATCCAATATCTGTATACGCTGACCAACGGAGCCGACCAGAAACCGGGCCGGGACGCGGAGGAGCGGTATGAAGTGCTGCGCAAGGAGCTCGATGGGCGGCTGGCGGAGTTGAATAAGCTGCTGCCCTGAAGGGCGCGCCGCGTGGCATGTCCTCCAACCGGGGACGATTCTTCCTCCTATTTCACGAATTTAAAAATCGTCGTGGTCTGGTAATGCTGGCCCGGCTTCAGCACGGTGGACGGAAAGTCCGGCTTATTCGGGGAATCGGGAAAATGCTGCGTTTCCAGACACAGCGCGGAGCGGCGCTGATAAATCCGGCCGCCCTTCCCTTTGATGGTCCCGTCCAGAAAATTGCCGGTGTAAAACTGGACGCCCGGTTGCGTGGTCCAGACCTCCATCACGCGGCCGGATACCGGCTCCTCGACGCGCGCCGCGAGGCTTAGCTCCGAGCCTTTCTTATTCAGCACCCAATTATGGTCGTAGCCTTTGCCGAGCTTCAGTTGCTCGTCGTTATTGCCGATGCGCGCGCCGATGGCCGCCGGCTTCCGGAAGTCGAACGGCGTTCCCGCCACACTTTGCAGCACGCCAGTGGGGATCAGGCCGCTATCGACCGGCGTGAAGCGGTCGGCATTCAGGGTGAGGATGTGCCCCAAAATATCGCCGCTGCCTCTCAGGTTGAAATAGGAATGATTCGTCAAATTGACCACGGTGTCTTTGTCGGTGGTGGCCTCGTAGTCGATCTTCAGCTCATTGGCATCGGTCAGGCGATAGGTCACGACCGCTTTCAGGTTGCCGGGATAGCCCTCCTCGCCGTCCTTGCTCAGATAAGTGAGTTCAAGGCCGCCGCCGGGCAATTCGCGGGGGGTCCAGACGACTTTATCGAAGCCGCGCGGGCCGCCGTGCAGGGAGTTGTCTCCGTCATTTTTCGGAACTTTATACAGGACGCCGTCGAGAGTGAACTGCGCGTGGCCGATGCGGTTCGCGTAGCGGCCCACCAGCGCGCCAAAGAACGGATTTTCGGCCAGATAGCCGTCGAGCGAATCGAACCCGAGCACTACGTCGCCCATCGCGCCGGTCTTGTCGGGAGTCTTCAGGGAGACGACACGGCCTCCGTACGTGATGATGCGCGCCTCCATGCCGCTCGGATTGGTCAGCGTGAAAATCTTCACCGGCGCGCCCTCCTTCGTCTTTCCAAACTCCGCCGAGGTCAGCTTGGCCGCGGCGTCGATTCCCGCGGCGCAGGCGATCATGGCGAACGCAACCCATTTTTTGTCCATACAACGTATTATCTTCTAAGAGGCGCTGAAAAGCCGCCGAGGAGTCGAGGCTTCGAACGATCGATATGGCGAAACAACGTGTCAGTCCCCCTTCTTCAGCGGCGCTCACTCGCCGCGGGTTCACCTTTCTTGCCGCTTCCGGTTTCGCGTTCGCGCAAACACCCGCGCCGAATCCGAACACCGCCGAACAGCGCCGCGGCACTATGCCGGAGGCCGCTCCGTTCGAAGGAACTCTGACGTTCACCCGAGCGGACGTCGCGCCGAAAGTGAAGCCGTTTCCGATGACGCAGGTGCGCCTGCTCGCGTCTCCGTTCCAGGACGTGGCGGACGCCAATCGCGCCTATATGGACCGCTTGGGCGAGGATCGCCTGGTCCACAATTTCCGCCTGAACGCGGGACTTCCCTCCTCCGCCGCGCCTTTGGGAGGCTGTGAGCGATACTCGGGACCGAACAGTGAGCTGCGAGGCCATTTCACCGGCCACTATTTGTCGGCCTGCGCGCTGGCGCACGCCTCGACCGGCGACGCGAGCATCAAAGCCAAGGGCGACGCGATGGTGGCGGATCTGGCGAAATGCCAGGCCAACCTGTCGGGCGGCTATTTGAGCGCGTTTCCCACCGAGTGGTTTGACCGGCTCGACGCGCGCAAGCCCGTCTGGGCGCCTTTTTACACGTATCACAAGATCATGGCGGGCATGCTCGACATGCACACGCTCGCCGGAAACAAGCAGGCGCTGGACGTTGCGCAAGGCATGGCGAGCTGGGCGGACGCGTACACGGCATCCAAAACCGGAGCGCACATGCAGGACATTCTGAACACCGAATTCGGAGGCATGAACGAGGTTCTCTATAACCTGGCCGCCGTGACGGGGGACGACCGCTGGGCGCGGGTCGGGGACCGGTTCACCAAGAAGATCTTTTTCAACCCGCTGGCGCTGCGGCGCGACGAACTGCGCGGCCTGCACGTGAATACGCATATCCCGCAGGTGATCGGCGCGGCGCGCCGCTACGAAATGTCCGGCGACATGCGCTTCCACGACGTGGCGGACTATTTTTGGCACGAGGTGGTCGAGGCGAGGACGTACGTCACGGGAGGCACCAGCAACGGCGAAGGATGGCTCACGCCGCCGCGTATGCTGGCGGCGGAGCTGAAGCGCGATATTTCCACGGCCGAGTGCTGCTGCGCGTACAACATGATGAAGCTGACGCGCCAGCTTTACTCCTGGACTGGCGATCCTCGCTACTTCGATTACTACGAGCGGGCGATGTTCAACCATCGCCTGGGCACGATTCGCACCGACACCGGTGCAACGCAGTATTATCTTTCGCTCACGCCGGGCGCGTGGAAGACGTTCAACTCCGAGGATCAGTCGTTCTGGTGCTGCACCGGCACGGGCGTAGAGGAATATTCCAAGCTCAACGACAGCATCTATTGGCATGACGACCGCGGCGTGTACGTGAACCTGTTCCTGGCATCGGAATTGAACTGGGCCGAGAAGGGCTTCCGGCTGAGGCAGGTTACGGCGTTCCCCGACGCCGCCAGCACGGCCCTGCACATTTCAGTGGACAAGCCTGTGCAGCTCGTCCTGCGCCTGCGCATTCCGGAGTGGCTGAACGGCGGTTCCGTAAAGATCAACGGCAAGCGCACCGATGCGATGGCGAGCCCGGGCAGCTACCTCGCAATCGACCGCGTCTGGAAGACCGGAGATCGCGTGGAAATGGATCTGCCGATGCAGATTCGCATCGAAGCGATGCCGGACGATCCGCAGATGCGAGCCGTTCTCTACGGCCCCATCGTGCTGGCGGGCGACCTGGGAACAAAGGGCCTGCGTCCGAACTGGATCACCGGCGTCAGCGTGCCTCAGATGCGCCTGGCGGGAGCCGTCAACGTTCCGAAGTTTACGGAGAATATCGTAGCGGGCGCGAAACCGCTGGAGTTTCAGATGGGCGCGGCGGCGCTGATGCCCCTGAATCGTATCTTCGACCGCCGCTATACCGTGTACTGGCAGACGGCCTGATTATTTCCAGCGCCCCTCGCGAAACGCGTACTTGCTGCCCTTGCGGTTCCAACGGGGCTTGATGTAATGCGCCTTCGGGCGCGGAGGCTTTTCCCAACGGCCCGCGTGCCACACGTGCCGGCCTCCTTCGTAGCCCCAATAGCCGTCGATCCACACGTCGGCGGGCTCCGGCGGCAGGCCTCGCATTTCCTCAATGGCGGGCGGCGGAGGCACCGGCGCGTAATACGCGATCTTCGTCCGTACGCATCCGGCCATCGACAGCACGAGGAACGATAGCGGCAACAATTTCTTCATCATTTGATTTTACTGAACCTGTTCACTGGGCGACGTGGAAGGAGATCCTCGAACCGTCCGCGCCGCCGGTGAACACACGCTCGGTTGCTTTCACGAAGTCCGAGGATAGAGCCTTCGGGATCTCCATGAACGTTTGTGGATTGCGGTCCGTCAGCGGGAACCACGAGCTTTGAATCTGCACCATGATGCGGTGCCCTTCGCGGAACGTATGCGCGATGTCCGGCAATTGGAAGGAGATGCGGTCCGGTTTATTGGGCTCAAACGGCACGGGCTTCTCAAAGCTCCGGCGAAATTTGCCGCGGAACGGCTCGCCGCGGATCAACTGTTGATAGCCTCCCATCGGGATGCCGTTGGCGTTGACGGTGGACGCGGGCGCGGCCGGAGCGCCGGGCGTGGGCGCGGGGGCGTCGTAGTTGGGATAATCGCCCGGATACACGTCGATGATCTTGACGTCGAAATCGGAGTCCGTGCCGGAGGTGGAAACCTTCAGGTCCACCGCGATAGACCCGAAAATCGTCACGTCATGATCGAGCGGCTCGGTCTTATAAACCAGCACATCCGGACGTCCGGCGGCGAACCGCTGATCCTCCGTCATATAGGAATTGAGCACCGTCGTGGGAACCACATGGCCGAAGTAGGGGACCGGCTTGTTTGGATCGGACAGGTATTCGTCGAACGCCGCCGCGGAGGGCTGGGCCCAGGACAGTTTCCCTTTCGCGTCCAGGAACATGGTGGCGGGCGAGGATTCCTTCGGCGGCCACGTGTCGAACCGCCGCCATTGATTCAGGCCGGTTTGAAAGAGGTAAGCCTTGGGGAACTTTCCATCGCCGCGCCCTTTCAAGTGATACAGGAAGAACGGAAACTCGATCTTCTCCCGGTAAAACTGCGCGGTGTTGGAGCCGAACGTCACGTTGCCGAGCCGGTCTCCGCTGCCGCGCGAAAATCCGCCGTGATTCCAGGGACCCATCACCAGCATGTTGGTCTGCGGCGGACCGTGCTTCTCCATGAAATCGAACTGGCGCAGCAGACCCTGCGGATCCTCGGTGTCATACCAGCCGCCCACCCGCATCACCGCCGGCTTGATGTTCTTCAAATATTTCCAGATCGCGCGCGATTGCCAGGTTTCGTCATACGTCGTATGGCCGATGTTCATGAGCCACAGCGGCTGCTTGCCCTTGAAATATTTTTCGTCGGCGTTGGAGAGCCCGCCCATGTTGAGGAAGAATTCGTAGCCATCGGGCGTGCCCCAATCGAGAGGCGTGGGCGCGGGGGGAGGCGGCGCGGGCTCGCCTTCCCGCAGCCGGAATCCCTGGTAAAAGCGAAACCGGTGATTCAGCATGAACGCGCCGTTGTGATACACGTCGTCGCCCATGAAGTAATCGGTCACCGGAGCTTGCGGGGCGACAGCCACCAGAGCCGGATGCGCGTCGATCATTCCGGCGGACACATAAAAGCCGGGCTGTGAAATGCCCCACATGCCGGCCTTGCCCGTGTTTCCGGGGACGTGCTTGATAAGCCACTCGACCGTGTCGTAGGTGTCCGACGCCTCGTCCACATCCTTCGGGCCTTTGTTGGGATTATGAGGGCGAATCAGCACGTATTCGCCTTCGCTCATGAACCGCCCGCGCACGTCCTGATAAACGAAGATGAACTTTTCGCGCGCGAACAGTTCCGACGGGCCGAGGTTCGCGCGAAACTTGTCGGCTCCATACGGCGCGACGTTGTAGCCGGTGCGCTGCATCATGATGGGATACGTCTTGCCGTCGGAAAACACGTCTTTCGGGATGTAAACCGACGTGAACAGCTTCTTGCCGTCGCGCATCGGGATGCGATATTCGAATTTGGAGTAATTCTCGCGAACGTATTGGGCGTTGACTGCGCCTGCTGCCGGCGCAGCGTTTTGCGCGGACACGGCGGCAGCAGTGAAGAGAACCCAAAGAACCATTTTGCGCATGATCTATTCCGGCCTCCCCGCATTGGGCGCGTGTAACTCGTACCCCTTGGGCGGCTCGCCGCCCGCCAGATACCGCACGAAATAATCCCAGCGCCGGCGAACCATATACGGCTCGTTGCCGAAGCCGTGGTTGCGATTCGGCAGCAGCAGCAGGTCGAAATCCTTGTTCGCCTTGATCAGTTCGTTCACCACCAGCAGCGTGTTGTAAGGAGGCACGTTGTTATCCATGGTGCCGTGCGCCAGCAGCAGCTTCCCTTTCAGGTTTTTGGCGAAGTTCTGGTTGGCCTGGCTATCGTAGTTATCGCCGCCGCTCGATTTTCTCTCCAGCAGCCCCTGCCATTTTTCCGCCCAATCGTCCTCGTATTCGCGATTGTCATGATTGCCTGCCTCGGAGATGCCGACCTTAAAGAAATCCGGGAAACGGAACATCGCGCCCGCCGCCGCATAGCCTCCGCCGGAGTGCCCATAAATGCCCGCGCGGTCGATATCGATCCACGGATATCGGCGCGCCAGTTCCTTCATGCCCGCCACCTGATCGGGCAAGGTGTTGTCGCCCATGTCCCCGTAATACGCCTCGTGAAATTTCTTGGAGCGCCACGGCGTGCCCATGCCGTCGATCTCCACGACGATGAATCCGAGCTCGGCCAGCGCCTGAGTATCGCCTCGCGCGGCCGAAAAACTACGAGTGCCCACGCTGCCCGTCTGCGGACCCGGATAGATATGATTCACGATCGGATATTTCTTCGAGGCGTCGAAGTTCGCCGGCTTGAACATCAGGCCGTACAGATCGGTCTGCCCGTCGCGAGCCTTTACCGTGAAAGGAACCGGAGGCTTCCATCCCGCCGCCAGCAGCTTCGAGATGGCGGCGCGCGCTCCAGCGGCGCGATCATCCGGCCTGTGTTGTCCCGCAGCACGGTAACCTGCGGCGTGTCCGGCGTGGAAAAGGTATCGACGAAGTATTTTCCGTCGGGCGACAGCGTTACCTCGTGGTTGGCGTTTTCGGACGTCAGCAATGCCAGCGCCTTTCCGTCGAATCCGATGCGGTAGAGATGGCTGAAGTACGGATCGCGGCCCTTTTCGCGGCCCACGCCGAGGAAGAAAATCGTGCGCGTCTTCTCGTCCACGCTCAGCACCTGCGTCACGTTGCCTTCGCCAGCCGTGATGCGGTTCTTCACCTTGCCCGTCCCCGCATCGTAAAGATACAGATGCCCCCAGTTGTCGCGCTCGGAAAACCAGAGGATCTCGTTCGAGGCGGGCAGATAGCGCCAGTTCACCCGGCCGTTGCCCGATTCGAAGAACGTCTCGACGGTTTCCTGGAACACATCGCGCACCTCGCCCGTCGCGGCGTCGGCGATGCGCATCGTCTCCTCGCGATGGCCGCGCGACGTGGATACAAACGCCAGATGCGTGGAATCGGCGCTCCATTCGACGTCGGCCCACTCGCCGCCGCGGCAGGCGATGTGGTCGCACAACGTCGAACGGTGCTGGTCGGGAGGCATTTTCAGCCGCGTGACCTTGGCGCTGTCCACGTCGACGATCACGCGCTCGATCGTCGGCACGTGCTCGTCGCCGGGCAGGGGATATTTCCACGCCTTCAACTCCGGATGGCCCACCCTGGTGCTGACCAGATACATTTCGCCCACCTGGCGCTGGTCCTGTTGAAACGTCGCGATCTTTTTCGAATCGGGCGACCACACGGCAATCGCGCGGTCGCTGTTGGTCCAACCCGCGTTGTCCATCGCGTAGCCGTAGTCTTTCACGCCATCGAAGGTGAGCTGCGTCTCTTTTTTCGTTCCGGCGTCGCGCACCCACAGGTTCCAGTCCTTGATGAAGGCGGTGCGCTTCTTGTCCGGCGATCGCACATCGTTGCGGGCAGCCATTCCGCCGCCGCGGCCTCCGCGCCCTCTGCCCCCTCCGTCCGGCGCAGCGCCCGTTGAGACGCACTCGCTGCCCGCCGAATCGCATTTCCATCGCTTCCCGGCCGCGACAAACAGAATCGAGCCGCCCGAGATCTCGATTTCCTGGAACGGCAAAGCGTGCGGCGCGATCGCCGTGCCCGACGCCTTGGACAACGCCGCCGCCAGCTTGGCGTGATCGAACGCCGGAAGCCGCGTGGCGCGCTGCGGATCCACGATGACGAACTCCGCCCCATCGGCCACGGTGTTGCGATACCAGAAGCGCTCGTCGGGGAGCCAATTCGGCCTCACCGTGTTGCCGAACACCAGCGGAGCGGTGTTGTAGGCCATGAACTTTTCGGCCTGGGCGTAATCGGCGGCCGTATAGATACGTTGCGCGCCAGCCGCGAGGGCAAGGGAAAACAAGAAATACTTGTGCATGGCAAAACCTCTACTTTAGCGTGCTTGCCTGCGAATTCCCATACAAGACGCCGTTGAACAGCAGCTTAAATGTGGCGTGCGGCTCGCCCCGAAAGGTTACGTCCGGCCCGATTATGAGCGCCTTTCCTTCGCCCTACACGATTTCGTGATGTAATTTTGACATGACCCGACGCGATCTTATGGTCCTGGGAACCGCCGCCGCAACCGCCCAAGCCGCGCCGGAGTTTGCGTTTTTCACGGCGGCGGAGGCATCGCTCGTCGTGTTGATCGCTGAGCAGATTGTTCCCAAGGACGAATTCCCCGGCGCGACGGAGGCCGGGGTTGTGTATTACATCGACCGTCAATTGATGGGTCCGCTGGCGCCGTTCGCTACGCTCTATCGCGACACGCTGCCGGCGTTTGAGCCCATGCGGACCCTCGATGCGGCGGGGCAAAGGGGATTCCTGATGGCCATGGAGAAGCGCGGCGATGCGGCGGCGCGGCTGTTTTCCGTGATCGTCGATCACACCATGCAGGGTTTTTATGGCTCTCCCGCCGACGGGGGCAATCGCAGCCAGGTGAGCTGGAAGATGCTCGGCATTGAGCATGAGATGGGAGGCCACCATTGATCCTTCCCAAGGTGGACGCGGTGATTGTCGGCTCCGGCGCGGGCGGAGGCGTCGCCGCGCAGGTGCTGAGCCTCGCGGGGCGTCACGTGGTGCTGCTCGAACGCGGGCGCAACCAGCAGTTTTCCGAGACGCGTCATGATGAGCTGCACTCGCAGCGGACCACCGTGCTAGGCAACGCATTCGGGCCGGACGATACAAACGTGCGTCTGGTAAAACTCGGCGATGCGGCGCAATTCCGCGAGGTGCGCGCCAGCGACGGCTCCTTCGGCAATGTCGCGATGTGCCTGGGCGGCGGCACAAAGAGCTACGGCGCGATGGCGTGGCGATTCCTGCCCAAGGATTTCAGGATGCGCTCGACCTATGGCGCGCCGGAGGGCAGTTCGCTCGAAGACTGGCCCATTTCCTACGAAGAGCTGGAGCCATATTACGAGCGCGCCGAATACGCCATCGGCGTCTCCGGCCAGCGCGGCGCGAACTCATTCGAGGGCGCGCGGAAACGCGATTATCCCATGCCCCCCATGCCATATAACAAGGAAGCGCGCAAGCTTCAGGCGGCGGCGAAGGGCCTGGGCTGGCATCCGTTTCCGATTCCGATGGCGATCAATTCCGTCGCTTATGACGGGCGGCCGGCCTGTATCCAGTGCCCGTTTTGCGTGGGCTTCGCCTGTGAAGTGAAGGCCAAGGGGTCGACGGCGGATACCGTGATTCCCAAGGCCATCGCCACGGGACACTGCGAGTTGCGCACCGAGTGCGTGGCGACGGAAATACTGACAGACGCAACGGGCCGGGCCACCGGCGTGGTCTACATCAGGAATGGGGCACGCTATGAGCAGCCGGCAAAGGCTGTGGTCGTGTCCTGTTCGGCGATCGAATCGGCGCGGCTGCTGCTGGCGTCGAAAAGCAAGCTGTTCCCCGGCGGCCTGGGCAATCTGAACGGACTGGTGGGAAGGAATCTGCAATCGCACGCCTACGCGGGGGCATACGGCTATTTCGAGGAAGAAGTATGGGACGGCCTCGGGCCGGCCGCTTGCATCGCGCTGTGCGATTTCAATCACGGCAACGACGGCTATCGCGGCGGCGCCATGCTGGCCAACGAGTTCATCCGGTTGCCGTACCTGTTCGCCCGCGGCGCGCATCCGCCCAATGCCTCCACCTGGGGACCAGAGCACAAGGACCGCCAGAGAAAGTTCTATAAGCGGTCCATCGCCGTCCAGGGTCCGGTACAGGAAATGCCGGTGTTTACCAACGGCATCGAACTGGATCCCTCGCGCAAGGACGCCTTCGGCATGCCGCTGGTCCGCATGACGGGCAAACGCCACGACGAGGATCTGCGAACCGCGCGATTCATCGCCGGAAAAGCCGATGCTCTATTGAAGGCCGCCGGCGCGATCGAGACGTTCCTGAAATTGCCCGGCAGCGCGACCTCCTTCGGACAGCATCAGGCCGGGACGTGCCGCATGGGGAACGATCCGAAGACGTCGGTGACCAATTCCTACGGCCAGATGCATTCGGTCGACAACGTGTTCGTTGTCGACGGGAGCTTACACGTGACCAACGGAGGATTTAATCCGTCGCTCACGATTCAGGCGGTCGCGTTCCGGGCGTCGGAGTATATCGCGAAGTCCCTCCGTTAAAGTAGCCCGACGCGTGTTTCCAGGGCGACAAAGCCCGGTTCGGCGCGGATGCCGTCGAAAATCGGATCGTATTTCAGATACATGATCTGCCCTTCGTGGGCGGCGGCCGACTTTTCCAGATAAGAAATCGCGCGCGCCGGTTCGTGGAGCGCCGCGTATCCCATTGCCAATTGATACGGCGATTCAAATCCGGTGGCCATGGAGGCCATCTTCTGAAGATATTCCCTCGCATGCGCCTGATCTCCACGGCAGGCCGACCCCAGCGCCAGCAAAAACGTAGTGA
>VFSW01011504.1_pt1 | contig 12431 bp, 12 predicted proteins | sample 5358111 | NCBI WGS metagenome assembly VFSW01 (sample SAMN11554181, study PRJNA540505) | mine drainage metagenome | isolation source: sediment from site ElyBrook_90M | place: USA: Ely Copper Mine, Vershire, VT | collected 2017
GTCTTCAAATGAAAATGCAGTACCGCTTGTATGGGCTACCATGCACCAGCGGACACGGTTCTCAAGGCAACCGAAATCGCGCCCGGACAGGATGGCTTCGCAACTGGTATAGCCCATATCGCGGAGCTGATGGCGTAGTATCTGAGCTGATGCGCTGTGGGCATACTCGGGCACATTCTCCAGCAGGACATAGGCAGGCTGTGTGCGATCCAGAATGATGAGTGCGGCGACCACCAGGTGGCCGACATCGGGATGATCCTCCATCATTTCGAGTCCGCGCTTGGACTTGCCGGCGCGCGATGCGCCGCTGCATGGCAGCCCCATCTCCAATATCTCCAGCTTCGGCAATTGCTTGAGCAGCCATTCGTCCTGCGCGAGCTCTTGCATCGGCAGGTTCATCATTTGCGTATCGGCAGACCATGAATCATTGTTAAGGGCAGCCTGTTCCAACAGGTCTTCCCGGATCTCGTTGGCGAACGTCAGCTTGGCCTCGATTCCAGCCTCTTTAAGCCCGGCGTGGATTGCGTGCGACAGGATGCCGCCGCCATGCGACAAGCTGCCCATGTTCATTGACTCACCGTTCTTGACCTTGCTGGTAATGCGAGCCAGCCGCTCCCTTTTACGGGATTCCGATGCAACGGGGAGGATGTAAACCTGGTCGCCTTTTACGACAACACGAACGGCCTTCATCCCCTCGAACATGGCAAGCAAATCACGGCTATTGATGTCGATGACTGGGTACTCAACCTCTCCGCGCTTCTTTTTGCTGACGACACGCGAGCCGTCCTTGTTCGCGGCCAGCACGAGCTTGTCGCCATCGATCACGATGTCGTACTTGTCGCCGGGAGAAAACCCGGCGCGAACGGCCTGTAGACCATCCAGGTAGATGCGCGGACTTCCACGGTTTTGTCCGAGCTGCTTGATCCATGCGTCGGAGCGATGGTGATCAGGCTTGTTCATGAAGGACGTGGAAGGCTTGTTTTTTCGGGCAGGCTGTTCCGGTGTCTTTTCTTTGTCCATGGTCATTTTTAAGCTTTTGGTTTATCGGTACCACCACCCTCGACCGGGATGTCGTCATACGCTGCGGCCAGATCGGCAAAGTGCGCCGGGACGCGCAGATCGGCATCGCCTGCCTCGAAGTTATCGCGGTCGAAAATCGCGACATCAACACCGGCATCACCTTCATAACTCGCCACCCCGCCTTCAACCACGACCAGAACGCGCATAGGCCCTGCAAACACCTGAAGAACATTCTTAAAGTGTTCCAACATGTTGGCTTTATCCATGTCAATATGCTCACGTAGTGTGTCGTCGGATTCATTCTCAAATGGTTCCCATGCATTCATATTTTCCGGTTTGTCCACCTTACCAGTGGTGTCCCTATACCAGCGCAAGTAATCCGAACCTTCACCCAAATCATCCGGCACCTCGCACAGAATTCCCCCAAGCGCCGCCCGCAATGCCATCTGTTCCAAATGAAGTTGTTCCGGTGCAACAGGCTTTTCGAGTAAGGCGATTTTTTGCAGAATCTCTGCCGCATCCCTCATGGCTTGTTGCGTTTTTTTGATCGTCTCTGCTGCTTGAGTATCCCCAAACTGCATTGCGTCAAAATAAATGTCGCCACTCTCTCCTTCAAGAAGATCGTAGGCAACCTGAACTAGCCGTGCAGCTTGCAGATTATTTTGTTGGTTCATGTTCTTCCCCCGGATTATTTGACTTTGGAAGCGTCTGCAACAACACCGGCATCATCTCCCTGCCCTTCGACTGGGATGTCATACGCTGCGGACAGATCGGCAAAGTGCGCCGGGACGCGCAGATCGGCATCGCCTGCCTCGAAGTTATCGCGGTCGAAAATCGCGACATCAACACCGGCATCACAGTTATAACTCGCTACCCCGCCTTCAACCACGACCAAAACGCGCGGCTCTTGCGCGAAATTGATGCGCTCACACAGGTCGTCGATTCCCGCATCATCCATTAGAATATCTTCATTGCCGTCCGTTGCGATGTCACGGATCTCGTTGCTCTGGTTAGCCTGATCGCCCATGCCTTGCTGCTGATAGTAGCGGAGCGCGGCCAGCACGATGTTGCGGTCTTTTTTGCCGAATGGGGCGACCGTCGCTACCAGGGCGCTTTCCGGCACTTCAAGCAATTGGTCGTCGCATGCGCAATCAGCCATGCCAAGCAGATCACCCACGCGATCAATCGCTTTTGAAATGTCGGCACTGTTGTCCTGCTCGGAACCGTCACCATCCAGGAAATAACTCGATTCGTTTGCTGCATGTTCGGAGACATTCCCGATGGCAGCTTTAATCGCATCCGGATCAATGCCGGCAAATACGGATTTCAGGCCGGCGCGGAAGAAATTGATGTATTCGTCGCGCGATTGTTCTAGTGAGTCGGCAAGCGCAAGCCCGTCGGTCAGAAGTGGTGTTCTTACTTCGTCACCAAGGAAGCCGGACGCATCGCTAAAGGTGTCATCCGATCCGCTGTTAAGACTGATAACTAGGCGGTCCAAAAAGCCAGGATCGTCAAGACTGGTACAAAATGCGCTTTCAATGCCGGGAGAAAAATGGCGCTTCAGTGCGGTAACCTTTGCGAGATTTTCGATTTGTTTGCTCAATTTCATATTGTTCTCCATCCTGTCTGAATTGTTACTTGCAAAAAAAACAGCTGACTTTCCTTACTTCATCTTCATGCTGTCACCAGACTGGGCGGCATCGCGATTACCATGCTCATCCTGCACCGCCTGCGCTTCGGAATACTCGGCAAACGCAGAAGAAAGCGGCTCAAACTCAGCTCCGCTGGCATTCAGATCGACGCTCACGCCCTCGTCCGTGCGACTGATATAAGCGGCCATCGAACCATCTGGAACTTCATCATTCTTGTTTGGGTTTTCAATCCCGATCCAGGCGGAGTTTTTGCCGGAAACAATTGCAGCTACGCCGCCATGCTGGTGGTCAACCATGTTGTAGTCCAGCCCGAATGGAATGGTAACCGGCGAGTTTTCCAGCAGGTTGTTGAGCGCGGCCATGTCACCCGATGCGTAGGCATCGGCAAGCTCCTGACTGGCTGGCGCGGAGGCTAGAAATTGTATTTGCGGGGACTCGCAGCAAGCCAGCAACGCGCTTTCCAGCTTTCCAAATGCAGTGTCATCGTTGATGGCCGGTATAACTACGCGCATCGTGATGACACGCAACGGTGGATGCTTCTTTTCATCAAGAGTATTCATGCTCCAGATCCTTTATTTATTTGTTACTTCATCAAATTTTCGTTAGCAAAAACTGGCTCACGGCGCAGGTCCATTACGATTCTCATTATGATAAGCGTCCAGATATTCGAGTATCTTGTCGGGGTGTCCGTCATACTGAAAACTTTCGTCCAGACCGAAATGCTCTTCGACCTCTTCATAGAACACCGACTCGATCTTGTTCCTCACCCATTCCCAGTAACCACCCCGATACCCGTCAGAGGCGATGAGATACGTCCAGTCCTCCACTGGGTAATGGGGGCATTCGTCGCCGTACCGCGCCTTACAGGCTTCAATCAAGTCATGCTCAGGTTGCTCGGGAGGAATTGCGGCATAGGTCGGCAGCAGCTCATACACATCGTGCCAAGACCTATCTGGGTCAGACGGAACGGCTATGCTGAATGTTTGCAATTCAACACCCAATGCTTTGGCTAGGTATTTCCCGATCATTCCCGGGTCGCTACCAGGTTCCGATGCGTCCAACTGCATGACCGCATCTGTGTTAACGAACAGTGCAACGTCGCCGTTAAACAACGTCACCACGATTACTTCCGGTTTCTTGATCATTTCAGTTGGCATGGCGGCGAGAGGCGCGTGCCACAACGTCGCGAGCCCGCTCGTATTTGTCGTGCAGCCAGACAGGGTCGGAGCTTTGCGGCTGCCTGGATTCCAGGTAGCCGCGTAGCGCACGGGCGTAGGATTGAGCGTCTTCATGCGTCTTGAAATCGGCGACATGAACTGCAAAAGTCTCTTCGGCTTCGTTCTCATCCGCACGCCGCAAATACACCCCAAAATAATCCGGGTTCTCGTTGTCTTCGATAACACCCCCGTCATGGGCATCACGGCAAGCCTGTATTTCAATTCCGCGAAAATCACACACAGCGCTATCGTATGAAGGATGAAACGGGTCTGCGCTACCGGGAGCCGGAACCGGCATGTTGGCCATGGACGTACCCTTCTTGGCACGAGCGATGATGCGCCTAACCCCCTCCGGGTTCACATTGCCAAAAGAAGCCCTTTCCCCGCTGACTTCATCGATCATCTTGCCGCGCGCGAAGGATTCGATGAACTCCTTCCAGTTGTCGTCTTCATACTCGGTCTTCTCGAATTCGACCGCCCATGTGATGGACTGCGACATGGCATCGGCGGAGTTTGGGGTAAGATAGCCGAACCATCCTGCAAGGTGAGCGATCTCGACGGCGCTTTCCATTTCTTTTTGTGAAAAAGAGAGGGGTTGATCATCTTGCTTCAGATTTACTGGCATGCCATTCTCCATTTGGGTTGCAATATATGTCCGCTATTATTGCATAATTCAAACTTGCATAAAATCAAGCTGTAGACCCATTTCGGTAATCGGCGATCATCTCGTCGGCCACCATTTGGATCACGTTGCCGTTGTCGTCGGATGACATCATGCGATTGCGCTGCTGCTCGATGTATGACTTGAATTGCCCTGATTTTGGGAATCGCCTGGCAAGCAGTCGTCGCGCGTGCGATGCTGGCATTGCGTCATACAAGAACTTGCGCAGCATCTTGTCTTCCGCCGTGGTCGTGAAAGCCCACATCTTGATCGGTGACAGGTGGTTATGAAACACCTGGATGTTCTGTCCGGACTTGGTATTGAAGATCACCATACCGGTACCGGGGCGCACCACTTCGGTCTTGAGTGCGTTCACGGCCGACTCGGACAGCCCGAAGGTTTCCTTGCACTTTTTCACGACACCTTCGTTCGATGCCGACAGGATGAACGTGCCGGTCATATTGTCAACGGCGTCACTATCGAAGTCTTCGAGAAGCTGACTGGTCAGCACAACCATGATGTTCCACTTGCGGCCTTCACGAATATCAATGCTCACGATGCGGCGAATACCCTCGATGCCCTTGGTGTTGTGGAATTCGTCGTAAATGATGGACTTGACCTCGGACTTCGCATCCTCGACCCGCTCCTTGTGGTAAGGGCGATACGCTTCCTTGCAAAGAGGCAACATGTCCTCATGTATGTAGTAATTGCGTGCCGCCGACTGCTGCGCAAAGGCGTACATCAGCGCGGTCTGCTTGAAGCCAGATTCGCCGTTGCCACGCACGTCGTTGAGGTCGATGCCGGTCACGCGGCATGACCCGATGTCCCATTGAGTCACCCCAGCCAGTACCGGGTAGTCACGTATTGCCGAGTTGATCATAATGGACGCCGTCTCGATCAGCGCAGCACCCTGCGGATTGTTCTTGGCAAACATATCCATGACGACACCGCTCTTGAGAATGGACGGGACCGTGGACAACGTAGGGACGGCATAACGCTGCGCACGGATGGCATTTTCGGTCTGCCCTGCGGCAAACAGATCGTCAACTACTTCCCACCACGTCGTTTCCTGGTCGATCTTGATGCTGGCATCCTTGACGCAATCGTCAACCTGCTGATCGATGCCAAACTGGAATTTCACCGGGTTGCGGTCGTCAGCGCGCTCCTTGTAAGCCTCGTCAACCACCATACCCATCAGTTCTGAGATCATCCTGTCGGCGGTTTTTTCGCCTGCGGGTGTGGCGATCATGGTCAGGAAGTTGCGCAAAAAGTCCCGGTCTCTGGCCAGCGGAAAACGAAAGCCCAACTGCGTATCGAGCACGTTGAATGCGAATTCCGCGCTCATCTTTACCTTGAAATATCCCGCTTCGTGCTTGCGGGCTTCAGGCAGCGACGATTGCACTACGGAAATCATGCCCGCGACCGACTCGCCAATATCGATCACGGTCATCAGCGGCAGGCGGTTCAATCCCGGAGCCAGGCACATGCCAAGCTCGATGGTGTTGAGCAGGACCGACTTGCCGGAACCCATTGTGGCGAAGATAAGGTAAACCCATGCGTTCTGCAGCGACGACCCCGGCTGAAAAGGCATCATTCTGCCGTCGGGCGAAGTGAATATCACCGCGCCATCCTTCCACAGCGAAGCAGGACGGAACAAAGGAAGCATTTTTGCAATGTCGCTGCCATTGTTCAATGTGAACCGGGCTGGCGTGCTGTGTGACAGAGCGGGCAATGACGAAACGAACAGGTCGGTGGCGTCGCCCGCTTTTGGCAGGGCGTCGCACCCTCCCCAGCTCTGCATCGACCGCTGGATAAGCTGCATGTTCTGCACGCAAGTCTTTTCGCTTTCCGACCATGTCGTGATCGTTAGCGCCAGACCAAGCGCCGGATCGGTCTTTTCCGAGTCAACGTCACCCTTGGCTTTCTCCATGATGGCTTCGATGGCGTTTTTGGTTGCGCGGTTTTCCGATTTCGGATTGAAGGACAGAAATTGAACCAGGGTGTGATTCAGCTTGTACCGTTCAAGCCCGCTGTTGTAAATTCGGTACGAAATGCGAAACGGGATATGGCGCAAGCGCTTCATCAGCAAGTCGAACCGCTCGGGCGTCTGCGGAGGAAGATCCATTGCTACCGTTCCGTGGCACATGCCGTCCACCAACACCTTTTCCATGCCGCCGCTGTAATACTCGGTAATCTCGGAGTTGCATGCTTGCGACCAGATGGGCGGATAGTAGATATCCTCCCAGGGGCGCGCGCCATACATGGTCGTTGTCATCGGAGCGCGGTCACCAGGAAGGCATGGGCGGAAGTCCGGGCTGGTGGATAGCGGCTGTATTTCGCGCCTGATGGCCGAAACAACCTCGTGGCAATCCATGATGCGCGCAAAAGACCTGCCCGGCGTGTTGAACAGGTGCTTGACTTCGTTCACGAACCCTTCGTGCTTGGGCAGTAACTCCTCGACGATCTTGAGAGGATTCTGCGCCGAGCCTAACGACGGTAAATCCATCTGCTTCGCCAAGTCGGCTTTTCTCTTGGCATCCTCTTGCAGTGATTCTTTGTTTTCGATCACGGCAAGAGAGGTGGAAACGATGATCCAGATCGATTCGTCGACCACCACCTTCTTGAGCGTATCTTCCTCGGCATCCAGCACGTCCTCGATGTCCAGCCCGATCCGGTTCGCGGTAGCCCGCGTCTTTGCCAGAGCATTTCTGATCGCAACGCCGGAGCTGCCGCTGTCCTGCCGATAGATAATTTGCAAGTCGTGTCCTACGCCGCCCATTTGTCTCGCGAAGAAATTATCCACCGCATCCGACATTTGCAGGTATTCGGTACGCCCCATGATCTGCGTAGCGCCGGCATACTCGATCACGGACACCATACCCCCGTCGTTTCGCAAAAAAGTCACATCATCAACCACACTTTCCAGTGTGACGAACGCGGAAAAGTCCTGCTTGACGAACGAGGACACCCATTGCGCGATCGTCTCGACCCCGACGACGAATTGTTTGCTGAAGAACAGGATCAAAAAGAAAACCGAAACCAGTAGGAACATCCAGAACCAAGCCATTAAATCCCCTTTGTTATTTTAGTTGTTGCAGCACCATTCGCGATTGATCTTCACCGATCATGATCGATCGAGCGTCTTGTCAGCGACAGGATTTAGTTCGAGATTATTTTCCTTGAGGTGATCCAGCAGGATTTGTTCCTGAAAGCGCAGGTATTCGAGCGACGAGACACCGATAATTTTCAGGTGCTTCATGTTCTCGTGAAAGTGTGCGTAGACAGACGATTCGTTCTCGCTACCGGATACCGGGATAAGCTTGATGTCGCTCGGATTGATGTTGCCCATTCCGTTGAACACCACTTTCTCGATAGCCATCACCATAAAAACTTCTGACGCGCTGATTTTTGTTTGACTCACACCTGCTCCCATTTCATGTTTACAAGGTTACATATGATGCAAAATTGCATCAAGATTTTTAAATCGCGTTAATTTCCTTTTGGCGGCAATGAGCCAGACTTGGAAATCAACATCAGTTAGCGCGCGTTCATGCTGTTCCGGGGTGAGTTTGCATTGTCTGACAGCGGCAATACGAACCCGCCGATCCTGGCTTGTCAGTCTTTGTTCGCGCTGCACAGTACGGAACTTCAGCGCGCAGGTGGATTTTCCACGCGAGGCCAGATCATGTTTCTGGTAATTCGCACTCATCGCCGTCCTATATCGAATTTTTCATGGATGAAACAATGTTCGATGCCTCTATTTTCAGCCTGTCAATCATGCCGCCGGCCATGATTTTTTTGATGTTCTGCCCAAAATCCTGGTCGTTGATGCCTCCCATGAATACGCGGGCAATTCCAAGTATGGTATTGGGACTCTGTTCGTTGATATGCTTGAATGCGAGATGATCTATCTCGATCCTGGACTTCCCGGATGAAAACAGCGAGAGCCTGTTCATACAAGCTGCGAAGTAATATGAATGTTGCATGTTATTTCTGTCTGAATTTTGATGCCACAATGGCAAATCCAAGGTCTGCTGCATCCTTGACCGCTTCCACGTACAAGTCTTCCGTTACCTGAATGTTGACCACGCCCAAACCGTAGCTGGACACGATGTAATTGCGATCGGACATTTGCAGGGCCAGGTTGTATGACAGCATCCTGTCCACAGCTTTGAGATAGACCGCTCTGGCCGGGAAAAAATACTTATTTCTCAAATTCTTGGAATTCCAGACATATCTTTTCGATGTGAGCGCGTGCAAAAAACTTTCGGCAACCAGGCCTGCGGAATAAGAAGACCGGGTCAGCGGATCATTCGTAATCAACTCCGGCAGCTCAAAGCCGTCGCTGACTGAGCTGCCTCGAAGGATATTGCTGATTTTTATTTTTGCCCCAGCCGTTTTGAGCATGGCCGCTTCCGGCTGGGTGATCCATTCCCGCATCACTGCCGTGCCGCTCCACTGCACCCCGAATGCCAGTAAATTCGGATTGTTGGCAGCTTTAAGGTCAACCTCCGCGCAAGCGAGGGCCGGCACGTCGAGGTTGATAAATTCGTCGGCTGTCATATCGCTGCGCTCATCACGCCATGCCCCCACCGGGAAAGGATAGCTGAGTACCTCTTCTGCGAAATCGACGCGATTCATCGATAAGCGCACCGTATCCGAGCCTTGCAGCCATGAGCCGCCAACCTGCGAGTTCTCCTGGAAGGCGGACTGAAACAGTGGCTGATACATTATCGCGGGATCGTTTTTGTAATCGTCCAGACCCAGGAATTTGTAAACGCTTTCGTGCAGTGAATCAAGAATGCGCAAGCCGGGCATGCAACGCCTGGCTATTGTGATGGTATGAGTGGCGACCCCGCTTAATGCCTCCACAATGGATGGAATTGATGAATCCTGCTGAAAACCACAATCATTGGCTATCTGTGTGAGCGACAAATGAAAGAAGGTCGCGTTGCGCAGATGCGCGGCCTTCGACAGCCCTTGCTCTAAGAACTCCATCATGGACAGATTGGTGACCCAGATGTAACCGGCATTCAGGTCGGAGAACCCATTGAACCGCGTGGCGCGATTACCACCCATCGAACACCATCCTCCACCATCTTTTGCGTTGGTGGTATCGAAGAACGCGACGCCGGTACTCACGACGGGACTCATGTTTGCATCCCCGCTCTGGTTTCGATGTCGTCCGCTATCCTGCGCCAGTCGCCAACAATGTCGTCCGGTGCCTTTGGATAGAGCGACTTGGCAATAGATCCCGCGCCTTTGGATAGGGCGGCCACATCGAACAGGACGCGCACGTCCTTCATGGTCGATGTACGGTTGTTGTAACTTGAGTCAGACAGTTGCAGGAGCGCGTTGCCAAAATGGACTGGGCTGTCAGACCCGAATGTCGCCACAACCGGCTCGGTAAATGTGGCGATCAGGTAGCGAGCAAGCTGTCTTGCGTCCTCGGCATCCTTTCCTCCTCTGGCGATCACGACAATGATTGCGCGGGTAAGGTGGGAAATATCCTCTTGCGAAATGGATGGCAGATAGACGATGTGTCCAGCTTTACCCAACAGACCAACATGATTGACGGCATGACAAAGCTCATCAGTCGTCATCAGATTAGATGGCTGGTTGTTCGAGTGATCATCATCCTTGTGGTGGACGTGCATCTTCTCCAGTTTCGCATTGCAAAACCTGCAACGCCCGCCATCGCGGGAGACGATCTGCGGCCTGCGGGTTGCGAACTCTTTGTCGGCGGATTCGATCCCTCCTTTGTCGCGCCACTTGCCGCGCTTGGCGGAAATGATCAACATGCAGATCTCTCGCAACTTGTCGGACAATGCTTGATCATGCTGCACTTCCCCTATGGCTCGCCCAATCAAACGGAACGCACTTCCCATCATCCTCACGCAAGCGGTCATACACGCGTTCACCGATAAATGTGCGAACTTCCTGCAAGGTCTGGTTCGACAATAACAGACACGGCCTGCGCTTCTCGTACCGCTCGTTCAGGATGTCGAATATGGCGTTTTCCTCGAACTTCGTTCCGTACTGCACGCCGATCTCGTCGAGAATAAGCAGGTCTGGTTGCACCAGTAGGCGGACCACATCGCTTTCTGATTCTTTTGAGTCCTTACGCCATGAGTCCTTGATGCGCCGGAGTGCGCGCTGCGCCGTGGTGAACAACACCAGCTTATTCATTTCCATCAAACGCAGTCCGATGCCTGCCGCCAAATGTGTCTTACCGGTGCCAGGCTGGCCGCAAAAGATCGCGCTGCGCCCTGTTTTCTGAACCGTGTCGAAATGCTCGGCGTACTCTTGCGCGAATGCCAGAACGCGACACTGCCCTTCGTTCTCGGCAACATAGCTCCCCAGCGTCCGATTGCTAAAACGTTCCGGTATCCCAACTTCTCCAAGTTGCTTTTGCCATGCAAGAAAACGCGCTACTGCTGCCCGCTCTTCCTTTTCCCGCTGTTCTACCGCCTGCTGTTCTGCGGCACACTGGGGGCATTTAGTCCAAACGTTTTTGTACACATTACGGCTCTCAAAATCACCGTGGGTATCGCAGCGATCCGGCTTGTTTTTTATGATAGTGTTCATAGCGAAATGGTTACATTCCCGTATTGGCGTTGCCCCGAGGCGCTTGGTTTAGGTGATTTTGGTACTACGCCGGCTGACCTGTTCCGGTCGTACATCGCTGATTGAAGTAGTGCCTTATCCCACTCGGCTTGTGTGCGTTGTGTCTTATCCTGCGTCAGCCAATGGGCGATGAACTCCGGCACTTTTTCAGGATTGATCGTGACGCACGACTGCTTTGCTAGGACTGCAACATGCGCGGAGGGTTGCCAGCCAAGGTGCATCCGGAACTTTGTCGGGTCGTGCGTGACTTGCTGGCTGGTAGGGTTTATGTTTCCCTGTCCATGTCCCTCTCCCTCTCCCTCTCCCTTTCTATTGGATAGGGTTTCCCTTGGGACATCACTCGTTTCTACTAGGGACAATTCGTTACTGTCATTTGGGGCGGACTGAGGTTGTCCCTCGGGACATGTTGTTACTGTCCTTTGGGACAGAAATTCTTCAAGCGTTGGAGTTGGTACGTTAGTTTCGTGCCGCTGGTTGTGCTTCTTGATGCGCGCGCATTCAGTTTTCCAACCTTGCACATGCTTCCCCTTAAATGCTTCGTTTGCCTTTTCAGCAATCACGGGATGGTACAAACGCCCATCTGAGCACTTGATCCAGCCACGCAGCGAACCGTTCCTGATCTTCATCCACTCTTTTACGATCCGACCGAACCCGGCCAAGTTGGCAAGCACGCGATCATCATCAGGAAGGCTCGCTGCTGGTATCTGGTGCCACGAGGCACACCAGAGCAGAACTGCCACCCAACATGATTCTGGGGTTTCCAGCGCGGCCAGATCGCTGTCACGTAATCGCACAACATCTAGCGGCATAAACGGATATTTACGCAGATCGCAATCCGGCGCCGTAAGGGGATGAGTCAGGGGTTGAGTCATACGAACAACCCCAGTTGCTTGCATGAGCAATCCAACGCGGTCCCCGTAGCGGGAACCGTTATCCTGTACCAAAAAAATGCAATGAAATGCTGCATGATAAGAAACATTTAATCTCCTAAAAGCTGGCCTGTACGGTGGTATTCCGGGCAGTCGTGACCAGGAGGTCCTGATTCGGTCGAACAAGCCAGCCTTTAGAAGACTGAATATCCGATTGCCTATGCGTCACCACAACGCAGTCATATGTTAAAAGCATTTTATATTTAGTGCAATAGTTATTTATGCGTAATCTATCAGGCGGCGCGAGATTCAAACTTTTCGGCCAGCATTGCCAGTCCTTTTGCGGTGATGCGCGCCTGCTCGACAATCTTCTTCGTGCCATCAG
>VFSW01011505.1_pt1 | contig 12431 bp, 9 predicted proteins | sample 5358111 | NCBI WGS metagenome assembly VFSW01 (sample SAMN11554181, study PRJNA540505) | mine drainage metagenome | isolation source: sediment from site ElyBrook_90M | place: USA: Ely Copper Mine, Vershire, VT | collected 2017
CTTGGTTCAGACTTGCACTCGGTGGTCTACAGTAAAACAGAAAATACTCTAGCCCGGGCGTCCAAGGCATCTGTCATCCTGGCCCGGTGGAAGCTACTCCCTTCAAGCCTTTCCGGACGGACAGAGCCTGAAGCGCTGCTTCGCAAATTCAACTTCACTGCGCGCCCTCTTTCAGAATCTGCTCGGCGAAGTAATTCCGAACTCTGGCCTGATCATGAAGCATTTCAAAATATGCGTTCTTGAGCAACTGCGCCTTGTTATCGCGCAGGTTCTGCCGAATGGTCTGCTGTACACTCGGATCGTTCATCTCGCGCTGCCCCGCTGCCTCGCGGCCGAGGAGCTTGTAGATGGCGAATCCCACAGTCTTGTGCGCCGGACCGGGGCTGTCATAGACCGGGACGATGTCGCTGATTTGGCCAGGCTTGAGCTTCGTGATTGCGTTATATGCGTCGACGTCGCCGTGCAACTGCGACTCGGTGAAAAAACCCATGTCTCCGCCGTTCGATGCGGAGTTGGCATTCTCTGAAAACTGCGCGGCCAGATTTCCAAAGTCTTCCCCGCTTTCTAGCCGGTTGTGAAGAGTCTGGATCTCCTTGCGTGCTTCGGTTTCATTGCCAGTTCTGTGGGTCTGCATGTTTCCTGCCTGCTGCGGCGGAGCGCCAGTGACCACGATCTGCGCCAGGTGGTATTGCGGCTCAATCAGGTTAAACTCCGACTTGTGCGTCGCGTAGTAGGCCGTGATCTGGGCATCGGTAATGTTGATCTTCGAGTAAATTTCCTTGTTTAGCAGCTTGGTGGTCGTCAGGGAGCGGTGCAGATCCCGTTTGAAGTCCTCCACAGTCAGGTTGCGCTGCTTGAGCTGTTTGTCCCATTCCTCTTGCGTGTACGGCGCCTTTGCCTCTGTCAGTTTTGCGTTCACGTCTTCGTCGCTGGCAGCGAGGTTGAGCTTGGCAGCCCGTTGCTGCAGAATCTCATCGTCGATCAACTGGCGCAGGATGTTGAGTCGCACAATGTCGGCCTGCTCGGCGGAAGGCTCCTGAGGGTTATTCGCCAGACTGGCTTTGTAATACTTCTCCATATCCGAGCGCATGATTTCCTTGCCGTCGACGGTTGCCATCACATCGGGGGCAGGTGGGCGGTGGCAGCCGGATGCCGCCATCAGCAATGCTCCGCCACCCAGTAGAAAAACGGCAATCCGATTACGCCCGCGGAAAGAACCTTCGACTTGCAACCTTATATCTCCTCAGGAACCGTAAAAGCTTCCAGCACTAAAGAATAAATCCCCAATCCGGCGCGCGCGAAGCTTCTCAGCACGGTTGCCCCCGCAGGCTTCCCGCCGCAATGGTCGACTAATCTCCGCTACCGGCTGGCTTTGCAGGGGGCGTATTAGGAACTGGGACCCCCGCAGCAGAAGGCGGCTCTTCTCCCGCCGCTCGCAAGGCACGGTCAATCACCATCCAAAGCTGCCCTGTGGGTACCGCGCCATCAATGCGTTCCCCGTCCACAAACACCGCCGGGGTTCCACTTACACCCAACTTGTCCGCTTCATGAGCTGAGGCGCGCACCTGGGTCTCGTCTTGCTTGGCCACGCACGCATCGAGCTTGCTGGCGTCGAGTTTGGCGACGGCGCCCTCCTCTTTGGCGATCCGGTCCAACGCGGCAAAGCTCTTATCGAGATTGCGCTCCTGACCGTTGATCTCCTGCCCGTGAGAATGGATGTAGTCCACATAAGTCCAATAGACCGAGCCACTTTGTGACGCCAGGCAGTTCGCATCCACAGCGGCGTGCATGGCCCAGGGATGCAGTTCCGTCAGCGGATCGTCTTTGTAGATGAAGCGAACCTTGTCTTTGTAATGATCAATCGTGGTGGGAAACAGCGATTCGTGCATCCGTGCGCAATACGGGCATTCAAGGTCGTCGAAATTGATGACTGTGACCTTGGCTGTAGGATTGCCGCGTATTGGCCGGTCATTCACGTCAATCGAGAAAACCGGGTCCTTCGTCAGGTCAAACGTCTCCAACCGAGCCAGCTTAGTGCCGTCGGTTGAGATCAGGAAATCGATCACCGTGGACTTGCCGCCGCGCGACATCGTGACCGGCAAGCTGTCGTAGCCCGGAATCTGGCCTGGCTTGCGGGCACCAATGGTGACGCTGTAGTCCTGAGGGACGTTGAACTGAGAACGAACCATGACCTCGATGTGCCGGGTAAGCATCGGGTCGGCTGCTTTTGCCGGGGGTTGGGCTTTGCACCCAGCGGCCAGGCCCAGGGCGAGCAGGCCGGCCATTAAGCGAATACGAAACAAGTTGGAATCCTCTCAGAAAAGGATACTCCAGTGGCGTTCATTGGAGTGGAAGCCTATCTTGTGGACGCAAATCTAGCCCAAACGCAACCAGGATTTCTCGAGGTTCGAGATCGGAATCGGCTGGAATTCGTGCTAGTAGGCAGGCGGCACCGTCGGGTCGCGGAAGACGCTGTTGGCTCGGCGGATATCGCCTACCGAGCCAAAATTCGCCAGCGTGAAGCTGTAAAGGTATTGGGTTTCGTCTCGCAATGATCCCAGCGCGAAGCGGCGGTATCCCACAGTGAGCCCGCAGCAGTTCCAGTTATAAACGGCCTGCACCCCTGCATATTGCAGTGCGCCGTTGACAAAGTCGTAGCCCCCATTCGCGGCCAGGTTGAAGCCGACGTCGCTAGGCTTGCCAATTTGCAGAAATGGCTCCAACTGCTGGCTTTGGATGATCGATGCGGCGCTCCCCTGTTCGTCAACGGCGTTCAGAAGCGAATGGCCGATACCCACCGTGGTGGTGCCCCAGCTATAGCCCGCGTACACGTTGTCGGCTCCGAAACGTCCCGCCTTCGGGTCGTAGTCCAGGTCCCACTCGACCCGAAGGTTGTCAATGGCCTCAAAACGAAATCGCGATATGAGGGGAGAAAGATAACGCGGCGACGTGAGAAAGGAGACAGGACTCAAGTCCAGCGTCGATTCGAAGACGTTGCGTCGGTTTGGTATAAGTGCGCCGCCGAACTTGGGGTCAACAAAATACTTCTGCGCGATCTGCCAACTGGCCCATTCGCGCGGATGGCCGGGGCAACCCCCAACGTCCTCCGCGGCACATGGCTGATCCTTCGTTGGCCGTAGATAGAAACGTTGTGTCAGCGAGAAACCCAACTCGTTTGTATCGGTCGCGATGTCAGCGGTGTCGATCGTGAGCACATTCCGCGCCGTGCTACCGATTCCTCCCACAAAGCGGTAGGTGAACTCCGGCTCGATCACGTGTCGAAACAGATACTTCCCGTTTTTCAGCGTGAAGTCCCGCTCCAGCGCCGGCGGTCTTACGTCAATGGAGGCTTCAGCATCGGTGCGGTGAAGAGGATCGTGCGTCACCGTGGGAATGCCGACATTCGTTCCTGTGAGGTCAGGAATCTGGCTGCCGGAGTAGATGGTCGCGCGAACTGCAACTTCGGGCACAATGCTCCATCCTCCAGCCACGAGCGGAAAGGAAAGGTGTGGATAGACGTCGATGCGACCCACATTGTGTGCGTGGAGGCCCGGCTCGGAGCGAGCCAGGTGGCTGATGGACGACGCCATGCCCCAGTCCACTAAACTCGATCCCAAGGGGCGGTCGAGCACGTCATATCGCAAACTCGGCAGGTGCAGAATCCTGGCTTCATCGCCTTCCGTGGGCCCTGCGAAGGTCTGGTCCCGCGCCAGCCATATTGATGGGATAAGCCCGTTCCGATTATGCGTAAATGAGAGATTGCTCTTTACCTCTGAACTGACGGCCTGCGAGTAATTGTCGTTGAAGACCAGGCGGTAGATGTAGCTGGAAAGGTACTCAACGTTGCCTGCAATGCGATCGTCGGGCGAAAAGTCCTTGCGCCCCAGGGCCACCATGTCTACTCCGCCCTGGTTCACTTTTATGGTCTGGCCTGCCTGCGGACCTGTGGTCTGCAACAGTTCAATGCCGCGATCCATCAGGGCGTTCCAGCGCGCCGTTACGTGGTCCAGGCCAGCCCCCTTGTAACGGAAGTCCCCATTGGGAGCCCATCCACGCTTGCTGTAGTACTCCGAACCGATCACCATGTCCATGCTGCGATTGATTACCCAGTAATACTGCTCGCCGAAGGTGTAGCCGCGAATGGACGATCCGTTGCTGATCACCGGAATGAGAAAGCCGCTCTCGCGCCCATTCTCGTCGATCGGGTGCCGCAGATAGGGCAGATAAAAGATGGGCACGCCGAACAATTTGAAATATGTGTTCGACGTGGATGCCTCTCCCTCCGCAACATTGATTGCGTGCGAGAGAATCTGCCAGTCCGGCTTGGGCAGACGGCAGTTTGTCATGGAGCCGTCAATGATCTTGTATTTGCCTTCGCCGGTCTGGAGAAGCACGCGCGCCGAGAAAATAAACGGATTGGGAGTGGAGTAGACCGCGGTGCGGCCGGCTCTGCGCACGCCCATCGTCCCCGTCACGTCATAAAAACGGGCCGTGTGCATGTTCAGCCGCATGTCTCCACGCGAAGCATTCAGAACAATGTCATTGATGCCGCCGCTCATCTGCAAATGGCCTTCGGCTTCCAGCAAGGACGTGGACTGGTGGTAGACCACTTTGTCGGCGCGCAGAATGTAGTCGCGATAGTGAATGACGACGTTGCCGTTGAGGGTCCAGGTTTCGCCCACCCTCGTTTGCCGCTGCGCGTTCAGTTCCACAGGAATTCCCGATGCGGCCTCTGGCTCAGGCCTGGCGATAGGCAAAGCCTCCTGCCCAGGGTCATCCGGAAGGGGCGCCGGAGGCGCAGTCGAGGTTGAACCGTTCTGACTTGAGGAGGCCGGGGGGGGAGGGGGTAACGCATTGGTCAACGCCTGTCCCCTAACTAGCGAGTGACAGAGCACTACCATCGTGATAAACACAAAAGTGCGAGGACTCATCCCGGGACCAAGGCTCAGCATAGCAAATGCAGGCTCAATCCATGGGACGCGCACCGCGCAGCTCTGGCAGCAGGTACAACTCGGCTCACCACCGCCGCGCGGATCGCAGGAGCAGCATGCATCCGGGCAATACCTGTTTGTTCTCTTGCGAACCTCCAACCTCTTGCAAGGTCAACGTCTGCGCCGCAGACCAACATAGCGGCCCTCGAACGCGGAGAGCCACACTTGAAGGGATCACTGGAGCCTTGAGCACACAGCCGAACATCGTGCCAACGTGGAAGCAGGAAGTGAATCAGCGCCTCGCGGCTCACAAGAGCCGCAAAGGCTCAACCTCCGCGATCGACGCTCGCGAGGCTGCGCAGAGCGGAGCCAGCAGTCGCGCCGCTGAAGCTGCTGCGCGCGTTGCCGCACGCTATGCCAAGGCGCCGAGCTACAGCGAAATGCAGGCCGCGGAGGCCCGCGTTGCCGTGCGCGCTGCAGAGATTGCCACCAAGGTTGCCATCGAGGCGCAGGCAGTCGCTGAGACGGCGTTGGCGGAGATGCACGCCGCCGTGATCGAGCAGCCATTGCGTGGGCCCGCGGTCGTCGAGCCATTCGCGGCTCCAGCGCGGAAACCGGCCCAGGATCCGCTGGCAGAGACCACGCAAGCTACCCGCGTACCCGCCCAGGCACCCCCTCCTCGCGTCGCCGAACAACGGCAGCAGCCAGCCGCTGCGGCCTCTAGAACGCCCGCCCCCGACCTGTTCTTCGGCCAGACCCTCTCCGAAGGTCAGTCGTTTGGAATCCGCTGGGAGCCCGATATGCCGGTGCGATCGATGGAGCGGAAACCAACTCCGCCTCGACGCCAGGAAGAGTTTGAGCTCTCGGCGGGAGACTGGTGGACTCCGGCAGAAGTCAGCGAAACGTTGCACGCCGAGCCCATCGAAGTGATCGAGGCCCAGGCGACCCATGCCAACCTCATCGAATTCCCGCGCGAACTCATCGCCACTCGCAAAATTCGTCCGCGGCTGGCTGAAATTGCTTGCGGCGCCGTCGCCGAGTCCGAAGGCCAACTCAGTATCTTCGAGGTCGATCCCCATTCTGTCTCCACTGAAGTCTCGGCTCCGGAAGCGACCCTCGAATCGGATGCTCCCGCTTGGGGCGGCGCCGAGTGGTCGGGCATCGAACTGGACGCCCACCCCATGGAAGCAAGAGCCCTCACCGGTGACGCTGCAAAGGCGTCCGTCGGCCCCTTCCTTGCTCCGCTGGGTCTCCGGCTCATGGCCACGGTGGTTGACAGCGCGTTGATGGTGGGAACCTTCTTTGCGGCAACGTTTGTAGTTGCGGCAAACGTAGAGCACCTCCCGGTCGGCAAGGCCGCGGAAGTCACGACCATCCTCGGATTGCTGTTGACCGGCTTTGTGTATCACGCGTTCTTCTTCACCCTGGCCATGTCAACGCCCGGCATGAAATACGCCGGCATCGGCCTTTGCACGTTCGATAACGAGAGCCCAACTCGTGCCCAGTTGCGGCGCAGGCTGGGCGCCATGGTTCTGTCGCTGTTGCCGGTAGGCTTGGGAGTAGTCTGGTCGGTGTTTGACGATGACCACCTGAGCTGGCACGATCGGATTTCGCAGACTTATTTGCGGAAGCTGTAATTAAAATCGATTGACCTTGGTCCAGAATACCTTCAAAATTGCGTTGCATTTCGACGTGGCATATACTTATGTATATGCCACTTGCGGGGAGGTTCCAGTGCAACGTACAGCCAAATTATTCATGAATAACCGAAGCCAGGCGGTGAGGCTTCCCAAGGAGTTTCAATTTGCGACATCGGAAGTCTTCATTCGCAAGCAGGGTGACGAGGTAATCCTGTCTGCTCGGCCGAAAGACTGGTCTTCTTTTCTGGAATCGAACGCTGTCGCTTCTCAAGAGTTCATGGAAAAGATTGAAGACCTGCCGGTACAGGAGCGTTTGATCTGATGCCCCGGTACATGCTTGACACGGATATTTCGTCGTACATCATGAAGCGCTCCAACGAATCGGTCCTGCGCAGACTACAGACGGTTGCCGTCACAGACGTTTGTATCTCTGTGATCAGCAAGGCTGAGTTGTTGTACGGAATCGAGGTTTCTCCGCGCAGACACCAGGATCAGGCGGCACTTGACCTCTTTCTTCGCTACGTTGAAGTCTTGGACTATCCTGACCATGCCGCTGTCGATTATGCCCGGATACGCGCGCATCTCAAGCTGCATGGGGCCATGATTGGCGCCAACGGCCTTCTGATTGCCGCACACGCACGCTCCATGGGGTTCACCCTCGTGACCAACAACACGCGGGAGTTTGGCCGGGTTCCAGACCTCAATATCGAGAATTGGGCTTGATCCAGCCATCGATGTCACAGTGCCGGCCGTTGTCGGCTGCCGTGTGTAGCCCGCCGCATGCGCCTTCTGCCTCGATGCGATGGGCGCTTTAAGAATCGAGTAACCCGCTACCACGTCAGCGCGCGCAGTGCGCTCACTCCCGCGCCGATGAGCGCAGTTTCATCGTCGGGCGGCAGGGTCTCCAGCGAGTAGCTCTGAAGCGGACTCATCTTGACCATGGTCTCAAGATGCGCGCGCAGGATCGGCAATTCAAGAAAGCCCACGTTGTGGCCGGTGAAGTAGAAGCGCCCCGGTCCAGCCAGGTGAATAAACGACGCAGTCCCGGCGGCCAGCGCACGATGCCACAGGTCTACGAACTCCCGGCAGCGCGCGTCCCCCTGCTTGGCCTGGGCAAAAACCTCTTCCGGCTCACGATCGAGGAAGCGTAGTCGCATGGCTCGATAACCCATGATGCCTTCCAGGTGGCCCACTCCTCCGCATCCGCAGAAGCGCTCCTTGGGGTCGAGCGTGACGGTGATGTGCCCCCCCTCCCACACGCCTTCTACGTAAGGCCAACGGCCGTAGCCGATGCCGTTGCCGATGGTCCACACGCGGGTCAGGCGATTAAGCTGGCCGCGGGTCGCGGCCACTCCGGCGGCGATTGCGTCGGCGTCGTTTGCAATGTGCACCGGAGCATTGATGCCGCGGCTCGACAGCACCCGCGCAAGCTCCTCGGCCATGCGCATTCCCTTGATCTGGGGCAGATTGGGACTATCCTCCACCACGCCGTGGCGGATCACACCGGGCACCGCGACACCAATCGCTTCCACCGGGTTCCCTTCGTCGCCGGCCAGGGCCGCAATGTGCGACGCCAGTATCTCCACCAGTTCACCGCCCGGGATTGTCACGAGTGCGTCCAGTTCGTCGGTGTTCTCGGGATAACGAACCGGCTTGCCGGTCAACTGATTGTCTTGCAGTCGTCCTGCCACGATATGTTCGGTCATCACGACGCCGATGGCGATCGTCATTGCGTGCTCCTTGAGGACCCTTGCAAGTCCTCCCTACTCCGCCTGGTAGCGGTGCAGCCTCCCCAGGCCGTTGAAGGCAGCCACCTTGTAGCACTCCGCCAGGGTCGGATAATTGAAGACGGTTTCGACGAAGTAGTCCACCGTGCCTCCCAGCGTCATCACAACCTGCCCAATGTGCACCAGTTCGCTGGCTCCTTCGCCGATAATGTGGACACCCAGCACCTTGCGCGTGTCGCGATGGAAGATCAACTTGAGCCGCCCCGTCGTGTCGCCGCGAATCTGTCCGCGCGCGGTCTCGCGGTAGTAGGCCATGCCCACTTCATAAGGAACATCCTCGTCGGTCAACTGCTCTTCGGTCTTGCCGATAAAGCTGATCTCCGGGATGGTGTAGATGCCGTAGGGGTAGAAGCTCGGGTTCGACGTTGTGGCCTTATCGTCGAAGGCGCGATGCGCGGCAATCCGCCCCTGTTCCATCGAAACCGACGCGAGAGCAGGGAAGCCGACCACATCGCCTACAGCGTAGATGTGCTCCACCTTGGTCTGGTAGTTTTCGTCCACTGGAATGCGGCCGCGATTATCGGCCTCCAGGCCCGCCGCCGCCAGGTTGAGATCGTCGATCGCACCCTGGCGGCCAATGGCATAGAGCAGCGCATCCCCTGAGATCCGCTTCTTGCTTTCAAGATTGGCGATCACCGTCCCGTCGGGCAGCTCTTCCACGCTTTCCACCTCTTCGCCCAGGCGCAGGGTCACGCGGCTGTCGCGCAGGTGGTAGCTGAGAGACTCGACAATCTCCTGGTCCGCAAATTCGAGCAGCTTGTTGCGCTTCTCGATGATGGTCACGCGCACGCCGAGAATGGCGAACATGCACGCGTACTCCACGCCGATAACTCCCCCACCCACCACGATCAGCGATCGCGGCAACGTAGGCAGGTCCAGAATCTGGTCGCTGTTCACAATGGTGCGGCCATTGATCGGCACCTTGGGAGACGAAGCGGGGCGTGTCCCCACCGCAATGATGATGCGGTCCGACTCCAGCGTCGTGTCGCCCTGCGGACCCTCGACGCGCACGTGCTGGGGATCGAGAAAATGGGCCATTCCGTGGACCACGTCGATGCCGTTGCGCGAGAGCTGCGCCTCCGTGACGTCAACCTCCGTCTTGATCACCGCCTGCACGCGAAAAGCGAGGTCGGCCATGGTGATCTTTTCCTTGACCCGGTAGTTCATGCCGTACACCGACCTGTAGTTGTAGCCGGAGAGGTGCAGCACGGCTTCGCGCATGGTCTTGGATGGGATGGTTCCGGTGTTGACACAAACACCTCCCACCACCGACCGCGCCTCAACGACTGCGACCCGCTTCTTCATCTTGGAAGCGGCCACCGCGGCGCGCTGCCCGGAAGGTCCAGAGCCGATGACGGCCAGGTCGTACTTGACGGCACTCATGCGAATCTCCCCCCAGGAAAAGCTTCGATCCAGTTAGACGGGTGGCGCATCGCGACGGGAAGCGGTGAGCGCCCTAAACCGGAGCCTACCATAGCGCGCATCGGCTGGCGATCAAACGACGTCTCGAATTCTGGGATGAGAAAGTACGAGCAATCCGGCTGGAGCGGAGGCAACGTTCGTGAAGGGACGCCGTCGCCTCTGCGGATAAATCAGCGTGCCAGGGTCTTTTGTTGCCCACCCATTCGCCGGCAGAGACGAATGGGCGGAGCTGGGATCTGGTCCGGGCTTCGGGGTCACTTCCCGGGCCGGCCCGCTTTCTACGAGTGCACGGGACGCAACCCACGCTTCAATGCGGAGCGGCCCTTGCCCCCCAGCATTCCCCCCGCCTGTTCGTTGTTCTCGAAACGGAACTGGCGGATCATGCCGTCCAGGTCAGCCGCCAGCGAGGCAAGATTCTTCAAGGCTTCGACCGCTTCCTCCGCACCCTGCGAGTTTTCCGTAGCCAATTGCGAAATCTGACCTGCCGATTCTGAGATTTCTCCTGAAGCAGAAGCCTGCTCCGTGGCCGCCGTGGCGATCAGGTGAATCTGGTGCTCCACCTCCTTCGAAGATTCGATAATCGCTTCCAGGCTCTTGCGTGCGCTATCGGTTTCGCCCCTTCCGGTCTCCACCGCCGAGCGGCTGTCTTCCATCACCTGGAGCGTCGCCCGCGTCTCCTCCTGGATGCTGCGGATGGTCGCCGCAATCTCTTCCGTAGCCCCCTTGGTGCGCTCCGCAAGCCTGCGTACTTCGCCCGCAACAACCGCAAAGCCGCGGCCATGCTCCCCGGCCCGCGCCGCCTCGATTGCGGCGTTCAGCGCCAGCAGGTTGGTCTGTTCGCTGATCTCCTGGATCACATTGACCACTTTGCCGATCTCCTCCGAACGGTGCGCCAGCGAGGTCATCTTCTCTGATACCGAACTGGTGGCAGCAGCAATCTTCTCCATGGTCTCGGCCGCCGTCTGCATCACCGCTCCGCCCTGATCGGCGGTTTCGGCCGATACGCGGCTCGCGCTCGCGGCGCTCTCCGCGTTGTGGCTGATCTCACCGATCGTTGCGGTCATCTCCTGCGCGGCCGCCGCAATCTGGTTGGTCCGGCTCGACTGCGTATTGGCATTGGCGGCGGTCTGCACCGAACGCGCGCTCATCTGCGTCGTGGCGGCGGATAGCGTCTCCGCTCCCTGCGCCACAGACACAAGCACATTGCGCATCGAACTGGCGCAGGTGTTCAACGCCTCGCCCAGACGCCCAATCTCGTCGGTCCCCGTCACCACGACGCTCGATGTCAAGTCCTTCGCCGCCAGCCGCTCCAGTGCTGCGGTCACCACTCCCACCCTCGGCGCAATCAACTTCGTAAGACTCACCCCGATCAGCGCGCAGAATCCCACAATCAGCAGCGTGACCAGCGCATTGATCCAGATCGAGTGCTTGCTGATGATTGTTGCGTTCTTTGAGCTCTCCATTCCATACTTCACATTCAGATTTAAGTCGTCCGTCAATGCGGCGGCCGTTTCATCAAAGGCTGCGACTGTGGCGGCGGATGTGAGCGCATCCAAAGCATCCCCCGTCTTGCTCGCTGCCATAAGTGCTGAAGATCGATCGCTGACCTCCCGGTATCGGGTATTCGCGGCCATGACCTTCTGGTAGAGTTCGCGCTCTCCGGGATAGCTGACTGTAGACTCGTACGCCTTCAGGGTGGTCTGATACTCCGCGATAGCTTTCTGACGCAGGGCGTTCTGTTCCGCGGAACACGCTGCCGTCTGGCAGAGCAGCAGATTCAGGTCTGCTCGCCCCAGCCGGTTGAATGCGCCCCTGGCATCTGACAATGCGACCACCGCAGGAAAGCCGTTTTCACTCACGTCAACGCTGTCTGCGGAGATCAGACGAAATGTGAAGAAGCTGTACGTGCCCAATGTGATGCACAGAATGCAGACAAGGCCGAATGCCAGTGAAAACTTGCGCGCGATGGGAATGTTGCGAAGTAAAGACATCGTAGAGTTCCTTTCTTATCCCGCGGCGGGCTTACCTCCCGATCGAGCAGCGAACCTGCTCCGGCGCGATTGCCGTGGATGCCAGACATTGCTGTCATCGGCAATTCGAAATGAATCTTGAAGGAGTGTGTCGTCAACTCCGGTAAAGAACTGTCAAGATACGGAATGCGCAGCAACCCATTTCGTCATGCCTGCTGGCCTGTGCGTCTGCGCCGGCGCCCCCTCCGGAAGACCCTTGCCAGAGTTGGAGTAAATCGATATTCTTGCCCGGCTCTCGCCTGCGCCCGTGGAGGGGAGCCGAAGGGACTGTCCATGTTTCTTTTGCGCGAAGTGTTCCATCGCCCGTTTGCGGCGTCGACGTTTCTCCTGGTCGTTCCTTTTGTCGCACTGGGACTGGCTGCCCAAGCGCCGCCCGCCTCGCCACCTTCGGCGCCTCCGCCCCGGCCTGCGTTCACCCCCACGCCGGAGATGCTGGCCATCCAGGCAGCGTCTGAGAAAGACCATCAGCGCGTGATGGACGAGCTCGGCATCAAGCAACTGCGCCCCGGAGCCGACAGCGATGCCAAGTCGCCGCATGCTGCCAACTACGATGAATCGAAGGCCGATGTCTACCCCACCCTCCCCGACACGCTGCTCCTCGCCAATGGCAAACGCGTAACC
>VFSW01011506.1_pt1 | contig 12430 bp, 6 predicted proteins | sample 5358111 | NCBI WGS metagenome assembly VFSW01 (sample SAMN11554181, study PRJNA540505) | mine drainage metagenome | isolation source: sediment from site ElyBrook_90M | place: USA: Ely Copper Mine, Vershire, VT | collected 2017
CCCCCGAGCCGCCCTCGCACATCCCCGCCATCGGATCGTTCCTGCCGACCGCGATGGGGGTGCCGGACTTCGTCGGCGCCGCCGCATGCGCAGAGTGTCACCAGGCCATCTACGACGCCTGGCAGCGCTCGCCGCACGGACGCTCGATGGCGATGGCGACGCCCGACACGGTGCTCGCACCGTTCGAGGGCTCGACGACCCTCGCGGACGGCCAGGTCGCGTTCTCGCGCGAAGGGGACGGCTTCTTCATGGACCTGACCTCGGGCGGGCACACGGAGCGGCACAAGGTGGACCTCACCGTCGCCTCCGGCCGACAGCACCAGCTGTACGCCATCGAAGGGGAACGGGGGGCGCTCACGCTGCTACCCGTGGTGTGGAGCACCAAGGCGAAGCAGTGGCTTCCGCTGTCGCTCTACCAGCCCGCCGATCTCTCCCCAACGTCGAAGAACTACTGGGCGGCGCAGGACATGACCCGCGGCTGCGTGAACTGCCACCTCAGCCAGGCCTATCGCGCGGTCGGCCCCGACGGCGTGCGCAGCGCCCGGGTGGACCTGTCGATCAACTGCGAGGCGTGTCACGGCGCGGGGGCGGAGCACGTTCGCCGGCGGCGGGCGGGCAGGACCGACGAGGTCTACCGGGATCTCTCCAAGCTCGGCAGCGTCGAGGAGTCGCGTGTGTGCGGCGGCTGCCACGGCTTCCAGCTGAAACGGTACGTGTTCCCGCCGGCCGACGACCAGCTCCCCCAGATCTTCGTCACCTCGCTCATCAACGGGTCGCTGCGCCCGGACGGCACCCAGCACCTCACGAGCTACCAGTACCCGGGCCACGTCCTGAGCGCCGGCTTCCGCGGGAAGATCCTGCGCTGCAAGGACTGCCACGCCCCGCACGGCCTCGAGGCCAGGAACAAGCAGGGCGAGTCGGCGGTGGGGGCGCTTTCGAACAGGCAGTGCACCGGCTGCCACGACGAGCTCGAGAGCCCCGGGCCCGCCTCCAGGCACGCGCACCACCCGGCCTCGGTGCGCTGCGTCGACTGTCACATGTCCTACTCCTTCATCGGCGACGACGACCGGAGGAAGCAGCGGACGTCCGATCACTCCATCTCGATCCCTCACCCGCAGGAGACGATCGACCTCGGTGACCCCAACGCGTGCAACACCTGCCACGACAAGAAGTCCCCGCAGTGGGCGCTCGACGCGCTGACCCGGTGGGGCAAGAAGGACGCCCTGGGCGTGCGCGAATGGGTCGAGACCATCGCCCTCGGACGCAAGAGCGCTCCCGGCGCGACGCAGCGTCTGGTCGCCCTCCTGAACAAGCGCGACGCGGGCACCTACTTGCAAGCCTCGGCGCTGGACCTGCTCGACGTCCAGCCGCGCGACCCGTCGCTCGTCCCGACGCTCGCACCCTTCGCGCGGGGCCCCGAACCATACCTGCGCGCGGCGGCGATCCGCGCCCTCGAGACGCACGACGATCCGGCGGTGCGACCGGCCTGGCTCACGCTGGGAATGTCGGACGCCCACCCCTTCGTACGCCTGGAGGCGTTCTCGATGGTCAAGGACGTCAAGACGCTGTCGCCGGAGCAGCTCGATCGCGAGCTCGCGGACGTGCTCGCGTACATGTCGCCGCCCACCGACGGCCTCGCCCATCTCATCGCCGTCCGCAATCGCCGCGGCGAGCCGCGGCGGGCCCTCGAGCTGGTCGACCTGCTGCAGAGGTTGACCCTGCCCAAGGAGCAGCAGCATCTCGACCTCGAGGACGTTCGCGCGGGGATCCGCGCCGAGCTCGACAAGCCCGACTAGCGGCGATGGCGGCAAGCGCCGCCGCAGTCAGCCAGGGAGACACGACGCCGACGGGGGACGGCCCCAGTGCACATCCGCCACCACCCTTGGACGCAGGCGGCGGCTGGGCGATGCAGAAGTAGTCGATGCCGGTGGTGTTCGTGCAGGCGAAGTCGACGGGACACATCGGCGTGACCGGATCGCACCGCAGGGCACAGATCCCGGCGGCCGACCCGGCGGCGGTGCAATTGCCCTCGATACAATCGGTGTCGCTGGAGCAGGTTGCACCGTAGGCCCCCGGCGTGGGGACGGGAAACTGGCACTGCGACGCGCCTCCCGAACCGGCGACGCAGCTCATCCCCTTCGGGCAATCCGGGGTCTTCTGACACGCCTTGGTGCAGTACGTCAGGGACGGGTCGTCCGGGGCCACGAGGCAGTCGGAGGCACCGGCGGCACACTGCTCCGGGAAGAAGCACCTGGCCCCGGCCGCGGCGCTACCCGGCGCGAACATCGCCATGGTCGGCTGCAAGAAGGATGCAGCGAAGGCGTCCACCCGCGTGTAGGTGGCGCCCTGGACGCACGCGGAGTCGCCGTGGCTGGTCACCCCCGCGACCGACGTGGTCCCGCCGGCCGTGCTCAGCGCGGGGCCGCCGGAGTCCCCGTCGCACGGTTGAGACGGCGAGGAAGCCACCCCGAAGGTCGTCGCGTCCACCGCGGTGACGGTGCTCGTCCCCTGCCTCTTCTGCCCCGGGTCGCCCGCGTCGGCTCCGGTCACGCCCCACCCGACGAGCTGAACCTGCGAGCTCGGCGTGGGTGCGCTCGCTCCCAGGGGCACCGGCGTCGCCGCGGCGGCCGACGAGAGGACGAGCAGGCCGATGTCGTTCGCGAGGGTCCCCGGGTCGAACATCGGATCGGCCACGGCGTCTGCGATGCGAATCGTGGCGACGGGCTTGGCCACGGAGGTGCCGAGGACCACGCTGCCGCCCTGCGCGATCGACGGAACGGTGCAGTGCGCGGCCGTGAGCACGATGTACTGAGCAATCAGCGTCCCGCTGCAGGAGGTGGCACCCGAAGCATCGAGAATGGCCACGACGGCGGGGTCGCCGACGTCGTCGGAGCCGTGCGTGATGGGCGAGGTGGATTGCGCGACGGACTCGCCGTCATCGGGGCTCTGCGTCCCGCAGGCCATCAAGCACGCGCCCGCGCATCCGACCGAGACCACGACGCGCCTGAGCGCATTCCGTGGCGACGTGGCGCTCGTTCGAAAGCCTGGGTGCATGATGCGTCACCCCTATCGTACAGCTGATACCCTCGGGTGAGCCCGTGTCGTCGCAACGAACGCTGCTGCTACTCGCTCTGTTCACGGCGAGCGTCGCCTTCGTCTCGTGCAATCGGGGCTCCAAGTCGTCGCCCTCTCCAGCCCCCTCCGCGAGCGCCTCCGCGTCGAGCAGCCCCGATCCGCTGGCGACGCTGTCGCTCGTTGCACCGCCGGTGAACTGGTCGCGGCCGGTACCCGTGACTCCCCCCGGCGGGCTAGCCGAACCCGGCTACGTCGGGTCGGAGGCGTGCAAGGAGTGCCACCAGAGCATCTACCGGAGCTACGAGCGCCACTCGATGGCGCGCACGGGACTGCGACCGCTGACGACCCTCGACAGCAAGTGGCTAGGGCGGATCTTCGACGCGGGCGCCTCGCAACCGGTGCTCCAGGAGCGCACCGGCTACTCCTACCGACCCTTTCGCACAGGAAGCGACTACTTCGTGGAGGAGTTCGTCGCCGCGCCCGACGGCACCCGCGTGCAGCGCTGGGTACAGAAGCTCGACTACGCCTACAGCGCCGGCAGCTACGGCGTGACGTTCTACTTTCACCAGGGCAACCGCTACTACCAGCTACCCATCGACTACTACCCCGGGGCCGAGCGCTGGGGTCTCGATCCCGCCGCCTCGAAGTTCAATCCCCGCTTCTCGAAGGCCCTCGGCTCCTTCTGCATCTCGTGCCACGCGGACTACCCGAAGCGTCAGGCGGGCACCGACGAGGTGTTCGTCGAGCCGCCGCCCACCGGCGTGGGATGTGAACGCTGCCACGGGCCGGGACAGAAGCACGCGGCCTCCCTGCTACCGGCCGACATCGTCAACCCGGCAAGCCTGTCACCCGCTCGCCAGCTCGACGTGTGCACGCAGTGCCACGAGTCCAGCTTCTCCGGCCTGCGAGCCGATCGGGACGAGTTCAGCTACCGCCCCGGCCAGCCCCTCGACGCCTACCGCGTCAGCTTCGTCGCCGATCCCTCCGAGCCCGATCGCCTCATCCTGCTCGGTCACCCGGAGCGCATGGTGCGCAGCGCGTGCTGGCGCGGTTCCGGCGGGAAGCTGTCGTGTACCAGCTGTCACGATCCGCACAAGAGCTCCTTCGAGCAGCCGGCGGCGTGGTGGGACGCCCGATGCAACGACTGCCACCGCGACCACCCCTGCACGGAGTCAGCCTCGGCGCGCGCTGCGCAAGGGGGGCATTGCGTGCCCTGTCACATGCGCTCGGGCCCACCGACGAGCCCCACCCTGGTCACCATCACGGATCACTGGATACAAAGGAGGCCGCCCCCCATCCGGCCGGGTAGCGATGACCCGAAGCACCTCGTGTCGTGGGCCGATCTGGTGGGCGAGCCGGCCCCGGGCGACGACGTCACGGCGCTCGAAGCCATCGCGTACGTCCACGCGGGACAGCGGGCCGAAGCCGAGACGAGGGTGCTGCGGGTTGGCAGCGAATCCCTGGACGTACCGGGACTGTACGAGATGCTGGCCGGTCACTACGAGAGCGCCAGGCAGCCGTGGAACGAGGCCCGGGCCTACTCCGCGCTGCTCGCCTTCGCGCCCGACAATCAAGCGGGCCTATACGGATACGCGCACGTGATGACGCTGCGCGGAGCCGACGGAACCGCGGAGGCGACGCGGGCGCTCGATCGAATGCTCGCGCTCGACGCCGACGACCCTTCGGGTCTCGAGGCCAAGGCCGTGCTCCTGGTCCGCAGCGGACGAACCGACGATGCAAAGCGGCTCTTCACTCGCGCCGCCGCCGTGTCGCCCATGGCCGGAGCCTCGCACGTGGCGCTGGCCGTGCTGGCGGCACGCGACAAGCGCGACGCCGACAGCATCGCCGAGCTCGAGGCCGCCCGTCGCATCGAGCCCGGAGATGCCTGGATCCTGGGCCGCCTGCACGAGGCCTACGCGAGGTCCGGGGATGCGGCGCGCATCGCCGACATCGAGCACGCGCAGGCATTCTTCTCGCCCAGGCAGGGGCGAGCGTTCACGAGCGCCACGGCGTGGCTTCCGGACGGGTGGCGCTGACGGGCCTAGCGCGCAGGCAATGCTGACGCGCCCCGGCTTGCCGAGGCTACGGCGTCACGGAAGGCGGAGCCGATGTCGGGGTTCGATTGCACCGCTCGCGCAAAGCCCGCGATGGTCCCGCGGAACCAGGCGGGGTCGGCGGCCTGCGCCGCCGCGAGCTCGGAGGTGGCTTCCGCATCGTGTCCCGTCTGCGCGAGGAGCAACGCGACGTTCAGGTGGTCCGGTGCATAGAACGTCTCGGGGTGGGTGCGCGAGTCGATGTCGGCCCGGAGGGCAGCGATCGCACCGTCGACCCGGCCTTGCCTCGCCAGGGCCACCGAGGCCCGCCGCCGACCTCGTGGATCCCAGGGATCCGCCTCGCCGGCACGCAGCCACGCATCGATCGCTTCTCCGCTCCGTCCGGCGCCGTCGAGCGCGTTGCCGAGCTCGAACCAGATGCGCCCGTCCCTGGGATCCTCGGTGCTGGCTCGACGGAAGTAGTCGACGGCCTGCGCCGGGCTGTGCAGATACCGCTGGAGCGCGAGCCCGCGGTAGAAGTCCAGCTCGGCGGCGAAGGACACGGACGACTCGTGGGTCGCGACGTTGAGGCACAGCGCCAGGATGGCGAACCCGGCCGCTCCTGCGGCACGGAGCGAGCGACTGCCCGAGGCGAGGCGCTCGATGCCCGCGCACGCGAAGATGGCGAGCGCCGGCAGCGAGGGCACCCTGTAGCGCGACGTCACGAACCCCGCGCCCCCGCCCACGCCCGCCCGCCCCACGACCGCCCCCCCCGCCACGCCCGCCCGGCGGCGCGGTCCGCCCCCCGCCGCGCCGAGCAGGGCCAGGGGCACGAGCAAGCCGTCCGGGAGCCATGGTGGGCCGCGGGTTACCAGGGCGCCCAGCAGCCGGGAGTCGCTCCGGAGCGCGTAGACGTCGGTGTCACGTGGGATCTCGGGGCCGTCGAAGAACAGGTACACCTTGCGCAGGGTGAGCGAGACCGCCTGCGCCGGATGTGCCTCCCAGAAGGCCAGCCCGCGCCGGAAGTACCACGCGGAGCGCGCGCTGTGCCCGACGGCTCCATCGTGGATCGGCGCGTCGTCGAGGGCCTTCCAGTGCTCGCCAGGCCGGATGGCCAGGGTGTCGTCGTACCGGTCGTTGTTGCCCAAGTAGAAGTTGATCCCTCCGTTGGTCGAGATGAGCACCAGCTCGTGTCCGTTCTGCCAGTTGGCCCAGGTGACCGGAGCGATGGGCAGTGCCAAGCCTGCCGCGAGGGCGCCCACGAGCGCGGGCCGCCGCAACCAGACCGCTGCAAACGCGGCGAACGGAAGCACCGTTGGACCGAACACCGCCGACACCCCGAGCGCCACGCCTGCGAACAGCGCGGCTCTCGGGGTGCGCTCCGTGCCGACCCGGAGCAGCAGCCACAAGGCGAGCAGGTCCGCCGCGAGCATCCAGGTGACCGGCAGCAGCTCGTAGCTCTCGAAGACGAGCACGCCGTGCACGGCGCAGATCACCGCGGTGGCGAGTGCCACGCGATGCGACAGCAGCCTTCGCGCCACGAGGTACGCGAGCCCGCAGCTGGCGGTGGACACCAGGGCTTGCACGAGGCGTGGCGCAAGGAGCCCTGGACCGAAGGTCCGGAACGCGAGGGCGAGGAAGTAGGTCAGGCCTGGCGGCTGAAACCACGGGTAGAGCTCTGCTCCATGCCCGCTGGCGAGGCTCGTGGCGCGTGTGACGTAGAGCTCCTCGTCGACCACCGGATGGTCGAACAGGAGGTCTGCTCGCTGCCCCAGGATGTACGCCACGCGTAGGAGCAAGGCGACGAGCAGCACACCCGCCAGTATCCACGCCTCTCGCCGTGCGATGGGCAGGGGGCGCTCCACGCCGCCGAGTATCGCACGCTATTTGGGCAGCTCCAGCTCGACCCCGGTCACGCCGGCATCGCCACCCAGCATGTACTGATACCGCGCGAGGTTACCCATCACGCGTACGACGTAGTCGCGCGTCTCCTTGAAAGGAATGCGCTCCACGAACGTGTCGAGCTTCATCCCGGGCGCGCGCGAAGCCCATCGCTCCACCGACTCGGCACCTCCATTGTAGGCGGCCACGGCCAGCGGCACCGAACCGTGGAATTGCTCGAGCAGCTTGTGCAACCCATGCGCCGCGACGCGGACGGCGTAGGGAGGGCTGGTCAGTCGCGCGTCGTCCTTCGGCAGCCCCAGTTCCTCGGCCAGGGGCTGCGCTGTCTCGGGCAACAGCTGCATGATGCCCACGGCGCGCGCGGGCGAGACCGCATCCGGATCGAACCCGCTCTCTTGCCGCATGACGGCCCAGAGCAGTCCCTTCGGCAACGACTCCGCTGCCTCGGCTGCGCGGACCTCGTCGACGTACGGGGACGGGTACTCGCACTCCCACGCCCAGCGCGTCCGGGGCCCAGGACCCGACATGAAGAGCGCAGACGGCAGGGACTGCGCGATCTGGAAGCGCCGACGGGCACGCGCCAGCTCACCGTACGTCGCGCACAGGGCCTCGCTCGCCCGGCTGCCCGCGCCGCGCGTCACCACGGCTTCGCGCTCGCGCAGCGCCTGCTCCGCGTCGGCCTCGAGCCCGAGACCGTGCAGCAGATCGGCGGGGGCCGGCAGCGCGATCGTCAACGGCGGCAGGGCATCGGACGCCTCGGGGGGGTCGATGAGCGGCGGCAGTGGCGCGCCGAGCTGGGTCAAGCGCGCGCGGGCGACCAGGGCCGGCCACGATAACGGTCGGGAGCGAGCCGCGTCGGTCCAGCGGGCAAGAGCGTGGGTCCGGTCGCCGGCCTCGAGGGCCGAGAGCGCGGCCATGTCGGCCATGCGGTAGCTGAGGATGGGATCGGGCTCGTCCTCGACCATGCGCTCGAAGGTCGCGAGCGCGGGGCGCGGCGTCCCCTCGAGCACCTCGCAGAGCGCCCCGTCTCGCCTGGCGTCGGTGACCTCCTGACCCTTCGGGTGCGCGTGCAGGTACGCATCGAACCCCCGCGCGCAGTCCTTCCACTCGCCGTGCAGCATCCGGAGGTACGGCGCGTAGAACGCCGCCTGCTCCGCCCAGGTCGTCGAGGCGAAGCGCCGCTGCACGTCCTCGTAGCCCTTGATCGCGTCGTCGTCGTGATCGGCGCGCGACAGGGCGCGGGCCGCGTGAAACGCGTCCTCCGCGGCCGTCGACGCGCCCGTGCCCGCGCACTCGGTCAGGACCTTGGCTGCCTCGAGCCAGCGGCCGCGCGCGTGGTAGAGCGTCATGCCGCGCGCTCGAGCGCGCTCGAGGTTGGTGACGGTGCCGGCGTCGAGTGTCAGGCCCGAGAGATCGATGGCGTGTAGAGCATCGTCGGTGTGTCCGGCCTCGGACAGGACGTGGGCACGCTGGAGCAGCTCGCGGGCGAGGAGCGGGTGGCGGGGATCGAGCTTTTCGAGGGCGTCGAGCGCATCCGCCGCGGCGGGAAGATCGGCTCCCTGGATGGCGAGCCAGCGCGCGTCGGCGCGATCGCCGTCACCCGCGTCCCCGAGGCGATCGGCCGTGCGGACGCGGAGCGCCCGCGCCTCCGCCTCCTGCGTGCGCGAATGCTTGTCGATGGACAGCACGCGATCGGCGGCAGCCCTCGCCCTCCGCAGGTCCTTCAGCTTCTCGTAAGCGCGCGCCGCGTCGAGCTGTGCCGATGGCGAGGCACGACTCGAGAACCACACCGCGGCCTCCTCGAAGGGACCGACCTCGAGCTGCGCGTGCGCCCGCTGCGACGCAACGTCGTCGGCCAGCAGGGGCAGGGCCGACTCGAGCCCCGCCAGCAGAGGTAGAGCGGTCGCCGCCTCGCCGAGGGCCATAGCGACGCGCGCCCGGACATAGCGGATCTCGGGCCGCGCCTTCTCGTTGTCGGACAGCGCATCGATCGCCTTTGCGGCGGCGTCCCACTGCTCGTCGCGGACGAGCTCGGGCCAGGCGGCGTCGCCTCCAGCCCCGGCCTCCGGGAATGAGCTCGACGACGCGGTCGCCGCGGGTGCCGCCTCCTCCCCGAGGGTCGGCGTGGCCGTAGGCACCCTGTTGCAGGCAGCGAGGAGGGCGAAGCACGCCAGCCTACGTCCAGACATGAAAGCCTCCGCCGCCACCCCAGCCCAACGCCCGGGACACGCCGGTCGCGTCCTGCCCGTCCACGACCCTGCGCAGCCTGGGCAGACACATCGCGTCCACGTGGTCACCCCTCTCGATGCCGATCCAGCGACGCCCCATCTTCTGCGCCACGGCGGCGGTCGTACCGCTGCCGAGGAAGGGATCGAGCACCCAGTCGCCCGGATCGGTCGACATGGCCAGGATGCGCGCGAGGAGCTTCTCCGGCTTCTTGTTGCGGACGAAGCGGGCGCCGCCCTCGCGCGCGATCCCCTGGAAGGGCACGTCGTCCCAGACGTTCGTCAGCGGCTCGACGATCACACGCTTGCCGTCCACCACGGCGACCTTGTCGGCGAGGAACAGCAAGCGGTTGCCGCCGCGAAGCACCAGGTCCTTGCGCCCGGCCCTGCGCAGGCGGAGCACGCGATCGGGCTCGCGGCGTGATCGATCGATGAGGGCCTGCGCCTTGCGGCTCACGGCCTCGTACCTGGGCTGCGCGAAGCGCACGACGTGCTCCGCGTGGTCGATCGCGAAGCGCTCGATGGTGGCGCGCGCCATGCCCGGTCCGAGCGTGGCGCGAGCCCTCGCGACCAGAGACACGAACCGCCAGCGCGTGCACGGGTCGCCCGGGTTCTCGAGCCAGGTGCCGTAGGCGGCGTCGAAGCGCGGCCGGACGCGGACCTGCTGGTTGCAGCGCCAGCGCGCGCGGTCTCTCGCGTAGACGAGGATGAAGTCGGTCACGTTGACGAGGCCGCGGTTGCCGGCCTTGTGCCCCGTGGCCGCGCTTCGCACGAGGGTCACCGTCGCGAGGCGCTGCTCCCGCCCGAACATGGCGTCCATGGCAACCTGCAGCGCGCCGATCTCGGTGTCGTCGATCTCGACGAAGATGGCGCCGTCGTCGGACAGCAGGGTACGCACGGCCTCCAGGCGTGGCAGCATCATCGCCCGCCACTCTTCCGGCGACAGCGCGTCCTCGTACTCCGCATAGCGGCGCCCCGAGTTGAACGGAGGGTCGAGGTAAGCGCAGCGGAAGCGACCGCCGAATCCAGCGGCCACGAGGCGGCGCATGACGTCGAGGTTGTCGCCGTGGACCACGGCGCTCTCGTCGCGGGGATCACCGTGGGAGCGCCCCACATCCCGGGTGAACCCGCGCGGCGGCGCTACGGCTGCGGTCTGTCGCCTCGGGGCCGTGGCCATTCGACGCGTACGATAGCGCGGTGGCCCCGGCCCCCGCACGGACTCGCTTGACCCTCGCGCCTGCACGGGCGATGAAGCCTCTCGCCCATGTCGGCCCCATCGGCTGTTCCCGCGCAATCCCCGACCGCGGCCCGCTTACCCCGGAGCTTCGGGCGTTACGTCCTGTTCGACTTCATCGGCAAGGGCGGAATGGCCGAGATCTTCCTGGCACGGCAGAAGACGGACCTGGGCGCCACGCGGCTCTGCGTCGTCAAGCAGATCCTCCCCGGGCTGGCTGGCGATCCGCAGTTTTCCGACATGCTCGTGCACGAGGCCAAGCTGGCCGCACGGCTGAGCCACGCCAACGTCGTGCAGGTGTTCGACCTGGGCCGCGCCGACGAGCGACTCTTCATCGCGATGGAGTACGTCGAGGGCTTCGACCTCAACGACCTGCTCCGCCGCTGCTCGAGGGCGAAGGTACCCATGCCCTTCGAGCTCGGCGTGCACGTCGTACGCGAGGCGCTGCGGGGGCTCGACTACGCGCACCGACGCACGGACGACGAAGGGCGTCCCCTCGGCATCGTGCACCGCGACGTCTCGCCGTCCAACCTGCTCGTGTCGTTCGAGGGCGAGGTCAAGGTCTGTGATTTCGGCATCGCGCACGCGAACGACGTCGTCGCGTCCAGGGGTTCTCAGCACGAGATCGACGAGGCCATCCGCGGGAAGGCCGGGTACATGAGCCCCGAGCACGCGAACGGCCAGCCCATCGACGCGCGCTCCGACGTCTTCGCGGCCGGGATCGTGCTCTGGGAGCTGGCGGCGGGCCGGCGCATGTACCGCACGGGCGACGGGCGCGAAGGCCTTCTCGAGCAGGCGCGAAAGGCCGACGTGCCGCCCCTGCCGGCGTCCGGACTGACCGAGGGGGACAAGCTCCGCGCGATCGTCGACAAGGCGCTCGCGCGCGATCGCGACGCCAGGTACCCATCGGCGGCGGCCATGCTCCGCGACCTCGAGGGCTACGCCGCCACGGCGCGCCTGATGACGAGCCCGCTGCAGCTCGGCGACTGGCTCGAGCGGACGTTCGGCGAGGAGATCCTCGAGAAGCGTCGCGCCCGCGAGCGAGCGGCGGCCGCGCTCGAGCGTGGCGCGCCCCTGGTCGTGCAGGCCATCCCGGCCACGCCACGACCTCCCGCCGCCGACGTCGCGGAGCCCGTCATCCCGCGCGCGCCTGCCCTCCCGGCCACGCCGCCCGTCCTCGCGACCACGCCCGCTCGCCGCGCGCCGCTCGTTGCGGCGATCTTGGTCGCAGTCGTCGCGCTGGTCGCGGTGGGCACCTGGCTCGCGGCGCACAGGATGCACTGATTCGCCTTCGCCCCCATCCCGGCCTTCCCCCGCAGGAGCGGGGGAAGGAGGAGAAGGAGGTCGCAGTCCGGTGTTCGAGTCCGAGAAAACCGTTGCTCCGGCCGAGGGCTCGCCCTACGTTGCGCCGCCATGGCAAGCAAGAAATCCAAGAAGACGCCGGCTTCGAGCAGCAGCGGCAGCGGCTTCACGGCGCAGTTGCCGAAGCTCCTCGCGAGCGCCCAGTCGCTCGGGACGGCGTTCACCGCGCTCGGGCTGCCGTCGGTCACCGCCGAGGATCGCCTGCACTCGATGGGGCGCCTGCGCGTGGGCGAGGCGGACGCGATGACGACCATCTACGACGCGATGGACGCGTTCCCGGGCGTCTTCGCGGCGCTCGCGGCCAAGGACTTCGGCGTCGATCCGACCAAGGTCGAGACGGGCCCCGCGCGCGCCGCGCTGGCCCAGGCGGTGGCCCTCGGTCCGCTGTCGGCGGCGCTGGCGGCGGTCGCGCAGCAGGTGTCGGACGCCGTGCTCGCGCTCGCCGAGATGGCGAAGGAAGTGAGCGTGCCCGCGTACGCGATCGGCAAGGCGAGCGCCGGCAGCGATCCGAAGGTGCGCAAGGCGATAGCGACGGCCATGAGCTTCTACGGAAAGTCGGCCCGCAAGAGGGTCGCCGGCAAGAAGATCAAGGCCGCGAG
>VFSW01011507.1_pt1 | contig 12428 bp, 12 predicted proteins | sample 5358111 | NCBI WGS metagenome assembly VFSW01 (sample SAMN11554181, study PRJNA540505) | mine drainage metagenome | isolation source: sediment from site ElyBrook_90M | place: USA: Ely Copper Mine, Vershire, VT | collected 2017
TTAAAGTGTAGAATAAAATATACATATTAGTATTAAATATCATACGTTAGTTCCTCCAATTTACTTACTTTATGAATAAAAAGGAAAAGAATTTTGATATTCAGATAAATAATACCGTCATGGCGGTTCCGACAATAAACGTAGAGGATGCTCTAAAAAAGGCGCTTGCCGGATTTAAAGAATACTTCAAAAATGAAAACAGAACGGAAGAACCAATGTACCTTATTAAAATAAAATCGGAAAATGATGCAGCTACAGGCTAATTAAAGGCATGCAGTTAATTAAGAAGCGGGTGCATTAATTTGGGGCTTTGATATGCCAGGGATGCGATTCATTTACAAATCACAAACATGCCTTTCGAAATTAACTTCCCTGATTCCAAGAGAACCCTGTAAAGGTATTCTCCTGCAGCTCTGTCTCCAATATCAATAGGGCTGTTGGTACCGCCCATAACAGGAGTTGTGTAAATCAGCTGTCCTGCAATATTATAAACTTCAAGTAGTGTCTTACCCGGAATACCCCGCATGGATATTGTGAATTCTCCTGAATTTGGATTAGGGTAAATTTCGGTATTCTTCTTTTCATTAAGCTCGTTTATGCCCATTGGCGAAGACCAGAATGCAATAACGCCATCGATATTCTTTTTCAATAATTCTCCGTTATTTCGGATGTTCTGCCGGTTGATTATTGGTTCGGAAGGAGAATCAGTTTACCTTGAATTAAATCATTTCCGCCGTTATCCAATATTCTGTAGATATAAGCGCCATGCTGCTCATTGCTTAAATCAATTGCCGGCTGGCTGCGGGCCATGAATTGCTGGTTGCGGATCATCTGTCCTGCCATATTAAAAATCTGAATTACCCCGCCCGACGCAAGGTTGGTTTGCAGGTAGTATATTCCGGTTGAGGGGTTGGGATAGAGAGTGCAGTTGATGCCTTTTCCGACAGGAGCCAGGCCTGCTACATTTTTCATTACCCTAACCCTTTTGTTGTTAAAATCTCCAACGTAGAGGCTGCCTGCATACCCCGACAGACCATAGGGTGAGTTGAGCTCGGCAGCCGTTGCCGGTCCTCCGTCGCCGGAGTAGCCGGCGGTGGTATCACCTGCAACAATGCTTATCTTTCCGCTCATGTCCACCATTCGGATACATTGATTATTGGCGTCGGCAATATACACATTGCCGTTGCCGTCGGTATAAATTGCCGCAGGAAAGAACAGCTCTGCGGCGGTGGCATTGCCCCCGTCTCCTGCATAGCCTCCGAAACCATTTCCGGCAATGGTAGATATTATACCTCCGCTGTTTACCTTTCTCACCCTGTTGTTTTCCGAATCGGCAATATATAAATCGCCTGCACCGTCTGCTGTAACCCCGTTAGGGTAATTCAATTCGGCGGCGGTGGCTGCGGCGCCGTCTCCGGCAAAGCCTGCTATGCCATTTCCTGCAATTGTTGTAATGGTATCGCCGCTGTTCACTTTGCGAATACGGCTGTTGCCGTAGTCGGCTATATAAATGTTTCCGGTTGTGTCGGCGCTAATGCCGGACATATTGTTCAGTTCGGCATCTGTGGCTTGCCCTCCGTCGCCTGCGTAACCTACAGATCCATTGCCTGCAAAGGTGCGTATTACACCGTTTGTGCCTACTACCCGCACCACCTGATTGTTGAGATCGGAGATATAAAGATTGCCTTTGGAATCCTTGCAAACGCCAACAGGACCGTTCAGTTCGGCGGCTGTAGCCTGCGCCCCGTCGCCCGTGTAGCCCGGGCTCCCGTTACCTGCCACTGTGGTTATTTTGCCCGTTACATCCACCATGCGTATGGCGTTATTGGCCTGATCGGCAATATATAGGTCGCCGCTGCCATCGGCAAACACACCCTGCACATGCGATAGTTCGGCTGCGGTAGCCTGTCCGCCGTCGCCGCTATATCCGTAGGTGCCGTTTCCGGCGGCAGTGTTGATGGTGAAATTTTGAGCAATGCCGCTAAGGGCTATTCCCCCCAAAAAAGATAGAGTAAGCAGAAGGTTTTTCATGGCTTGGTTTTGGTCAAATTTAAATAAAAATATTCAAGGCTGCTCCGGTTCGTTCCGCACATCCTTGCCCCAGTGCAGTTTGTTTCGAAGGGTTTGCAGGAAGCTTTGTTCCTGAAGCTGTATGAGTTTTATTCCGAACTGCGCCTTGCTGATGTTCAGTTCCACCCGTGATTCTATCATTTCCATGCGCGAATCGAGAGTTGCAATAAACGATGGGCTGCGGCCCTCTGCACGCAATTTTATCTTATAATGATCGGGAATGATTACAGGGCGCACGTTCAGGTTGTGAGGCGATACGGGCGTAATCACAAAGTTGGTGGAATCGGGCAGCAGGATAGGCCCGCCGCAGCTCAATGAGTAGGCTGTGGAACCCGTGGGCGTTGCAATGATAAGCCCGTCGGCCCAGTAAGAATTGAGCAATTTTCCGTTCAGGTAGGCGTGTATCGTTATCATGGTGGAAGAATCGTTGCGCTGCAGGCAGAGTTCATTCAATGCGTAAGGGTTTTTACCAAAGAGTCCTTCCGGTGTTTCCAGATGCAGAAGGGAACGGTTTTGTAAGGTGAACTTCTTTTCTTTAAGGGCAATTATGGCAGGCAGGAAATTATCTTTCGGAACACACGAAAGAAACCCCAGTTTGCCCGTGTTAATGCCGATAACGGGCACCTGTTGCCGAGCCACAAAGGGAATGGTTTCGAGCAGGGTGCCGTCGCCGCCCAGGCTTATAAGGTAATCTGCCGAATCGTTTGGCAGTTCATCTTTAAAGGTCTTTACTTCTGCACTTAACGGTACCGCCTGACGCAAATAGCTGCAAAAGGCTTCATGAATGATGTACTGCGTATTAAGCTTGTCGAGCTGCGCAAAGAGGTTCTTTACCTCTTCCGAAAGATTGTGTGGCGACGGACGGCCGTAAATTGCGAGGCGCATAACCTGAATATGGATTTAATGCCGGATTAAGTACAATCAATAACAATATTCAAATTTAGTAAAAAAGAGAATGGGTAATGCCTGTATGCCAGATAAGGGGTGCGATTTATATTTATATTTGTTTTACAAACCCATAGATAATTGGTAATGACAGCAACCATGTTCCATAAAACCATTCTGCCGGCGGTGTTTGCCTGTTGCAGCCTTTGCGCTCATTCACAAACCGCGGCTAATAAAATAATAGAAACAAAAAATGCTCCTTCGCCCATTGGTCCGTACAGCCAGGCTGTGCAGACGGGCAACTTCGTTTTTGTGTCGGGGCAAATCGGCAAAGACCCTGTGAGCGGAACCATGAAGAACGACAATATAAAAGACGAAGCCGCGCAGGTGATGGATAACGTGAAGGCTGTGCTGGCAGCAGCCGGGCTGACAATGGACAACGTAGTAAAAACTACCATTTACCTGACCGATATAAACGATTTCAAGCAGGTGAATGAAGTTTATGGCTCATACTTTAAAGCCGATTACCCTGCCCGCGAAACCGTTGAAGTGTCGCACCTTCCGGCAGGCGCAAAGGTCGAGATATCGGTTATTGCAGAAAGAAAACAATAACGTGCAGGCAGGAAAGGAAACAGACCCGGCAGCCGGAGCGCTTTTGCTCATTAATAAACCTCTCGGCTGGACCTCGTTCGATGCGGTGGCTAAAATCCGGAGCTCGCTTTACAAAAAAATGGGCAAGCGCCTGAAGGTAGGCCATGCCGGCACGCTCGACCCGCTGGCTACCGGATTGCTGATTGTCTGCACCGGCAAATACACCAAAAGGATAAGCGAATTCCAGGACATGGAGAAGGAATATGAAGCAGTATTAAAACTTGGCGCCACACGCCCCTCATTCGACAAAGAGACTGAAATAGATGCAACCTTCCCTTATACTCATGTTACCGCCGGGATGCTTCATGAAGCTGCCGCGGCTTTCACCGGGGAAATTGAACAAACTCCCCCTGTCTATTCTGCCATTAAAGTTGACGGCAAAAGGGCTTACGAAAGCGCCCGGCGCGGCAAAGATATAAAGATGCAGTCGCGCAAAGTACTTATCTCGACGCTGGAAATAAACCGTGTCGAGCTGCCCGATGTGCATATAAGGGTGGTTTGCGGCAAGGGAACTTATATCCGTTCGTTAGCCCGCGATTTTGGCAGAGCGCTGAATACGGGCGCATACCTGGACACGCTGAAGCGCACCCGCATTGGCATTTATAACCTGAAGGATGCTGTAAACGTTGAGGACGTTTAACGTCCGCTCATTTTGCCTCGCTCCCCCATTTCTTACCCGTTTCCATTTCCCTGATTTCCTTCAGGAACTTCGATACGTAAATAAAATCGAGCAGTTCTTTGTTCTCGGTGCTCAAAACGGTTTTTTGGGTTCCCTCCCACCATTTTTCCGATTTGTAAAGGAATAAAACCTTTTCCCCTATCTCCATCACCGAATTCATGTCGTGTGTAATTACAACAGTGGTCATGTTATATTCGAGGGTTATCTCGTGAATCAGCTTATCTATTACGTTAGCCGTTTTAGGGTCCAATCCGGAATTAGGTTCATCGCAGAACAGGTATTTGGGATTCGGGGCGATGGCGCGGGCAATAGCAACCCGTTTTTTCATGCCTCCGCTTATTTCAGAGGGATAAAGATGATTTACATTTTTCAAATTAACTCTCGAAAGGCAAAAATTCGCGCGCTCAACCTTTTCCTCTTCTCCCATATCGGTGAACATGGATAAGGGGAACACCACATTCTCCTCCACCGTCTTGGAATCGAATAATGCGCCGCCCTGGAAGAGCATTCCCATTTCCTTACGGATGTGCTGCTTCTCCCGTATATTCATTTTGATGAAATCTCTTCCGTCGTATATCACCTGCCCGGAATCCACCTCGGTAAGACCTACGATGCACTTTAGCAAAACGGTTTTGCCCGAACCGCTCTCACCTATTATCAGATTGGTTTTCCCCTGTTCGAATTTGCAGGAAAAATTACTGATGATGGTTCGTTTATTAAACGACTTATTTACATTGACCAATTCAATCATTCACTTCAGCGGTAAAGGATAAACAATAATTATGAGTTATGAAAAAAATTCCGGTTGTCATGCCAGCAGCAGTTGTGTAAGTATAAAGTTGAACAGCAATATCAATATATCGCAATATACCACCGCTTTGGTGCTCGACTTACCGACTTCCAAAGCCCCGCCATGGGTATAATAACCCTGATAAGCCGAAACCGACGCTATGATGAAGGCAAATACTACCGTTTTTATCAGCGCATAGGTAACATTGTACGGGCGGAATTCAAACTGCAAACCATATACATACTGGTAGGAAGTAATAACGTGTGCAAACATTCCCAGCACCCAGCCGCCGAACACCCCGAGAAACATGCTTATAATAATCAGGAAAGGATTGATAATTACACAGGCGAGGATTTTGGGAAGTACAAGGTACGAGCTGCTGTTGATGCCCATTATCTCGAGTGCGTCAATCTGTTCGGTAACGCGCATGGTTCCTATCTCCGATGCTATATTCGACCCCACCTTGCCGGCAAGTATCAGGCTGACTATGGTAGGTGAAAATTCGAGGATGATGGAGTCGCGGGTGGTAACCCCTACGGCATAGAGCGGCACCCAGGGGCTGGTGAAGCCGAATGCAGCCTGTATGGTAATTACCGCGCCCATAAAAAGCGAAATGATTGCTATGATGGGAAGAGAATTGATGCCGAGCGTTTCTATTTCGTGGAACAGTTCGATGCGGTACATGCGGAATTTTTCAGGTCTGGAAAACACATGCCCCATCATAATAAAATACCTGCCAATATGTAAAAAGAGTGTTTTCACTGCCTGCCCGATTTAAATAAAAAATCTTTTTCTTCCCGGCTTAGGCTCTCGTAGCCCGAACGCGATATTTTATCCAATATATCGTCAATGCGCCTCTGTACGCTGCCTGCTTTGCTTTTGCCGCCTGTAGCTTTTGTTTTAACGGGCCTTGCCTTATTCCCCGAAAATAATTGTGCAAACCTATGGAAAAATGAACTAAGTATGTTGGCAAAATCGTTACCTTTTCTGCTTTGCCAAATATACAGCCAGCCATAGATTGCCCCTCCTATATGCGAAATTTTACCGCCGCTGTTCGACCTGATATCCACAATCGAAAATAGCAAAAATGCGCCCAACACAACCCATTTTAATTTTACCTCTCCAATCAAAAACAAAAATATAGGATAATCGGGTAATAATACCGCTATGGCAACCATTACAGCCATGATGCCTGCCGAAGCGCCCATGAGTATAGAGGGCGGGGCGCCGGTAATATAGTCTGCCGCCAGATAGAACAACCCGCCGGCAATGCCGCCGAGAATATATGTGTACATAAATTTCTTTTCGCCCAGGTATTCCACAAAAAGCTTCCCCATCCAGTACAGCCAGAGCATGTTGAACAGGATATGCATGACGCCGGTATGCAGGAACATATAAGTGAACAGCGTCCAGGGATGATACAAAACGTATGGCAAAGAAGAGGAAAGCCCGGCATAGTTAAGCAGTTCGGCGGCAGGTGAAAAATTTACATAAAGGTTGGCGGCAAGGAATACGGCTATATTTATTACAATAATTCTTGTAATTACCGGGTACCCTTCAAAATGCCATCTCAAGTTCATCGCCTGTTGCTTTGTTTACAGGGTTCGCTTATGTTTCCAGTACTGTATTAGAAAGAAACCGAATACCATTCCGCCGAGGTGTGCAAAGTGGGCTACATTATCCGATGTGTTGGCTGCCATAGCTGAATAGAGTTCTATCAGACCGTAGATGATAACAAAGTATTTGGCCTTTATGGGTATGGCGAAAAACACATAGAGCATGGTATCGGGAAAGAGCATGCCGAAGGCAAGCAGCACGCCAAAGATGGCTCCCGAAGCGCCAATGGTTACCGACATATCCATACGAAGCTGGTACAGCTTCTGGAGTATTTCAACCGATTCGCCTGTGGATGCAGGCTGCGGGTATTGGAAACCGGTAAAATACTTTTGAACCAGAAGGCTGAAGTCGTTCATGTTGGGAGCAGCATTATAAATGTTCAGGGCATTTTCTATACCGTGAAAATAAATGTACTGCGTTACCTCCTGGGTGAGGGCGGCGCCGATTCCGCAGATAAAATAAAAAAGAAGAAAGCGTTTGGAACCCCAGTAATTTTCGAGCATATTGCCGAACATCCAAAGGGCGAACATATTGAAGAAGATGTGCATGAAGCCCCCGTGCATGAACATATAGGTAATACCCTGATAGGGTTTGAAATCGTGCGATAAAAAGTAGTGAAGCCCCAGGGTGTTGGTAAGGTCGAACTGAAAAGTGTTCTGTAATACCAGCGTGGCTATAAAGAACAGCACGTTTGCAATCAGCAGGTTCTTTACTGCGGGAGGGAAAAGGCCAAAGCGGGGCGGACGGTAGTAGTTCATTTATTTACTTTAATAATTGGCATACATCATTTTCAGTAAGTAACGCATATATTTTTTTCCCTTCGGGCGCCACAGCCGGATTGGTGCAGCCGAAGAGCCTGTTCAGCAGCTCAAGACGTTCTTCTTCCTTTAATATTCTGAATTTGCGGGCGGCCATTTTTCTGGAATAGGTTCTGGCAAGTATTTCGGAGCCCGGCTTTTTCACCTCTTTTTGTCCGAGCCTTGTGCTTTCCAGCGCTTCTTCCAGCAGTCCCTGCGCCAATCCTGAATCCATCCCCGGAGGAACACCGTAAATGATGCAGGTTTGCTTACCGAATTCGGCAATATCGAAACCCATGTAGCGGAGGTCGGGCAGCAGCTCGAGCAGCAGGATGAAATCGGCGGCAGGAAACTGAATGGTATGCGGGAACAGTTCTTTCTGTACCGGCGAATTTCGTTTGTTTTCAACAGCCGCTTTGGCTTCGTCATAAAAAATACGTTCCCATGCAAGCCTTTGGTCAACTATCAGGAGCTTGCCTTCGCGCAGGGCAATAAGATATTGTTCGTTCCAGTTGGCGGTCCAGCTTATCTGGCGCAGTGTTGCCGGCTTGCTTTCGGCTGGCGGAATGGAGGGGGCGGCCGCAGGTGTGTTCCGGAGTTCCTGATTCAGCGCCGATAATACTTCGCGGGTGGCTTCTACACTTTTGGCCGATGGCTTATGTTCAGTGGTGCGGCGCACCGTGTTCAGGTCTTCGCGGAAAGGGTTGTAGGCAGGGTTTAAATTTATCCGGGGCGGATGAATCGGTGTTCCCGCCTTTATGGGGTTAATTACTATGGAGGTTTCCTGGTCAAAATCCATTGCGGGGGCCATGTTGTACTGCCCGAGCGACTTTTTAACGGCGGCTTTTACTATAGCGTAGATAGCAGATTCGTCTTCAAATTTAATCTCCGTTTTGGTGGGATGTATGTTCACATCTATCTTGTCGGGCGGCGTTTCCAGAAAAATGAACCAGGAAGGGTAGGATTCCTTTGCTATAAGCCCCTCGTAAGCCGAGGTAACGGCGTGGTTCAGGTAGTTGCTCCTGATAAAGCGGCGGTTTACAAAAAAGTATTGTTCGCCTCTTACCCTTCTCGCATATTCGGGTTTGCCGATGTAGCCCGACACTTTCAGCAGACTTGTTTCTTCCGACACAGGAGCCAGTTTTTCGCTGTACGAATTACTGATGAGCCCCATAATGCGCTGCTTCAGGTTTCCGGGGGGCAGGCGAAAGGTTTCCTTGTTTTGGTTTATCAGGGAAAATTCAATTTCGGGATGAGCCAGCGCCACCCTCTGAAATTCATCGAGTATGTGGCGCAGTTCCGCCTGGTCCGATTTCAGGAAGTGTTTGCGCGCCGGCACATTAAAGAAGAGGTTCTTTACCGCAAAGGAGCTGCCCTGCTGCCACTGGCACGATTCCTGCCTCGTTATCCTGCCGTACTCCAGTTCAATAAGGGTGCCTGTTTCATCTTCGGCTCTGCGGGTTTTCAGTTCCACCTGCGCTATGGCGGCGATGGAAGCAAGGGCTTCGCCGCGGAACCCGTTGGTACGGATGGAAAAAATATCCTCCAGACTTGAAATTTTGGAGGTTGCGTGTTTTTCGAAGCACAGGCGGGCATCGGTATTATTCATACCGCACCCGTTGTCTATAACCTGTATCAGGGTTTTGCCTGCATCTTTTATTATCAGCTGTATTTTGCCGCTGCCGGCGTCAATGGCGTTCTCCAATAACTCCTTTACCGCCGATGCCGGGCGCTGTATCACCTCTCCTGCTGCAATCTGGTTAATAACATGGTCGGGCAACAACTTTATTACATCTGACATAATTACCGGATATTGCCTGTAAAGGTAAAAAGAATTAGGGTTTCGCTAACTCACATTTATTTGTTCCGCCGGAAGGACTTCCCGCTTGCGCTCCTTATGAAAAAAGGGGACGAAGGGTAGATTTACCTGCAATAGGCACCTCACTCTATTATCTCTCTCCTTGTTCAAGGAGAGAGACGTTACCTTTCCTATCTGCATTCCCTTTCATTGTGGGAAAAGATGGTTTTCAGTTCCTGATAGCTATAAAGATTCACTACGCTGTGGGTATTATGTAGAAAGGGCTAAATTGGTTTGCTTAAACGCCGGATAGGTTAAATGCTTCCTTCGCCAAGGGATAACAACCCATAAATTATCATATATTTGATGCATTAATTCCGACCTTGAAAGTAAATGAATCACCGTCTGCCTATTCTGCCGGCTTTACTCTTGTTGCTGCAGGCGGTATGCACTTTTCCCTCTTCCGCCCAGACCGCTGACCCTGAATACTGGGGCAACTGCTGGGAGCAAAGCCTGCAGGGCGCGCGTAACGAACTGCGCATGAATGAAAATGCCTTTCTGAAATTCTATTACTTTGAGCTGGCGGGCATTGACTCCCTGCGCGGTACTTTTATGCGAGGGGCAAAAAGCGGAAAAAGCCCGCTGCAGTTGATAAAGTCGGGGGAAAAAAGCATTATTGACCTATACGGAAAGTTCGAACTCACCAAAGCCTCCTACCCTTCATCGGTGAACAATTACCGTGAAGACAGGGCTCACCGTGTAATGGGGCTTTGCGACACAGGCGGATGCTATAATATAGGTTTTGAACAAGGCACACTCGACGGCTGGAATGCCTACTATGGCTATAACAACAATCCGGGTGTAAATCTTTTCAATATTACCAACATTACAGGCGGCCCGGCCGGGCCGGTAACACAAGCCGCCAACGACGTACTTACATCCAACCCATCATATTACAATTCCCAGGTAGGCCCTAACTCCAGCCCCGATTATCAGATTTTTGTAAAATCGGGCCTGCAGACCGATGCCTTGGTTCCTTCACTAACCCAGGTATCGCCTTACGGCGGTCTTTTTTCGGTTATGCTGGGCGACAGCACGCAGGTGAATTACGGTGTAGCGATACTTTCAAAAACATTTAAAGTGAAACCCGGCAGCACCGATTTTACCTATCAGTATGCCGTTGTCCTGGAAAACCCTAACTCCCACACGTATTACCAGCAGCCCTTTTTCGAGGTGGTGCTTTTGGACCAGAATGGCGACACCATACCGAGTTGCGGAACTTATTTTGTGGTATCTTCGGGCGGGCAGGCTGCCGGCTGGAATCCTGTACTTGTCCCTCCTAACGGTTCTATAGGCGGCGACACAGCCTATTATAAGAACTGGACCGTGGTTTCGGTGCCACTTAAGAAATATGTGGGGCAATGCGTTACCATTGTTTTTGAAACGGGCGACTGTGGCAAAGGAGGCCACTTTGGATATGCTTATGTAGATGCCACCTGCTCACCGCTCGAAATACTTTCTTCCTCCAAATCATTCTGCGGACAAAAAACGGTTACACTCACCGGACCGCCCGGTTTCACAAACTATATATGGTCGGGACCGCCCGGCGGCATTAAAAGCGGAAACGGAACGCATATCGTTACGGTTGACAGCGCGGGAATATACAGCCTTGTTGCCATTCCTGTTACAGGCGCCGCATGTGCCGATACGCTTAGCATACGGATAAACGACACGGCAGGGCCCGCACCCATACCTTCATTTTCGGCTTATTCGGCCTGTGTAGGACAGCCTGTTCAGTTCACCAACACATCTAATCCGATTAACGGGAACGGCGTAAAGTTCTACTGGGATTTTTACAACCTCGGCATTTATCAGGATTCGGGCGTAAATGCAAGCTGGACCTATAACACCGCCGGTGTTTACGATGTAAAGCTGTATGAATACAATCATGGCTGCGGAGCCGATACGGTTATAAAAATTACGGTGGCTCCCCCGCCCGACGTGGTCATCAATTCACCTCCATCGGTCTGCATAGGCGACAGTGTTACCCTTACCGCCACCATCACTTCATCCTACACACCCGACTGCTATTTCAAGTGGAATACAGGCTCTACCGGCAACTCCATTACCATTGCCGCGGATACCGCTAAAACCTACTTTTATGTAATAACCACCTGCGGCTGCGCCGATACTGCCTACCGGAACATAAGCGTGTTCAAGCCCTCCGGCGTAAACGCCTGCTGCGATACCACCATTACCGCCGGTGATACGGTTACCATAAAAGCCTGGGGCGATTTTACCTATCGCTGGAGCCCGGATACCGGTGTTTTTTGCCCCGCCTGCGGCTTTACTCCCGCACAGCCTTTCCACAGTACCGTTTACACCGTTGCGGCGGTGGATGAAAACGGATGCAGGTCAACCGGTACGGTGGACATTCATGTGGAACCCTGCGACTACTACTGGGTGCCCGACGCCTTCAGCCCGGGGCAGGGTGATGTGAACAATTACTTTGAACCCAAGGGATGGTGTATGCGCACTTATAACATGTATATATTCAACAGGTGGGGAGAACTGATATACCACTCCAACGGCATTCCCTGGGATGGTAAGTACGATGGACATTTTGTGCCGGAAGACGTTTATGTTTGCAAAATAATAATAACCACATGGGATTACGAGCAGCACTCTTATGTGGGAAAGGTTACCGTGTTGAGATGAAAGACGCTACACTCTAAATATACATAATTTTCAGAAAGATTCATTGTTCCAGAAAGAAGGCAATTAAAATGATTAGGGAGCCGCTATACTGATAGAAAGTTTTATTTAATTCAGTATCATCAGCATTTTAGTTTATACGAAATTACTTGCTTTAATAGTTATGAACTAAATATATCACAAACCTTAAAGACCAAGAAAGAAAAGATGCTATTGTGGGGTTCGAAGATTTTGTAAAAGAGTTAAAGAAATTCTTTAACTAATCCCCTATTCCCACTAAGCTGTGCTTCGTGGGATAATAATCAACTATTTGAACTTAAATCCTTTCAGTACTGCATATTCAAAAATAACATTTCTATTAGTAAGCCGGCTCGCTTACCAAAATAAATTTATACAATAGCCACTAGTGATTAATTAGTTATACAT
>VFSW01011508.1_pt1 | contig 12428 bp, 4 predicted proteins | sample 5358111 | NCBI WGS metagenome assembly VFSW01 (sample SAMN11554181, study PRJNA540505) | mine drainage metagenome | isolation source: sediment from site ElyBrook_90M | place: USA: Ely Copper Mine, Vershire, VT | collected 2017
CGCCAGGCGTAAAGCCCGGCGATGGACGAGCGAAGTTTGGAAAACATTTTGTGCGAATTGTCGTCTTGGATGAACTGCGGATCGCCGTTGAATCCGGTGAAATAGTGTTTGCCAAAAGATTTTTCTGCGAAAGCCGCCACTTCCCCGACCGACGTGTCGTCGTGCAGCCAGTCGCCGATCATCGGCTGGACATATTTTGCCCAGTATTCATGGTCGTTTTGCACGACATCGTCGGATAATTTTGACATCGGCTGCCGGTTGATTTTGAAAATCAGGCCGTGCGGTTCCAGTTGCGGATACATCCAGTCGAGCGGGAAACTTTCTTCGAGGTAAAATTCCTGCGTGGGATTTTTGTCAAAAATGGTTTTGGCGATCAGCCCGTTGACCTGCATTACGGCGATCTGGCCGCTGACCTGGACTTTGCCGTTTTCGTCTTTGCGAAAGTTTTCGCCCGGCATGAGCTGATGCTTTTGCTGCCGCTGTTCCAAATCCTTGGTGTAATCTTCGAAACAGCGCTTGGAAACGTCGTCGGTCGGCACGTAAATTTTTCCACCATACATATCGCGGAGATATTGCAGATACGTGCCGTCGGCCAGCGCGTTTTGCGTCAACACAAAAAACGGGTCGGCATCTACCTGCGACTTGCACATCGCCGTCACCACGAACCGGCCCGGGTCGGTGCCGCCGAAATAAATGCTGCCCGGCGGGATGGAGGCGATGATGTCGCGGCCAAATGCCGCCGCATATTTTTCACTACCTTCGCCGAAAGCTTCAAACGCGCCCCACGTTTCGAGAATGGCCTGCCACTTGGTCCCGCGCAGACGATCGTCAGATTTGCCGGAGTTCTGATATTGCCCGGCGTGCTTGCGGAATTCCTGGAAGGCGTTGCTGACGGCGAACCAATCGCCGTTTTGCGCGGCGGCAAAAAATTGAGCGAGGCCGGGAGGCGCTTCGTTTGTCGAGGCATTGGCCTGCGCCTGTTTTTCCGCCACGAAATTTTTCAATTGCGCGACGGTGGTTGGGTCTTTGAGCGAAGAAAATACGTGCTGGTGTTTGTTGGAACACCCCGCAAGAAAAATTTCGGCAGCCAAAATGGCAAAGCCACAACCTCTGTAGGCGCGTTTCATAGGCAATCCGTTTTCGGTTAAAAGTTGATTCCGTGCTTCTATCCAATTATGACACCGAACCTCGTGCGATTTGTATAAAAACTTGCGCCCGGTTTCCAATCAGTCTTGGACAGGGAGGACTTGCAGGCGTAGTCTGCCCTATCACAAACAATGCCGACTCCCGCCCGGAGCAGGCGCTGCCAAAAGAAAACGCGATGGCTTGCGTGGGGGTAAATATCGGCGCGCTCACGGTGAAAGTGGTGGCGTTGCGAGGCGACAACAAGATTGCCCAGGTTTTACCGCATCAAGGCCGGCCGCTGGAGGTGCTCAAAGAAATTCTCGTCGGCGCCGAATTTGCCAATGCAGAATTTTTTGGCGTGTCCGGCCATCTGGGACACCTTTCCGAAGTGGCCGCCATTCAACGCGCGCTGAAAGAATTGGACGGGGATTTTGATGCGGCAGTTTCCTTGGGTGGTGAATCGTTTCTGGTTTATCTGCTCACGGACGGCAGGATCACCAATGTTCTGTCGCACAACAAATGCGCCGCTGGCAGTGGCGAGTTTTTTGTCCAGCAGATTGGCCGGATGGGATTCAATCTTGACGAAGCGATCCGGCGTTCGTTTGCTGGCAAGGTGGTGCCGCTGGCTGCGCGTTGCTCGGTGCACTGCAAATCCGACATCACGCACAAGCTCAACCGCAACGAAGCCACGCCGGAAGATATTTTGCACACGCTGCACGACAGCATGGCCAGCAAAGTGATCGCGCTGCTGGAGAAAGGCCAGCGCGAGTTGCAGCGGGTGCTGTTGATCGGCGGTGTGACCCGCAACGGAGCGATGCTCGCGGCGTTGCGCGAGAAACAACCCGGCACGGAGTTCGTGGTGCTGCCGGAAAGTTTTTGGTTCGAGGCGTGGGGTGCTGCCTTGCTCACGCGGGACGAACCGCTTTACAAATCGCCGAAAATTTCCGTGCAGCCGGGCCTCGGTCAACTGCCACCACTCAATCAATTCACCGAGCGCGTGAAAGTCATCGCCGCGCCGCCGCGCCCGCCGCCTCCAGAGGCTCCGCTCGTTTTGGGAGTGGATGCCGGCTCAACGACAACCAAGGCAGTGGTGCTCGATCCGGCGACGCGCGATGTGGTGGCCTCACACTACACACGCACCCGGGGCGACCCCGTGGCGGCAGCGCGCGAATGCCTGCAAGCATTGGCAAATCAAGTCGGAAACAAATGCGTGCGCCTGGTTGCAACCACCGGTTCGGCGCGCGAGTTGGTTGGTGCCTACCTTGGCACCGAGCATGTGTTCAACGAAATTTCCGCGCAGGCGGCCGGGGCAAACCATTTTGACGCCGACGTGGACACAATTTTTGAGATAGGCGGCCAGGACGCAAAATATATTTACCTGCGCAACGGCGTCCCGATTGACTACGCGATGAACAACGCCTGTTCCGCCGGCACCGGCTCCTTTCTCGAAGAGAGTGCTCAAGGCGATCTCGGAATCAAAGTGTCCGACATCGCTGACATCGCACTTGTCGCGCCGGCGCCCGTGCAATTCAAGGCGACGTGCGCGGCCTTCATCAACTCGGATATTCGCATCGCCCAGCAGGAAGGCCACTCGCGCGAAAACATCGTCGCTGGGTTGGTTTATGCGATTGCCGCGAATTATCTGACCAAAGTCAAAGGCCAGCGCCCGGTTGGCAAAAAAGTTTTCCTGCAAGGCGGCGTGGCGCTGAACCGCGCGCTCGGAAATGCCTTTGCCCAAAGTGTCGGTCGCGAGGTTGTAATTCCGCCGCATCCTGAATTGCTCGGCGCGCTGGGTGTGGCTTTGCTGGCTCTGGAACGAAGCGCGACGGCAAATTCAAAAACTCATTCCAGTAGCAGCCGAGGTAACGAGGCTCAAACCTTTTTGGAAAGCAGCAATTGTTCGGAGCCTCCTCACGTCGGCTGCCACTCGGAACTATTGACCATGGCCGCGCCAGAAATGAGACTCGTCAGCCGATTCACCTGCCGGGCGTGCAAATTGTATTGCAGCATTGATCGTTTCGAGGTGGCCGGGCGGCGATTCCCGTTCGGTGGCCGTTGCAGTTTGTATGAAAATGTGTGGAAGCGAAAGGCCCGCACTGCGTCCGCACCCGATCTGGTGGAGCAGCGAACCAAGTTGCTATTTGGCGGCGCGCGTGACGGTTCCAAGAACGGGGTCCCGCGCATCGGCCTTCCGCGCGCGCTGACGACGCACTCGCTGCATCCACTTTACGCGACATTTTTTTCCGGCTTGGCGATGGACGTGGTGCTGTCCGAAGTGGATGCGCGCGGCGATTTGAAATCGAACGCCGGTTTCTGTTTTCCGGCGCAGATTGCGCACGGCGCAGTGCTGGATCTCGCGCAACGCGGATTGAATTTAATTTTCCTGCCGCACGTGATGCGCATGCCGCAGGGCAATGAATGCCGCGATTCCTACCTCTGTCCGATCACGCAAGCCGGGCCGTATTTCTTGGCGAAAGCGTTTCCCGAAATCCGTTTTCTTTCTCCGCTGCTGGATTTCACCAAAGGTTACGCCGCAAATTCGGCGCTGGTGGACCTGGCGGTTCGAGATTTGCGAATGCCTCGCACTCTTGCCGAGCAGTCGTGGGCCGCCGCCGTGCGCGCGCAAACGGAAGCAGAAAACGCGCTGCATCAATTGGGGCAAAGTGCCTTGGCGCGCGTCGTGGCGGAAGACAAACCGGCGATCCTGCTTGCCGGCCACAGTTACAACGCGTTCACGCCGGAGGCTTCGCAATCCGTGGGCAAAAAATTATCCAGCATGGGCGTCACCGTCATTCCGGCGGACTGTCTAGCACCAGTGGAACACGGTCCGACCGCGTGGCACTTCGCGAATCAAATCCTGAATGCCGTGGCCCTCGCCCGTCGGCACCCGAATTTATTTCTGCTGTGCGTGAGTAATTTCAGTTGCACCATTGACGCGTTCACCCAGGCGATGCTCGCCTCGGAGTTGGGCGCGAAACCCTACCTCATTCTGGAGATTGATTCCCACACCGCGGATGCCGGCGTGCAAACGCGGTTGGAAGCATTTCTCGACATCATCAGAAATTTCTCGGCCGGAGACGCCGCTCAAACCCGGTCGTTAATTCCTTGTCAGCTTTCTTCCGGCGGTCGCGTCATTCGATCCAATGGCGACGGGGTTCCGCTCACCGACCCGCGCGTGCGAATCGTGTTCCCGAATTTTTCCCAGATCCACACGCAGGCATTGGCGATGGTGGCGCGCTGGCTGGGCTTGCATCCAGGCGACGTGATGCCGTTGAACCGCAGCCAGCTTGAGCGCGGCCTCCAGCACACCTCGGGCCGCGAGTGTTTGCCGCTGCCGATCTGCCTGGGCCAATTGTTGCAGGCGGTCGAACGCCGGCGCCCCGGTGAAATCATCGGCTTCTTCATGGTGCGTGGCGGCGCGCCCTGCGTGGTGGATTCCTACATGGGTTACTTTGAACGGTTCATCGCCGAGCAACAGTTGCCCGACGTGTTCATGTTTGATCTGCGGAAGGAGAATGATTACGGCAAATTTGACTTGCCAGAACTGACGCGCGCTTTGTCGGCGGCCATACCCGTGGCGGATGTGTTGGTGGAAATTGCGAACGTCCTCCGCGTCGTTGGCCGCGGTGGCGGTTGGAAACAAGTTGAATTGGAGTGGCAACAACTCGCAACCACGACGACTTCGCGCGCGCATTTTCAGGCACAATTGCCAGGCTTCATTGACCGGTTGGCGGCGCTCCCACGCACGCGCGATCCTTTGAGCTGTCCGCGCGTGGCGGTGACCGGAGATTTTTTTACCCGTTTCAGTCCGTTTTTCATGGAAGGCATCGCGGAGCTTTACGCCAAGCGGGGCATCGTTCTCAAACCGGTGGACGTGAGCGAACTCATTCTGTATGCCGCTTATCAAGGCGTGGCCGGTGCCGCGAACGACTGGGGAATGAAGCCGGGCGCCGGCGCTTTTGCCAAGGCTTGCACCAGAATTTTGCAGCCGGACGGCAAGGGATATTTGCAGCAATGGTTGAGCTATCAAGCGGAGTGCAAAGCCGACGCGTATTACCGCAATCTTTTCCGCAGGACCGGCCTGCTGGTCAGCAGTCCTAACGAAATTCCCGTGCTGTTCGAGAAAGCTTCCGCCCATGTATCGCCCGCCCTCTACGGCGAAGTTATTCCGACGGTGGGCAAGGGGCTGGAAGCTGCCGCCGAGGGTTACGACGGACTCATTGTCATCGGGCCGTTCAACTGTCTGCCCTTTCGCATCTCGGAGGCGATCCTCAAGCCGTTGAGCATCCAGCGGGGAATGCCCATTCTCGCTTTCGAGAGCGACGGTTACGCGGTTTCGCCGTCATTCGTCAGGCAGGTGGAGGTTCACATCCAGCAAGTGCTTGGTCGCGCTGCGCAAAACCGGGAAGATCCGCAAGCTGCCAGCAGCGGACTGGCCGGAATTTTCAGATCGGCGATGGACAAGTTGTCTCGACCGGCGGACGATTGAACTGAAGCGTTGCGGCTGGTCGCCGCGGCAAAACAATTTCCTGATCGGTGCCTCTTTTGCCACTTCACGACGATTTTGGCTCGCCGCTTGGATTTGTTGATAAGTTTAGTCTGCCTTCTAATCCGGTCTTTGCTCGGACATTTTGGTGCTGATATAACGCAGGGCCGCTTCGGTTCGGGAGTTCACATGCAATTTCTTGAACACCCGTTTTAGATGGGTGCAAACGGTTTCGTAACTCATTTCAAGTTTGGCAGCGATCAATTTGTTGGAATGGCCCCGGGCCACGAGTTGCAGGATTTGTTCTTCCCGAGGTGATAAATTCAGGGACTCATCCAGGTCCTGGGGATTCTCCCGGAACGACTCAATCAGCCGGCGGGCGATCTGGCTCGTCATCGGCACGCCGCCGTTGAGAACATCCAGCAGCGCCTGTCGCAAATCGGATGGCTTGGTCCGTTTCAGCAAATAACCATCCGCGCCCGCCTTGAGCGCCATAAACAATAGTTCCTGATTGTCCATCGCGGTGAGAATGACAATTTGAACCTCCGGCAACTTCGCCTTGAGCCGCGCCAGGCATTCAATTCCCGACATGCGGGGGAGGAAAATGTCCATCAATACCACGTCTGGATCCTTGCTGGGAATGACGGTCAATGCTTCCTCGGCGGAGATACAGGAGCAAACACAGTCAAAATCTGGAAATGAATTGATCAGCCCGGTCCAGTTTTCGCGGGCTTTCGTTTGATCCTCCACCAAGGCCACCCGGATCGGGCGCGGACCTGAAGGGTTGGCGGTTCTCTTGCCGGCCGGTTTCGGATTTGGGTCGTTGAGTTGAGTCATTGGCTTTAGCTGTTAAATATCATGCGATTTCCCGATGCGGTCTTCCTTACGGCCCCCTTCCCTTGCCGGCGTCCGGTCGCCGAATCGGCGACGACATTATTTTCTTAAAAAAAATCGGCGCAGCCGCTTAAGCGGAATCGAGAACTCGATGCGGCAGCCCCGGCCAGGCTGGCTGGTCAAATGGCAGCTTCCTCCCAGTTCACGCATTCGCCGGGACAAATTGCCCAGACCGTTGCCACCCGGTTTGATCAAAGCCGGGTCGAAGCCGCCGCCATTATCCTGCACCACCACGATGAGGTGCTGGCGTTGCCGCTCGATTTTCAGCCGCACCTCGGTGGCGCCGGAGTGCTGGACAATGTTGTTCAGCGTCTCCTTGATGGCCATCAGCAGGCTTCGTCGCAGCACCAGATCGGCCTCCGAAAGCAGCATCGTGGAATCAACTTCAAATACACACTCGATGCCCGAAGGCTCAAGGAATTTACTCGCATAGTCGCAAATATAGTCGGCAAAGTCCCGCAGCGTGTCCAGCCGCGGATTAAGCGCCCAGAGGATTTCATCAATGCTGGACAGGACCTTCCGGGCATCATCGCAAATCTCGCCGAGTTGCATCCGGGCCTTCGAATTTTCCGGCAGATCGTCCTTGGCCACTTCGCCGTTGAGCACCAGTTGCGTGATGCGGGAACCGATGTCGTCGTGGACGTCCATGGCAATCCGGGCGCGTTCCCGCTGCACCAGCCAGCGTTCTTTCTGGTGCAGCGCGAGCTGGGCGACCAGCAGGAAAATAGTCAGCGCCGCCAATCCGCCGATGGCAAAAAAGCTGATTTGAAACCACGGCTTCTGCCAGAAAAGAATGACCACCGGATGCAGCGGGGGGCCGGCTTTCAACACCTCGGCGGTCGTGTCCCAAGGCGGCTGACCAAACTCACCCACCACCGTGGCCGGTTGCCAGGTGCCGCCGGCCGAGGTCCGGGTTTCCCAATGCCGTGTTCCTTGCGGCACTACTTTCCAACTCGGATCAGACCTGACTTCAATGCCGTCTCCATTGGCGAGGTCAATGTGCAGGCCGAAAATCATGCCCGCGGCTGCGGAGGAGTTGTAGGCGTTCACCGCCAGCACATGGCGGCCGGGAGTCATCAGCAAGGTCACATCATATTCCCAGTATTGCCGCCAGTCGTCCATCCGGCCGATTAGCTGCCCATCCAGAAAAAGAGTATATTCGTTGTCCGCCGACATGATCAACGTGGCGTTGCTGACCCGTCTATCCGGTGGAATCTCAAACGTCTTCCAGAAATAGCAGGTCTGTTTGTCGAACGTCTTGCTGTCCCAAATCCAAGAGCCTAGAAAATCAAGAGTGTCAATCGTGTAGGCCCTCGCGACCGGGGTGTCATTCGGGGACAACGTTGCCGAGGAAGCCCCGGACAGGATGATTTGCGAATAGCCGCAGAAACCGTTTTTTGAAGACGGACTGGTAAAATCGAATTTTACAGCCGCGACATTGCTGGCCAGCGCGCCGTTCGCCGGCCTCAGCGTGACCCGTGTGGCAGACTGTGCGTTTTCCTGATCCGCTGAGTTATAATTGACGATGCCCAGCCGGATAAAATACAAAGGCGCCGTCACCGTGGAATAAGAGACCGTGTATGCCTGCTGATCCCGGTTGCCATCCGCCCATCCGCCATAAACCACGATGTTGGTCAGATCATATCCTGTCTTGGATCCAGCCAGCCGGTAAGTCAGCGACGCGCCGGCGCCACCGGCATTGCCGCACGTCACATAATTCGCGCTGGAGGTATTGCCCAACTTGAAGGTGACGACTTTGAGGGCGCCATCGCCACCGTCAGTCAGCGCATCCACGGATCGGCCTGGGCCCTCCAGGCTGAAGTTGCCGCGGAAACGCTTGGGTCGCTGTCCGGCGATCAGGTTGTTGTTCGTGGTGACGTTCCAAGTGGGAGTAAAACTGGTGGCGCCCCCCAGTCCAGTTTGCGCAGCGATGACCATGATTAGGTTGCCCACCGCGGCCGGCAGAGGGTCAACCACCAACTGGCGGGCAGACGCATAGGTCACTGCCGCGCTGTTCGTGGCGTTGACCGCTTTAAGCCGATAGGAAGCGCCGTCTGCAAGCTGCAGATTGGTGAGCATCAGCGTCGTGTTGGTGGCTCCGGGGAGGTCTTCGACCGCTCCGCCGGAAATTTTCTGCCATTGGAAAATGGCCGCCGGAAAATCGCTGAAAACCGCCCTGAAAACGACCCGGTCACCCACCATAGCCAAGGCCGTGGCTGGCACCGTATCCTGTAGCAGCAACGGTGATGAACTAACAGCGGTTGAGAAATAATCGCGCGCAATCCCGGTCGGTCCGCCCGCCGCTTCACTCATGCTGACGCGGGCAATCGGAACGAGGCCAAAAAACAGAAAGACGGCCATGACCAGCCGGCGCTGCCGTCGCCAAGGATCGTTGACACTCAAAGTCACCAGCGGTTGAGAACGTTTCACTTGGGCTTGTGTCGCGGAATACACCTACAGATGCCTGACTAAAGATTCAGGGGACAACCGTCCGTCACGGGTGGCTGTCTCATCAAAACAGGTTTTAACTGGCATTTGGCAGCTTGTCAGCATGGAGTTAATTACCGAAATGCTATCACCCAGTAAAAGTAGAGAAAAGGAATTTCGACTTATACTCAGATGAAAACGATGAAATCACCCCGGTCGGGCCGCGCGCGGAACTGTGCCCTATTCTAGGGACACCGGCTGTGACTAAATTTGGGGAATTGGCGGACTCGCGGTTTGTGATAGAATCGATAGAATCAATTGAAACCAACAACAAGAATGAACCAAATTGGTTCAGGCATGATTTTGCGATGAACTCCAGATTCTCCAAACGCACAGAAACAACATAAAAAAAAACCACACGATATCAACAGCCTTCACCATTCTTACCGGTTGCCTGCTGGCCGGTCTTGCCTGGACGTCTCATGCTCAGATCATCCAGAACAACCAAACCAACAGCAGTTCATCCACTGCCTTTGCCAGCTCAATCGCGGTCAACTTGATTCAGAACGGCCAAAGCTCGCTCGGCAGCGCGACGGCAGACGCCTCCGCACTCAATGGGACATTCTTGTCAACCGGTCTTAATGACGGCAGCGCGGCTGGAAATGCCAACCTGACTTATTATGAAGTTACCGCCGGCAACGGGACAGTCATGCCCAACACGGCCGTTTTTCAACTGACTGCCGGCTATAACATCACCAACATCCAGGTGATCAGTGGCTGGGGCGATCACAACCTCGGCGAACAGACTTTTCAAGTGCTGCTTTCCATTGGCGGCGGCGCTTTTGCGAGCATTGGCACATTTACCAATAATACCTCCATTGACCCTGGCACCAGTGGACCAGGATCGTGGATGACGACTTTAACAGCCAGCACCGGAACCATCGCCACCAATGTGACGGCCATCGAATTCATCTTCTTGAATCCAGACACCAGCAACGGCGCTGGCAATGCCGGAGCCAGTCAAGCAAGCTCCAATGGCGGCACGGTAATTGCCGAACTGCAAGTCTTTGGCGTCTTTTATACAAACCTGACAAGTAATCCCATCAATCTAACCAATATCACGGCAAACTATCAGACTGATGGCAGCTCATCTTCCACTTTCGACAGCTTAATTACATCCAACCTAATTCAACAAGGCCAAACCTCGCTCGGCAGCGCAACGGCGGACACCTCCGCGCTCAACGGGACTTTCTCATCAACCGGTCTCAATGACGGCAGCGCGGCGGGAAATGCCAACCTGACTTATTACTCGGCAGCCGGCAGCGGGGCCGTCATGCCCAGCACGGCCACTTTTCAACTGGCGGCCAGCTACAACATTACGAATATCCAAGTCATCAGCGGGTGGGCGGATCACAACCTCGGTGAGCAAACGTTTCAGGTGCTGCTTTCCGTCGCTGGCGGCGCATTCGCGAGCATCGGCATATTTACCAACAACACCTCGATTGATCCCGGCTTTAGCGGTCCGGGATCCTGGTTGACGACCATAACGGGCGGTAATGGAACCATTGCCACGAACGTGACTGCCATCAAGTTCATCTTCTCGAATCCGGACACCAGCAACGGCGCCGGCAATGTTGGCACGAGCCAAGCGGGAGACGGTTCCATGGGCGGCACGGTGATTCATGAACTGCAAGTCTTTGGAACATATTATACAAATTTAACTTAAGGCAATCCAACGATGGTAATTCCTGTCTCAGACTCGAATGTATTGAGCGGGTTGACTCGAAATGACTGGGTAATCAAAACAAATTTCATTGGTTCAACAGTCGAAGGGGCCTCCCTGATGGTAGGATTTAAAGGCACCCAGATGGCAGCCGTGCAGGTGGACAACAGCCAGCTATCCGGCATCGTTGCCTCGGATTATCCCATTCTCAACTGGTCGGTTAATGGCGGGCCGTTTCAAAACCATCAACTGACGGCGTCAGACACCTCGGTGATGCTGGCATCTGGCGTCACCAATCCGGTGATTGATCTATATATTGAGGGGACGTCGCCGTTCGAAGATCGCTATACCGGTGACGCGCCGCCCAACTCAGTCAAGATCACCGGGTTCCTGGTAGCTTCAAATGCTGTGACCACGGCGGTGGCCCAACCCGCGAAGTATTGGCTGAACATTGGCGATTCGATCATGGCCGGCGATGCCGCCTCGTATGCCGCCGGACAGGGAACGCCGCAGAGTGACGGCTGGGCGGCGGCGGATGATGCCCGCGACAGTTACGGCTATCTGCTCGCCAGGCATTATGGTTATCAGGAAACGCGCCTTGCTTATGGTGGATATGATTGGGCCGGCGGATTGGCCAACGTGCCCGCGCTGACCACGCTGATTGACCAGAAGACTTCGACCATCAGCCGATTGACCAACGGGTCTTTAAATCCCATACCGGATGTTGTGTTGATCAATCTTGGCGAAAATGGCGCGCCCGCCTTGGCTGATGTGACGAATGCTCTCATCAAACTACGAAGCCGGGTCAAGCCAGCCATCAAAATCATCGTGATGATTCCCTTGTCCGGGATGGCGCAATCACAAGTAACCCAAGCCTTCAACAGTTATACCAATTCCACCTTGGACAAAAACGCTTTCCTGGTGGACTTGGGGTCAATCACGTATGACACCGCTGACGGCCAGCATCCGACTGCCAATGGTCATCTGGTCGTCTATCACGATGCCCTGCCGTTTTTTGATTCGATTATTGCGCCGGCGATCGTTGAAAACACGCAGTATGGCACTGACTCCACAGCCTTCGATGGAACCATTGCGGTCAACCTCATCCAATCCGGACAAAGCTCATTAGACGGTGTGACGGTCAGCCACGGCCCCTCAATCCCGGCCCTGTTCGCCACTGCCGGGCTGGACGACGGCAGCGCGGCCGCCAATAACAACCTGACGTATTACGGCGTGAACGATCCCACCGGCGGCAATCTGCCGGTGACCATCACCTTCAATCTGAACACCAACATCGCCAGCGGCTACAACATCAATAGCATCCAGGCTATTACTGGTTGGTCAGACTCCAACCTTGCCAACCAGAACTTTCAGCTCCTCCTTTCAAAGAAGGGCGGCCCGTTCATCACCTGCGGCGCATTCATCAATGCCACGGACACCATTGCTAAAAACAACGGCAATAACTCGATCCTGGAAACGTTGACCAGCAGCTCGGGCGGTTCCATCGCCAGCGGCGTGACCGGTGTGCAGTTCATTTTCCAGAATCCCGGTGGGACTCAGGCAGGCTCCGGGGGAACATTGATTCGCGAGCTTCAAGTCTTTGGCACGCCCATTGTCAATCTGGACGTTAAACCCGTTGCCGGCCATAATCTCCAACTCACTTGGCCCCAGGGTATCCTGCTGCAAGCCACCAATGTCAAGGGGCCTTGGACAACCAACTCCACCGCCACCTCGCCCTTTACGACCAGCCCAACTTCATCCCAAATGTATTAT
>VFSW01011509.1_pt1 | contig 12427 bp, 15 predicted proteins | sample 5358111 | NCBI WGS metagenome assembly VFSW01 (sample SAMN11554181, study PRJNA540505) | mine drainage metagenome | isolation source: sediment from site ElyBrook_90M | place: USA: Ely Copper Mine, Vershire, VT | collected 2017
TCGCTCGACTTGCATGTGTTATGCACTCTGCCAGCGTTAATTCTGAGCCAGGATCAAACTCTCCATTTAAATCGTTAGACGTTTTCGCCGGTGTAAGACCGACTACTTCCGCTTGGCGTCTAAAATGAAGTGAATTGACTTCTTTGCTCTTCTTGTTTGTTCCGAGGTCAACGTCGACCCGGGAACACACACCTTAATTTTCCTTACGCCCTCTCTCCCGGGGGGGAGAACAGGGCGCCCATTCGCTCGCAAAAACCGATTTGTTAAAGAACAAAAATTTGGCCTGGCTTCTTGCTTCTTCCAAGAAGCCCGGGGCAAACTTACTTTGCCGCTTGACAGTGTTTTGAAGCACTGCCGAACGAGGAATATCTTAGCATGGGCCGCGAAACATGTCAACACTATTTTTCAAAATATTTTTTTCGGCGCGCGCGCGGCGGCGTTTTCTCGACGGAGAATCGAATTTTCACGCGCCGGATATTCTTTGAAAATAATCGTTGACGCCGCGCGGACCGCGCGCGCATTTTTTCAAATTAAGGCGCGAGCGTGAGGTCGGGGCGCGGCGAAAGCTTCAGCGTGGAGAGGTCGTGCGCGGGCACGACCACGAGGCGCGGCACGGCCTCGACGGCCAGCCGCATCGCGCGCGCGTTCCACGCGAAGCTCGACACGTCGACGACGAACTTCGGGTCGGGCAGCGCCGAGTCGAAGACGTTGTCGTAGACGAAGGCCGCGGGGCCGGTGAGCAGGACGGGCCCCGAATCCAAATTGAGCCACGCGCCCAGGCCGCCGGCCGCGCCGCCGTCGAGGTCGAGGAGGATCACGGTGCCGTCGGAAAAGAGATCCTTGCCGTGGTCGAAAGGGCCGTAGGGGCGGGCGCCGGCGAAGTCCGCGAGCTTGAGCCGCTCCTCGGGCACGAAGGCGCGCGGATCCGGCATGTCCGCCTCCAGCGCGCGCCGGCGCGGATCCGACCAAGCCCGCGACGAGACGATCACGGTCGCGTTCGGGAACGATCCCGCGCGCCCCGTCCACTCCGGCGCGAGGTCCGGCAGGATCACCCAGCGAACGTCCTCGGCCTTCACGCCGCGGGCCTCGAGTTGGGACACGACATCCCGCCCGGGCTTGACGGTGAACGGCGAGAGCGCCGCGCCCTTGACGCGCGCGGCCCCGAGACCTCCCAGATCCTCGGGCAGGCCCGCGCCGAACAGGATGGCCCCCTCCTTCGGATGGCGGATCAGGACGACCACGACGGGCGGCTTGAGCCGCGACTCGGGGCTCTTGAGCTCGGAGAGGAGGCTGCCGCGCACGCGCCCCTCGCCGACGACCAGGACCTCGGCCGTCACCCCGTCGACGCGCCGGTTGGCGATCAGGCTCGCGCCGAACGTCGGCGAGGCCTCGCGCTCCGCGCGCAGGACCGGACGCGCCTCGGGCGGCGGCGGGACGCCGTTGGGAACCAGGCCGATCGCGGCGCAGCCGGCCAACGCCGCGGCGAAAACCGCGGCCGCCGCCGCGGCGAGCCTCACTTCTGGCTCACCGTCAAGTTGAAGCGCACCTCGGCGCCCACGCGGCTGGCGACTTCCTCGACGAGCAGCAGGTGCTCGAGGATCTCCTCCTCGGCCGCGGCCGCCGCGGGAACGCGCGCGAGGTCCGCGGCGTGGTCGGTCTTCTCCTTCATCATCACGGCGATCTTCGCGCGCACTTCCTCGATGGGAATCGGCGCGCCCATCGTGCGCTTCCCGGGCTCGGGCATGTCGCCGAGACGGCGCAGGGCCTTGAGCAGGGCCGGGGCGTTCTTGCGCGGCAGCGAGAACGAGATCTGCTGGCTCTTTCCGCTCGAGACGAAAGTCGAGAGCGGCTGGGTCAGGACGCCGCCGCCGGCCTGGATCGCGGCGACCGCTTTTTTGAGCCCGCCCGCGAAATCCTTGAGCGCGAGATCCCCGGTCCAAATCTCTTTATACGGCGCGGTCGAATAGGTCTTGAACCAGTAGGGATCGCCGGAGTGGGCGCCCACCAGCTGCGGCGCCGGAGCCGTGTCCGCGGCGGAGCCCAGAACCGCCGGAACGAGCTTGGGCGCGGCGAACGCGGAGGCCGCGAGCGCGGCGGCGAGAGCGAGACGAATCATTTTTCCACCGGCCCGCCGGCGTCGTTCCAGGCGCGCCAGCCTCCGTCCATCGAGATCACTTTGCGGTAGCCCATCTTCTGGAGGTTGTCCGCCGACAGCGCGGAGCGAAATCCCCCGCCGCAGTACAGGATCATCTCCTTCGACTTGTCGGGAATGGCCGCCTCGATGTCGCGCTCGATCACGCCCTTGCCGAGATGAAAGGCCCCGGCGATCCGCCCCTTGGCCCACTCGCCGTCCTCGCGGACGTCGACGAGGGTCAATTTCTCTCCCTTCTTCAGGCGCGCGAGCACGGCGGGAACGTCGGTCTGCTGGACGCGCGATTTGGCGTCGTCCACGATCTTCAGAAATTCGGGGGAGTGGCTCATGCCTTACTTTTTACAAAATCGCGGGTCTAGCGCGCTCGGGTGAAGTCGTGAGGAAGCCGGGCCGGATCCAATTCCCCGTCGCCGTAAAGCGACAGATAGCTCTCCGGAACGCCGGGGCAGGCCGATTTCATCGCGCAGCCGCCGCACTTCGCGGCATAGCGGTAGCCGGGATTGAGCGGAGCTCCGCCCGACGGCAGAAGCCACGTCGCGGCGGGCCAGGAAGCGGCCGGCGCCTTCGCCTTTCCGCGGGAAGCGGAGCGCTTCGCCTCCGCATCCCCTTCGGGCCATTTGAGATGATGCGGACAAACGCAGGGCGGCAGCCCGGAAAGGCGATAGCGCCCCGGGGGAATTTTTTCAAGAACCGACCGAATCTCGGACAACGACGGGCAATTCGCGGGCATGCTCCTGAATTCCTCCGCGGCATGGGCATGGGGCAGCCGCAGCTCGAACGGCGCGAGGTCGGCGTTTTCCCTGGCGAAGGCGCACATCTCCGGAAGATCCGCGAGGTTCTGCTTCAGGATCACCGTATGCAGAGGGTTGACCCTGATGCCCGGGCACCGCCGAATGTTCTCGATCGCCTTCATGAGAAGAGCGAAGCTGCCGGGCGTTCGCGTGATGGAATCGTGAATCGCCGGCCGGCTTCCGTAGATCGGAAGATCGATCTTGTCCACGCCGCTCTCGGCGAGCTTTGCGACCAGCCCGGCGTCCGCCAGGCGGACGCCGTTGGTGCTCAAGCGGATATGAGCATAACCGCGTCTCCGGATTTCCGCCGCGACTTTGAAAAAATCGGGCGATTCCAGGGGCTCCGCCCCGAGAAGAATGCATTCGCTCTCGGGAAGCGGCCCTCCTTTCCGAGCGGTCAAATCCGGAAGATCGTTCAATATGTCCGGGAAATCCGGCCGCGCGGACCCGCCGCTGTCGTTTTTACTCTCGACAGATCCCGTGGCGCAAAAGAGGCAGCTTAAATCGCATTTTTTCCCGCGGAAAAAAACCGAATGCATTCGGAGGACCTCGTCGGGCCCATCCTACCACATCAAACGACGGCTTTCAGCGGGTCGAGAGAGCGCGGGCGCGCCGGATGACGCCGCGGACGTAGGCGCGGAAGCGCTCGCGGCCCTCGGGCTCGGCGAGGAGGCGCAGGTCGCGCTCGATCCAGCCCCGATTCGCGGCCCCGTCGCGCAGGCTGCGGTCGAGCGGCTCCCAGTCCTCCTGACGGTGAGCCTCGACGGCGGCCTCGCTCATGCCGTTGTCGCGCATGCTTCGCAGCACGCGCTCGACGGCCGCGCGCTTGCGCCGCGTCGCGGCCGCGCTCCTCTCCGCCGCGGCGAGCTTCTTCCCGAGCCGCGCGACGTAGGCGTCGAGAGAAGACCCGTATAAGGGAATGTTCTGCTTGTACTCGTTCCCCAGCCAGTTCACGAAGCCCCGAAGGTCCTTCGTCAGGCGCCGGCGCACCTGCCGCGCGAAGCTGCCCGGCTCGGGCTCGACGCCGAGCTCGCTCCAAACGCGGTTCTCGACGGTGTAGGACTCGATCTCGAGCTCCAGCGCGTCGGTCGGGATGTTCTTCGCGCGCTGAAGCACGTGCTGGAGCTCGTGCGCGAGAATCGGAGCGCTCTGGCGCGGATCGCGCTTGAGATGGCCCGCGTCCATCACGAGCAGGTCGGAATCGTAGCGGAACTCGCCGTTGTTGGCGATCGCCTTGACGTCGAGAAGGACCGGCCGGCCGCCGCGCGCGGCCATGGCGTCGATGTCGCGCAGGACGCGGCGGCCCGTGCGCGTGCCCGACAGCAGCCCCACGACGGAGCCCAGCCACTTCTCGTGCTCCTCCTTGGCCATCTTGAGTCCCGAGCCGAGCGGCGCGGCCGGAACGGCGGGCGCCGCCGGCGCCGGAATCGCGGCCGGAGCCGGCGAGAGAGAAGCGGTCATCGCCGGAAGAGACGGCGCTAAATTCGCCGACAGCGCCGAAGCCGAAGCCGGGGCCGCGATCATGGGAACCGGCGCCGCGGATATTCTCGGCGCGTCGACGGCCAGCAGCGCCGCCGACGCCGGCATCGGCGCGGCCAGGAGCGCGGCAAGCCCCGTCACGAAAATGCGGGTCACGACGCGACTATAGAAAAGGCCCGCGGAGCGCGTCCGGGACGAAAGTCCCGATCGATCGCGCGCAAAAGACCTAGAGCGGTTTTGAGCGCCTTCTGCCGATTTGAAGAGACCCGCCGGCGGCGAAGGCCGTCGCGGAAGCGAGGACTACTCGCAGATGTGGCAGGCGCCGAGCCCGTCGACGGCCGTGGGCCGGTCGCGCTCGGAGTTCACGATGCACAGGAAGCCGAAGGGCTCCTTCGCGTCCGCGGGGCAGCGGAACTGGTGCGGGTCCGACGGCGAGACGTACACGACGTCGCCGACGCCGACGTTCCAGATATAGCACCCCGCCTGCGCCTCGCCCAGCCCGCGCATGGGGATCACGACGTGCTCGTGCTCGTGCTTCTCGAGCGTCGAGTGGCCGCCGGGCTGGATCTCGAAGTAGCGGACGTGGAACTTGGTCGTCTCGCCGCGCTTGCCGACGAGCTCCCGGCGCGTGATGCCCTTGTAGTCGGCGGTGGCGAGCTTGTACGCCTCGAGCGGCACGTCCTTCCACTCGAAGGCGCCCGCGGCCTTGCGGATGACCTTGCTGTGGTTGCCGTCGAGAGACGGCGGCGGCGGCGCCTTCAGGCCGCCGACCGTCTTGTCCCCGGACACGGGCGGCTACTCGTGCTCGCGCGGGTCCAGGCTGGGCGCGCCCGAGCCGCGCCGCGCGACGCGCAGGCGGATCTGCGCGCGGCGGATCGCCGCGTCGATCTCGGCCAGATGGGACGGATCCAGGTCGGGCTTGGCCGACTCGGCCTTCGCGCGCTCGAGCGCCTGGCGCGCGCGCTCGGCGCTGATCGACTCGGCGGTCTCCGCCGTCTCGGCGAACAGCGAGACGACGTCGTCCTTGATCTCGGCGAACCCCCCCGACACGGCGAAGCGCTTCACCTCGCCCTTCTCGGTCACGCGCACCTCGCCCTCGGCGAGCTGGACCAGGAACGACGCGTGGCCGGGCAGGACGCCCATCTCGCCTTGGAGCGCCGGCAGGACCACGAAGTCCGCGGGAGCGGACCAGGCGACCTTCTCCGGCGTGACGAGCTCGAGCGTCAGGTGCTTGTCGGACATAGGATTCCCCGTTCGGCTACTTCATCGACTCCGCGTTGGCGACGGCCTCTTCGATGCCGCCGCACATGTAGAACGCCTGCTCGGGCAGCGCGTCGTACTTGCCGTCGATCAGCGCCTTGAAGCTCGCGATCGTGTCCTTGAGCTTGACGTACTTGCCCGCGCGGCCGGTGAACTGCTGGGCCACGAAGAACGGCTGGGACAGGAACTTCTGGATCTTGCGCGCGCGGGAGACGACCAGCTTGTCGTCCTCGGACAGCTCGTCGATGCCGAGGATGGCGATGATGTCCTGCAGGTCGCGGTAGCGCTGGAGGACCTTCTGCACGCCGCGGGCCACGTCGTAGTGCTCCTGGCCGACGACGTTCGGGTCCAGGATGCGCGAGGTGGACTCGAGCGGGTCGACCGACGGGAAGATGCCGAGCTCGGCGATCTGGCGCGAGAGCACGGTCGTCGCGTCCAGATGGGTGAACGTGTTGGCCACGCCCGGGTCCGTCAGGTCGTCGGCGGGCACGTACACGGCCTGGATCGACGTGATCGAGCCGCGGTTCGTCGACGTGATGCGCTCCTGCAGCGCGCCGATCTCGGTCGTCAGCGTCGGCTGGTAGCCGACGGCCGACGGCATGCGGCCGAGCAGCGCCGAGACCTCGGCGCCGGCCAGCACGTAGCGGAACACGTTGTCGATGAAGAGCAGGACGTCGGCGCCTTCCTTGTCGCGGAAGTGCTCGGCCTGCGTGAGCGCCGTGAGGCCGACGCGGGCGCGCGCGCCCGGCGGCTCGTTCATCTGGCCGAAGACGAGGACGGTCTTGGAGAGCACGGGGGCCCCGTCGGAGAGCTTGGCCTCCTCCATCTCGCGGTAGAGGTCGTTGCCCTCGCGGCTGCGCTCGCCGACGCCGCCGAACACGGACACGCCGCCGTGCTCCTTGGCCACGTTGTTGATCAGCTCCAGGATCGTGACGGTCTTGCCGACGCCGGCGCCGCCGAACAGGCCGACCTTGCCGCCCTTCATGTACGGCGCGAGCAGGTCGACGACCTTGATGCCGGTCTCGAAGATCTGGGGCTTGGTGACGAGCTCGGTCAGCTTCGGCGCCTCGCGGTGGATCGGGAGATGGTCCTCGGACTTGATCTCGGCCGCGCCGTCCTTGGCCTCGCCGAGCACGTTCATCAGGCGGCCCAGGCACGCGCGCCCGACGGGCACGGTGATGGGGGCGCCGGTGTCCTCGACGGCGGTGCCGCGCGTCAGGCCCTCGGTGGCGCCCATGGCGATCGTGCGCACGATGTTGTCTCCGAGGTGGCTGGCCACCTCGACGGTCAGCGTCGCCGCCGCGCCGTTGCCCTCCGAGTGGGGCATCTTGATCTTCAGCGCGTTGTAGTTGGACGGGAGCTTCCCGGAGGGAAACTCGACGTCGACGACGGGGCCGATGACTTGGACGATTTTGCCGATGTTCATGGGGTCGCTCTCTGTCTTCAGTTGGACGGAAGATGGCCGATCTTGTGGAAGCGCACGCCGTAGCGGCGCTGGCCCGCGACGGGGGCGCCGACGGAGCGCACCTCGCCGCGGATTTCGATCTGCGTCGGAAGCCTAAGGTGCAGCGTCATGCCCTTCTCGAGCACGGCGTCGGACTTGAACGTCATCCCGCCTTGGGACAAGTCCGCGATGACCGCGCGGAAGCAGCCCGCGTCCTCGCCCGCGGTGCGGATGTCGAACGACGCGCCGACCGCGGTCCGCGGGTGGCGTCTCTGTTCCGGCGACGTCATGACCTTGTCGTTCAAAGTGTCTCCTTGGGTTCGCGCGTCACGCCGACAGCGCCTCGGCGCCGCCGACCAGCTCCGCGATCTCCTTCGTGATCGCCGCCTGGCGCGTGCGGTTGGCGTCCAGGTTCAGCGCCTCGCGCAGCTCCTTGGCGTTCTTCGAGGCCGCGTCCATCGCGTTCATGCGCGCGGCCAGCTCCGCGGCCTGCGACTCGAGCAGGATGCGGTACAGCTGCGCCTTGACGTGGCGCGGCAGCAGCGCGGCCAGCAGCTCCGGGCGCTTCGGCTCGAAGCCGTAGTCGGGCAGCGCGACGGCGTCCGGCACGACGGCCGGCGCCGGGATCGGCAGGAGCGCGGAGGTCAGCAGGCGCTGCTGCGCGACGGACTTGAACTCGTTGTAGAGCACGGTGACCGACGAAACCCCGCGCTTGAGGTACGCGTCGATGGCGGCCTGGCCGACGAGCTCGGCGTGCGCGAACGAAATCTTGGGGAAGACGCCGACCAGCTCGGAAAGAATCTCGATGTCGTGGCCGCGCAGGCGGTGCACCATGTCGCGTCCCTTGCGGCCGACGGCGATGCAGTACGTCTTGCGGCCCGGGCGGGCCTTGAACCAGTCGAGCGCCGCGCGCAGGACGTTGGCGTTGAACGCGCCGCACAGTCCCTTGTCGCCGGTCACGAGCACCAGCAGCTCCGGGCCGCGGTGCTCGGCGCGCTTTTCGAAGAACGGGTGCAGGGTCGAATGCCCGACGCCGGCGGCGGCGTCGTCGCGCTCCTGCAGGAGCGCGAGCTCCCGCACCATGCGCTCCATCTTGGACGCGAACGGGCGCGCCGCGATGATGCCGAGCTGCGACTTGCGCATGCGCGCGGCCGCGACCATCTTCATGGCCTTGGTGATCTGCTCGGTGGACTTCACCGACTTGATCTTGCGGCGGATTTCTCTGAGTGATGCCATTCTATTGCCTAGACCCCGACCGCGGTCTTGACGCCCCCGATGTAGTCCTGGATCCCGCGCTCGGCCGTCCACTGCGCCGCGAAACCGAAGGCCTTGCGCGACTTGGCGGGGTCGCCGAGCGTCTCGTTCTGATAGAACGAGTAGGGGTTCTTGAAGTATTCCGGCGCGAGGTTCGTGCCCAGCGCGCCGTTGAGCGCGGCGATCACCGCGTTGAAATCGGTCTTGCGGCCCGTGCAGCAGTTGTAGACGCCGGGCGCGGCCTTCTCGAACGCCCTGATGTTGGCCTCGACGACGTCCTTGACGTAGATGTGGTCGCGGTACTGCTCGCCGTGCTCGAACACGCGCGGGCGCCGTCCGGCCTTCATCTGGAGCGACAGCTGCCAGATCATGCTCGCGTACTTGTCCTTGTGCGCCTCGCGCGGGCCGAACACGTTGAAGTAGCGCAGCCCGACCGCCTTGACGCCCTTGGCGTTCGCCGCGACGGTCTCCATGACCGCTTTGGAAAACCCGTAGACGTTCAGCGGCTTGGGCGCCGCGTCCTCGCGGTGAGGCACGGGCAGGTCGCCGTAGGTCGCCGCCGACGAGGCGTAAACGACCTTCTTCACTTTCGATTTGGCGGCCCAGCCGAGCAGGTCGCGGAACGCCTCGACGTTCACGCGCATCATCTTTTTCTGATCGGAGACGGTGGTGTCGGTGATCGCGGCCTGATGGAAGACGGCGTCGATCCTGCCGACGCGCGGCGCCCAGTCCGCGACGCCGCCGAAATCGGCGGCGACCACGTCGCCCGGGAAGCCCGCGAGATTCTTGAAGGAGCCCGCGGAGAAATCGTCGAGCGTGACGACGTCCCAGCCGCGCGCGGCCAGCTCCCAGCACAGGTTCGAGCCGACGAAGCCGGCGCCGCCGGTGACGAGCGCCCTCACTTTTTTCTCCGCGCGACGATGGCCTCGAGCGGGACGACCGGGGCGAGCACGCACTCGTTGATCTGAGACATGAGCTTGGCCTTGGGCACGCCGAACGTCGCGGCCATCGGCGAGGCGTAGAGGTTGACCAGGCTGACGCACACCTGATGGTCCCAATCGGTCAGTCCGTCGGCCGCCTTGCGGTCGTCGCCGAGCTTGTCGAGGTAGAGCTTCATCGCCTTCTTGTCGCGCGCGATGAAATCGGCGAGAGCGAAGGGCGCGTCCGCCTCCGCGACGAAGGAGAAGATCCCCGCCAGCTGCGGCTGGCGCATGGCCGCCAGCGCCTCGATGAGCGAGAGGCTCACCATCCCCGTCGCGTGCGAAGGCGCCGCCGCCGCCGGACGCGCCGCCGCCGGCCCCCCCCCGAGAGCGGGCGACGCCAGGGCGAACGCGGCGGCGGCGAGGGCGGCGCGGATCACTTGAACTGGGCCTTGAATTCCTTGATGAGGGCCTCGATCTTCGCCTTCAGGGCGTCGTCGATGACCTTCTTGTCGGCGAGCTCCTTCATCGTCGCGCCGTGGCGCGCGTCGGCGAAGGCGAACAGCTCGGACTCGAAGCGCCGCACCTGCGCGGCGGGAACCTCGTCGACGTGGCCGTTCGTGCCGGCGTAGATGGACAGGACCTGCCGCTCGACGGGGAGCGGCACGTACTGCCCCTGCTTCAGGATCTCGACGAGACGCTCGCCGCGCGCCAGCTGCTTCTGCGACGCGGTGTCGAGCTCGGAGCCGAACTGCGCGAACGCCGCCAGCGCGTTGTACTGCGCCATGTCCAGGCGCAGGCGGCCGGCCACGCCCTTCATCGCCTTGGTCTGCGCGGCGCCGCCGACGCGGGACACCGAGAGGCCGACGTTGACGGCGGGGCGGATGCCCGAGAAGAACAGGTTCGACTCCAGGTAGATCTGCCCGTCGGTGATGGAGATGACGTTCGTCGGGATGAAGGCCGAGACGTCGTTGGCCTGCGTCTCGATGATGGGCAGCGCGGTCAGCGAGCCGCCGCCGTTCTCCTTGGAAAGCTTGCAGGCGCGCTCGAGCAGGCGGCTGTGGAGGTAGAACACGTCGCCGGGGTAGGCTTCGCGGCCCGGCGGGCGGCGCAGCAGCAGCGAGAGCTGGCGGTAGGCCGCGGCGTGCTTGGAGAGGTCGTCGTAGATCACGAGCACGGCCTTGCCCTGCCACAGGAACTCCTCGCCGATCGCGCAGCCGGTGTAGGGCGCCACGTAGAGCATGGGCGCGGGCTCGGAGGCGCCGGCCATGACGACGATCGTGTAGTCCATCGCGCCCGCGTCCTGCAGGGTCTGCACGACGGCCGCGACGGTCGACTGCTTCTGGCCGATGGCCACGTAGATGCAGATCGGGCGGTTGGCCTGGTTCTTCTGGTTGATGATGGTGTCGATGGCGACGGCGGTCTTGCCGGTCTGGCGGTCGCCGATGATCAGCTCGCGCTGGCCGCGGCCGATCGGGATCATGGCGTCGATGGCCTTGATGCCGGTCTGCAGGGGCTCGTTGACCGGCGCGCGCTGCATGACGCCGGGGGCCACGATGTCGATGGCGCGGCTCTTGGTCGTCTTGATCGCGCCCTTGCCGTCGACGGGGCGGCCGAGCGCGTCCACGACGCGGCCGACCATCGCGTCGCCGACCGGGACCTGGGCGATGCGGCCCGTGCGGCGGACCGGGTCGCCTTCCTTGACGAGCGTGTCGGAGCCGAACAGCACGCAGCCGACGTTCTCCTTCTCGAGGTTGAGCACCATGCCCATGACGCCGTTGGGGAGCTCGAGCAGCTCTCCGGCCATGGCGTTCTCCAGGCCGTACACGCGGGCGATGCCGTCGCCGACCTGCAGGACCGAGCCTTCCTCCTTGAGCTCCGTGGAGCCCGAGAAGCCCTCGATCTGAGTCTTGATGACGGCCGTGATCTCTTCCGGTCTAATTGCCATTGATGCGCTCCCGCATGCGGCGCAGGTGCCCGCTACGGGTGTAATCGCGGACCCAGTCGCCGATCTTGCCGGCGACGCCGCCGATCAGCTCCGGGTCCTCTTTGACTTCGAGTTCGATGTCCTTTCCGGCGAAAATCTTAAGGCGCGCGGCCAGCGTCTTCTGGGCGTCGGCCGACAGCGGCGCGGCGGTGCGCACGTGGGCCTTGGCCACGCCGCGCTTGTCGGCGGCCAGACGCGCGAACACGGCGGCGATCATGGCGAACAGCTCGTAGCGCTTCTTCTCGATCAGGAGCTCCAGGAAGCGCTGCGTCGTCGGACCGATCTTCCCGTCGAGCTTCGCGCGCAGGAGCTTCTTCTTGTCGGCGATCGACACGCGCGGATGGCGCAGCGGCGCCGCGAGGTCGAGCAGGAGGTCGCGCGCGGTCCCCAGGTCGGCCGAGACCTTCTGGTCCTCGCCCTTGGCGGCCGCCGCCTGGAAGAGCGCGGAAGCGTAGCGGCCGGCCAGCACGCGGTCGGAGGCCTGCATCAGTTCCGGTCCGCCTTCGAGGACTCGAGGTCCTTGAAGAACCCGTCGAGCACGGTCTTCTGCACGCCCGCGTCCACGGTCTTGCGCATCAGCTTCTCGGCCGCCTTCACCGCGAGGTCGGCCGTCTCCCGGCGCAGCTCGCCGACGAGGCGGTTCTTCTCGCCGGCGAGGTCGGCCATCGTCTTGTCCTTGATCGCCTGGGCGTCGGCCTCGGCCTCGCCCTTGAGCTTGGCGCGCAGGGCCTCGCCGTCCTTCGTCGCGGCGGCGAGCATCTCCTTGCCCTTGGCCAGCACGCCGGCCATCTGGGCCTCGAGCTCCTTCTGGATGCGCTCGGCCTCGGAACGGGCCTTCTCGGCGGCCTCGCGGTCGGCCTTGATGCGCCCTTCGCGCGCCTCGATGGCGCCGAGCAGCGGTCCCCACGCGAACAGCTTGAGGATGCCGACGAGGCACAGGAACGTGACGATCACCCAGATCATCAGTCCCGTGTCGGGGTTGAGCAGCTTGTCCATGTTCGAGGCTCCGCGTTCCGAAAATTTCGTCTCACGTCGTCCGGCGAAATCGCGGCCCCCCGGGGGGGGGGGCCCCCCCGCGGGCGGCGCCGGGGTCGTGTTGGGGGAGGGGGGGCCGGGGGGGGGCGGCGCGGCCCCGGGGGC
>VFSW01011510.1_pt1 | contig 12427 bp, 11 predicted proteins | sample 5358111 | NCBI WGS metagenome assembly VFSW01 (sample SAMN11554181, study PRJNA540505) | mine drainage metagenome | isolation source: sediment from site ElyBrook_90M | place: USA: Ely Copper Mine, Vershire, VT | collected 2017
CGCCGGCGAACGCCACCATCCCCGCGATGCCTCCTCCGAGCGTGGCAGCCCCCCATCCCGCGACCGACGCCACCACGGACGCCGCGAGCGTGCGCGAGGCCGACCGCGCGAGATCCCACCCGCGCAGCGTGCCCATGCGGCGCCGCAGGAAGACCAGCAGCAGGAGCATCTGCACGGCGCTCGACCCGGCGACAGCGGCGCTCACGCCGGCGTGCCCCATGGGTCCCCGCAGGATCAACGCGAGGACCACCAGCGCGGTGAGATCGAGCGCGCTCACGACGACGGGCGTGCGCGTGTCCCCGAGCGCGTAGAACGCGGGCACCGTCTGGCGCACGGCGGCGACGGTCCAGACGGCACCTCCCTGCCAGACGAGCGCGCGTGCCGTCTCGTGCACCGAGGTCGCGTCGAACTTCCCGCGCTGGAAGAGCGTGGCGACGATCGCGTCCGGCATCGCCACGAGCGCCGCGCTCGCCGGGATGGCCACGAACAAGGCCAGCCCCAGACCGTGAGCCCAGGTGGTCGCGAGCTCGTCTTTCGCGCCTCTCGCTGCGAGAGTCGACAGCGACGGCAGCGCCGCCGTCGACAGCGCCATCACGAAGATGCCCTGCGGGAAGTCGCACACGCGCAGCGCCCACGCGAAATAGCTCTGGGAGCCGGGGCCGAGCTCCGACAGGAACCGCCTGCAGACGACGATGTCGATGTAGTAGATGCCGGTGCCGAACATCAGGGGCGCGATGCGCGCCAGCACCCGGCGCACGTCGGCGTCGAGGGTGAACGAGGGCCATCCCCCGTAGCCGATGCGCCGCAGCGCCGGCCACTGGGCAATGACCTGGAGCGCACCGCCCGCGAGCGCGCCGTACGCGAGCCACTGCACTGGCCCGTTCCCCAGCGCTGCAGCCGCCGCCGCGGCGATGAGGGCGACGTTGAGCAGGCCCGGGGCGAACGCCGCGACCGCGAACCGGCGGTTGGCGTTGAGCGCGGCCATGCCCAGGGCCGCCGTGCCCATGAAGAAGATGTACGGGAAGACCGCACGCGTCAGGTCGACGGTGCGCTCGAACTCCCCCGCCCGGAGCTTGTAGCCCGAGGCGAACAGATCGGTCAGCGGGCGTGCGAACAGCACCCCCAGCGCCGTCACGACCAGCAGCGCCACGAGCGATACCGCGCGCACGCGCGAAAAGAAGCACTTCGCGGCCTCGTCGCCGTCCTTCTCGAGCTTCTCGGACAGGACCGGGACCACGGCGCTCGACACCGCTCCCTCGGCGAGGAGCGAGCGGAGCGAATTGGGGATCATGAAAGCGAGCAACCACGCGTCGGTGGCGTCGACGTCGAAGATCGCCGCGAGCGCCATGTCGCGCCCCAGACCCAGGATGCGCGAGGCAAGCGTCCCTGCCCCGACGACCCCCGCGCGCGCCACGAGCTTGCCGCGCTCCTCGCGGCCCTGCTCGGCGTGGGTGGCGGGGGCGGCGGTGTCGGTCACGGGTGCTTCACGCCCCCGGGTCGCGCTTGTCGCTCGCGGCCGCCATGCACTCGGGGCAGTGGCAGATGGAGCGCAGGTACTTGTAGCTGTAGATGCCGCTGTCGTGGCCGTCGAACCACTTGAGAGCGAGCGCGTAGCCACCCACCGTCGTGATGTCCTCGAGCTCCTGCTGCGCGTCGGTCGCCTCGAGCAGCTTGATCGTCCCGGAGTGTCCCTGGCAGCCGGCGCAGGGGCAGAGGCCGCGCAGGATGGAGTGCGGGTAGACGCCCTTGTGGCCGTCGGCCCAGTCGATCTCGGTGGTGCGGCCGCCGCGGGGCGAGCGGATGGCCTTGGGCTTGAGACGGGGATCCTTCATCGTGGCTTCCTGACGCTGGCGATCACGGCACGCACGCCCTCGAGCTTCTCGAGGCCCGCCACGGCTCCCGGCAGGGACACCGCCTTCTTGCCCATCATGTGCCCCGCACGCAAGGCCGCGGTCCAGACGGCCGCGTCCCGCCACGGCGCGGCGCCGGGGACGGCCCCGGCCGAGAGCAGCGTCGCCAGCGAGCCTGCGATGAACGCGTCGCCCCCACCCGTGGCGTCGACGCAGCGTGCACGCAGGGCGGGCAGCTTGACCTCGCCGTGCTCACCGATCGCGGTCGCCACGCCTGCGCCCCGGGTCACCAGCCACGTCGCCTGCGGAGCGTGACGGGAGAGCCAGCCGAGGCCTCCCCTCCCACCGGCCACCTCGCGCAGGTCGGCCTCGCTCGCCTTGACGAGGGAAGCCCCGGCAGCCAGGGCCGCGATGGCGTCCTGCATCGTCTTGCGGTCGCGCCAGAGGTGGGCGCGCACGTTGAGGTCGAGCAGCAGGTGCGCGTCCCCGCGGGCCGCGACCTCCAGGAAGCGCACCGTCGCGGCGGCGAGGTCCGGCGTCATCAGCGTGCTGGTGCCGACCAGGGCCCAGCGCGCGCGGCCCATCGCCGGGGTGATGTGCTCGGCGCGCATGGCCAGGTCGGCCGAGTCGTGACGGTAGAAGAGGAAGTCGGGCTCGCCCCGCCCGTCGCGCACGACGAAGGTCAGGCCGGTGCGATTGGGCAGCCGTCGCACGAAGCGGGTGTCGACGCCGTCGCTCTCCAGCTGACCGAGGAGCGCGGCCCCGAAACGGTCGCGTCCCACCCCGCCGACGACGGCGACGCGGGCCCCCAGACGGGCGAGCCCCGTGGCGACGTTCGCGGGAGCCCCGCCCAGCTCGCGCCGGAACGTCCGCGCGATGGGTTCGCGCCCGTGGGGGGTCGACTCGAACAGGTCCCAGAGGATCTCGCCGAAGCAGACGACGTCGAGCATGGTCGCGGGTGCCTTCATAGCTCAACGCTCGAAGCCCGCGTGCGCTGCCATCGCGCGATCGACCAGCTGGAGCAGCGTTGCGGCCTGCTCGTCGGTCACGTCGGCACCCTGCCCGGCCGCGAGCACACGGGCGGCCTGCCGCAGCTCGGGGAGCAAGACCGTCGACGCGCCCCCGCACGAACGGCACACCAGGCCTCCTCGCACGGGGTCCACGCAGGCCGCCTTGGTCGGGGCGCACGGGCGTCCGCAGACGACGCACTGCTCGAGGTCGAGCGCGTACCCGAGGGCCGCGAGCATCGCGAGGCCGGCCCGAGCGAGCTCGCGGCGAGGCGGGGCGTCACCGCCGTCGAGCACGTCCAGCAGCTCGGCCAGGATGCGCCAGCCCTGCGGCTCGGGCGTACGCGGGGGGAAGGCATGGCGCGCCCAGCGCAGGGCGATGCCCGCGGACTCCAGCGCGTCGAGCCTTCCCGTCAGACCCGTCCGTGCCCGGACGACCCGGGCCTCCTTGAGCGTCGCGAGATCCCCGCCCTTGTCCTCGAGCATCACCGCGACCGTGTGCACGGGCTCGAGCGAGCCCGCGAGGCGCCTGGAGCCCTTGCGAGCGCCGCGCGCGATGGCGCTCAGCTTGCCCACCTGCTCGGTCACAAGCGTCACGATGAGGTCCGCCTCTCCGAACTCGACGGTCCGGACGACCAGGGCCTCGCTCTCGATGCGGCTCACCGCTACGTGATGACGAGGGTAGCCGCGGCTGCGGGCACCGCACGCTGCGACAGCTCGGTCGGCATGTCGCGGCCACGCGGCTTGAGCACGATCGACAGCGCGAGCGACAGCAGGATGAGCAGCAGCACGAAGGCGATGGCGACGCCGAAGCGGCGCCCCTGCCCCTCGCGGGCGGCCTGCAGCGGCGTCTGCACGGGAAGCGGCGTGACGTAGGCCACGCGGCGGCTCGAGGTGTAGCGCGCCAGCACCTCGGCCGGGACCATGCCGACGGCCTGGGCGTACGACTTGAGGAAGCCGCGGACGAACACCTCGCCAGGCAGCTCGTCGAACCGATCGCTCTCGATGGCCTCGAGCGAGGCCTGCGGGATGCGCGTCACGCGCGCCAGCTCGGCCAGGCTCGTGCCCCGCTTCTCGCGCTCGCGCTTCAGGGTGAGTCCCAGGGTCTCGTTTGCGGTGGGCGTCATCGTCTCCGGGCTCGGGGGCGTGGCGTTCATGGGAGCCTCGTCAGCGCCTGGACGCAGGCCTTGCCGGCCGTCGTGTCGGCGGAGATGTCGCGGCACTTCTCGAAGTCGCTCTTGGCGTCGGGCAGGTGCGTGAGCTTCATGCGCACCTCGGCGCGCTCCATCCACGCGTCTTGCAGGTTCTTGCACTCGGGCGCGTCGACCGCGACGGCGTTGGTGAACGACTGCTCGGCGGCGGCCAGGTCCCCCTTCTTCTCGTACGCCATGCCGAGCCGGTAGTGACCGACGCAGAAGCGCGGCTCGGTGATGGAGTTCTTCAGGGACTCGATGCCGGCATCCACCTGCCCCGCGAGGACCTGCGCCCAGCCGTAGTTGCCCCACGCGAGGTAACTCGACTCGAACGACGGGTCCTTGGTGAGCGGCGCGAGGATGTCCATGGCCTCCGGGTATCGTTTCTCGAGGATCAGGATCTGGCCCAGGGTGTTCTTGGCTTCGCGGAAGTTGGGGTCGACTTGCAGGGCTCGCCGCGCGTACTTCTCGGCGTCGTCAAGGTGGCAATCGGGATCTTGAAGCTCGAGCTTGGAGGAGCAGAAAGACAGGTGGATGACCGAAGCGAAGTACAGAGCCCGCTTGTTCTCGTCGTTCAGGTCGAGGGCCCGCCTGGTGTGATCCAGGGCCAGCCGCGGCTGCCCCTTGTAGAAGTAGTCACGGGCCAGGTCGTACTCGGCTTCGCTCGCCTTTTCGGGATTCTTGACTCCAGGGTTACTTGGACCGCATGCGACCGAGGACGAGATGAGCGCGGCGGCTACTCCGGAAAGTGGAAGCAGGGAAGCCAAGGGTAGGGCAGAGCGTCGCAAAAAAGCCACACCCTCCTTCGGGGGAGACGGGGATAACCCAGGCAGCGGTGGCGCGTCAACGCCCCCGAACGCCTGAGCAGGTGATGCAGCAGCTCGTTCAGGTCTCGTCGCTGGAGCCCGCGAGCTCGTCTTTCGTGCCCAGCAGGGTGTACAGGCGCCGCAGGGCATCGACGTCGGGGATCTCGATCCGCTCGCCGCTGATGCGGATGTACTGGCGCTCGCGCAGGCGCGAGACCGTGCGCTTGACGGCCTCGACGTCCAGCCCCACCCGGGTCGACAGCTCCACGGGCGAGATGGAAAGCTCGACGAACCCCGTGGCGCGGCCCGCGAGCTTCAGCAGCGCGCTGGTGACCTTGGACTGCACGCCCCGCAGCATCATCAGCTCGATCTGATCCTCGGCGTCGCGCAGCCTGCGCGCGAGCTGCTCGACCGCCCGCACGCCCACCTGGGGGTAGCGCGAGAGCAAGTTGCGGAACGTGTCCCGGTCCAGAGCCAGCACGACGCCCTCGGTCAGAGCGACGGCGGTGGACCCGTAGGTGCCGCCGTCGAGCAGCGTGCCCTCGCCGAACAGGTCGCCCGGCTTCGCCACGGCCAGGCTGCGCTCGGACATCGCCACGCGCCGGATCAGGCGCACGCGACCCTCCTGCAGCAGGAAGGCCTCCGCCGCGGGAGCGCCTTCCTGGAAGAGCGCCTCGCCCGCGGCGAACCGCCGGCCGAACCGGCCCAGCAGGCGCGCGCGCTCCTGCGGCTCGATGTCGGCGGAGGCCGGTGCCGGCGGGCGATCCGCGTCGTCCATGCCCCTCGACAATACACCATGGTCCCTGCAACATCGCGCGCCTCGTGGGGAGCGACTCGTCACGCAGCGACCGCAGCGCCGATCTGCGGCGGGAGCTCGGGGTGATCGATCTGCTCTGCGTGCAGATCGTCATGATCGTCGGAGGGACGTGGGTTGGCACGGCGGGCAAGCTGGGGCCGGGTCACGTCGTCTACTGGCTCGTCGCGGCGATCCTGTTCTTCGTGCCGCTCGTGGCGGTGGTGCTCTACCTGAATCGCTGGGCGCCGCTCGAGGGTGGGCTCTACCAGTGGGCCAAGCTGGGGCTGTCGCCGGGCGTGGGCTTCATGGTCGCCTTCAACGTGTGGCTCTGGGCAGTGGTGCTGCTGGCGGGGCTCGGCCTCGACATCGTCACCTCGCTCGGATACGCGTTCCAGCGGCTCGCGTGGATGCACACGGACCGCGCGATTCCCGCCGTCGCGAGCGTCGTGCTGATCGCCTCGCTCGCCGGGGCGGCCCTGCTGGGCCTGCGCGTCGGCAAGAGAGTGACCGACGCCGGTGGCATGGTCCGGATGGCGGTGTACGGCCTGCTGCTGCTGCTGCCGCTCATGGCGCTCGTGACCGGACACCCGCTTCGCTCCGAGGTCGCCAGCCCGGCGCCGCCTCCGTCCTCGCTGCAGAACGTGAACCTGCTGGCCAAGATGGGGTTCGGCGCCTTCAGCGGCTTCGAGTACGCCGCCATCTTCGCAGGCGAGTCGCGCAGCCCCATGCGCAGCTTCGCGCGCTCGGTCTACCTGGCCGCGCCGATCGTCGTCCTCATGTTCGTGCTCGGCACCAGCTCCGTGCTCGCCTTCGTGGCTCCCGACGACATCGACCTCATCGCGCCCATCCCGCAGGTGCTTCGCGTCGCGACCGGAGGCACCGGCCTGGCCTCCGGCCTCGCGTCGGCCGTCATGGTGCTGCTGCTGCTCGGCGAGATCGCGTGGGGGAGCGCCGCCTTCGCCGGGATCACGCGCCTGCCCATGGTGGCGGGCTGGGACGGGCTGCTGCCCGATTGGTTCACGCGCCTGAGCCCGCGCTCGCGCGTGCCGGTCAACTCGATCCTCCTCCTGGCCATCGTCACGGCGACCCTCGCGGTCGCGGGGCTGTCGGGCGTGGGCCACCAGGAGGCCTACCAGCTGTTCTCGAGCTCCGCGCTCGTGTTCTACGCGCTGTCGTACCTGGTCATGTTCGCCATCCCCCTCGCGGGCCTCGGCAAGGACATGCCTCCGCGGCCGGTGTGGCTGCGCGTGGCGTGCGCGTCCGGCTTCTCGACGACACTGCTGTTCGTCGGGCTGGCCATCTTCCCCATCGTGCGCGTCGAGAGCCGGGCCGCGTTCGGGCTCAAGGTGATCGGCCTCGTGCTCGCCGCCAACACCCTCGGCGGCGCCGTCTACTTTGCCGGGAAGAAGCGCCTCGGCCGCCGGACGGGGTAGACTCCTGGCCGAGATGGGCCGGACCGCGAGCATCACCCGCGCGACGAAGGAGACCAGCGTCGAGGTGACGCTCGATCTGGACGGCACGGGCCGGGCGGCGATCGACACCCCCCTGCCCTTCCTGTCGCACATGGTCGAGCAGCTGGCCCGCCACGGGCTGCTGGACCTCACGGTGCGAGCCACCGGCGACGTCGAGATCGACGGCCACCACACGACCGAGGACCTGGGGCTCGTCATCGGGCAGTGCGTGGGCAAGGCGCTCGGCGACAAGGCCGGCATCTCCCGCTACGGGTGGGCGACGCTACCCATGGACGAGGCGCGCGTGTCCTGCGCGCTCGACCTCTCGGGGCGCACGCACTTCGTCTGGCAGATCGAGCTGCCGCGCGGAGCCAAGCTGGGGACCTGGGACGTGGAGCTGGCCCCGGTGTTCTTCGAGGCCTTCGCGCGGGGGGCCGCCTGCAACCTGCACCTGTCCCTGGAGCGCGGGGAGATCCTGCACCACATCGTGGAGATCGCCTTCAAGGCGCTGGCACGGGCGCTGCGGGAGGCGGTGCGCATCGAGCCTCGCGCCGCCGGCGTCCCGTCGACCAAGGGGTCGCTGGGGGACTGAGTGGCCACCTGAAAAGTGGGCCCGAGGCGCCGTCCCGTCGCACGATCCCACGCATGGATGACCGTCGCACCAAGCGCAGCACCGACCGGACCGAGGCGCTGCAGTTCCTCGTCGAGAGCGTCGCCGACCGCAGCGGAGCCCCCGCGCTCGTGCTGGTGGACGACCACGGGCGCATCGTCGCCGGCATGGGCATGCCCGACGACGTCGTCGGCCTCGCCCGGACGGCGCGGGACGTGGCGTGGGGGAAGGCCTCGGCGCTCCAGATCGACCTGGCGACGCGCGGACGCGACGTCACCGCTCGAAGCGTGGCGACGCCCGAGGGCATGCTCTACTTCGCCGCGCTGGGCGAGCGCATGAGCGGCCTCGGCGACGCCACCCAGGCCGTGCGTCGCATCCTGGCGGCCTGAACCCGCCGGGGTGGCTACTTTGAGACCCCTGCCCGTCGAGGCAGGCGGATAGACTGCCGGGTCGTGCATCCTTCGCTGCGTGCAGGTCTCCTGGCTTCGGTCGTCGGCGTCGTCGGCGGCGGCGCGGGCGCCTGCTCGGTCGACACCGTCCCCACCCCGCTGCGCGCCACGCCGCCGGGCTCGGGCCCGACCGTGCAGTTCGACCTCTTCCACCTGCCCCTGCCGAACATCCCGGCCCCCAACGACATCGCCACGATCGCCGACCCCACCAGCCGCACGGGGCGCCGCCTCAACGCGAGCATGGTCGCGCCGACGAACATGGAGCAGATCGCGCGTCAGGAGTTCGACGAGCTGGAGGGCTGGGGGACCACGGCGCCCATCACGGTCGCCTTCTCGGCCGAAGCCGGGGCCGATCCCCACGCCGCCGCGCTCGACCTCGACGACCTGCGCTCCCGCATGGCGAACGACGGCTGGGACACGACCAACGACGCCGTGTACCTGGTCAACCTGAGCACCGGCGTGCCGGCGCTGGTCGACCTGGGCAACGGCGACTTCCCGGCCACACTCGTCGACTCGACGCAGTACTACCCGAACGATCCCAAGGGCACGTCGAACAACGTGCTCTTCGAGACCGTCGAAGAGGGCGCCGGCCGGACGCAGGCCGACTACAAGCCGTCGCTCGATCTGGACTTCGACGGGGTGCTCGACCACCCCGATGCCCTCGGCTCGCTCACGCCCTTCGTCGCCCGGCCGGGCATCGACGACATCATGACCTGGTACGAGAAGCAGACCGACACGCTCATCCTGCGGCCGCTGCTGCCCCTCGAGGAGAAGACCGAGTACGCGGTGGTGCTCACCGATCGCCTACGTGGGCCCGACGGGCAGCCGGTGCGCTCGCCCTTCGAGGCCGTCTACCACCCGCAGCAGGTCCAGGGGGTCTCACGCCTGCAGGCGATCCTGTCGGACGCCACGCACGCGAACTACTACGGCGACCTGGCGGGCACGGGGCTGGACCACGTGGCCTTCGCGTGGACGTTCACCACGCAGCCCGTCGCCGAGGACATGCGCCTGCTGCGCGACGGGCTCTATGGCCAGGGACCGTTCGGCTACCTGTCCTCGCAGTTCCCGCCCGAGGCGACGATCTTCCCCACGGCGGGCACCACGCTCACCCTCGCTCTCGAGCCCGCTGACTGGAAGAGCTCGTCGAACTGCTCCAACACCCTGAAGACGCCGTTCGTCGTGCACTGGAGCGACGTGGCCCCGGCCATCAAGTCGTTCCTGCCCCAGCTGTTTTCGCTCAGCGACTCGCAGACCCAGGGCCTGCTCGACTCGCTCGACAACGTCGACTACTTCGTCGTCGGCACCTACAAGACGCCGTACCTCATCGGCGATCCCGCCTCGACCTACCCGTACGACCACTTCCACGCCAACTTCGTCACCGGCCAGGCCGACGTGCACACCGACACGGGCCACTTCTGGCTGAGCGTGCCGAAGGCGAAGGCCGGCGGGCCCAAGCCTCCCTTCCCGGTCGCCTACTGGCACCACGGCACCACGCTCTTCGACACGGAGATGTTCATCCACGCGGGGCGCTACGCGAAGCAAGGGATGGCGCTCGTCAGCGTCGACGCACCCGGCCACGGCATGGTGCTGACGCAGGGGCAGCAGGTGCTGGTGCAGGCGCTGCTCGCGGGCCAGTGCCTGGCGCCCTTCACGACGGCCCTGAACTCGGGGCGCGCGATCGATCTCAACGGCGACGGCATCGCCGACTCGGGAGGCCTCATCTGGTCGGCCCACATCCTGCGGACGCGCGACAACGTGCGGCAGGCCGTGATCGACGCGATGCAGATGACGCGCGTGATGGCCGCCTTCGACGGCAAGCACACGTCCAGCCAGGACCTGAACGGCAACGGCAAGCTGGACGATCTGGCCGGCGACTTCAACGGCGACGGCATCGTCGACGTGGGCGGTCCGAACAACGCCTACTACGCCTCGGGCGGCTCGCTGGGCGGCATCGTCTCGATGATCCAGGGCGCGCTCGACCCGCACGTCGTCGCCGCCGCGCCCGTGTCGGGGACCGCGGGGTTCATGGACACCGCGATGCGCGGCACGGTGACGCCCGTGCCCGTGCTCGAGCAGGTGCTCGGCCCGCTCGTCATTGCCGTCCCCGCCTCGAGCCGGTCCGACTCGGAGTGCAGCTCGTCGCAGCGCTCGGTGCGCTGGGTGGTCAACGACCTGTTCAACACGAAGGAGATGGAGATCGCCTGCCTCGACGCGAAGGAGCTCGACCACGGCATGACGGTGGTCGTGACCAACTACGCCAACGCCAAGGTGAGCTGCGCGCGCACCGGTACTGGCGGCACCTTCCGCGTCCCCATCCCCGTGAGCATCGGCGACCAGATCGACATCCAGGTCATCAACGCGCCCGACGCCGTCGACTCGTACGCGACGTGCAACGTGCCCGCCAGCGCGCCGGTCGGTCGCCGCATCACGACGTGGGAGCAGGGGGCCAAGGTCTACACGCCCGTGGCCGACCCCAGCGCCACCTGCCCGTCGTCGGCGTGCCAGCAGTTCCGCGAGACGTTCTACCCCGTCGGCTCGACGCTCGTGGCGCCGAACGAGGGCCTGGGGCTGGCGCGGCAGACCCCCGAGTTCCGGCAGCAGGTCTCGCTCTCGCAGGCCGCGCTCGATCCGGCCGACCCCGGCAACTACGCCCGCTTCTACATGATGAAGTCGCTGCCGCGGGTCGACGGCTCGCCCCAGCCGCCCCGCCCGCTGCTGGTGGTCACCACCGCCGGCGACGACGAGGTCACCACGGCCGCGGGCCTGGCCTTCGCGCGCAGCGCCGGCGCCCTGCCCTTTCTGCCACCCGGCGCCGCGGCGTCGATGCCCGAGTACGCCGACTACGCGACCCCCTCGTCGCTCTACCAGACGTGGCAGGGCAGCACGCCCGACCAGGTGCTCGTCGACAGTGGCGAGATGGAGGGCGTGTCGCGCCTCGGCCGGACGCCCGGCAATGCGTGCGGCGTCAACTACGCAACCTCCTCGACGTGCACGTCGGCTCCCACCCTCGGCGCGAATACCTGTCAGGACACCCTGTTCGACGCCGACTGGCTGGGCGAGGCGCACCAGACCTACGGGCAGCAGCACGAGCTGCCGCCGCTGCGCACGGCGCGCATCGCCGGGGTGCACGTGACGGGCGCCGGCAACCTCGAGGCCGCGTGGGCCCCGCGCATCCAGGGTGCGCCGTTCTCGCCCGACGGATCGTGGACGCCGGACAAGCCGCTGGTCGCGTCGGTGACGGCCTACATGCAGCCGACCGGTCAGCACGACTGGTCGGTGGGCGATCCCTGCCAGTCGTTCGACGCGACGACGTACATGGACAACCTGCTCGCCCACTTCTTCGCGTCGGGCGGCAAGGACCTCTACTACCTGAGCCACCCCACGACGCACACGTGCCTCGCCAGCTCGAGCTGCGCGTTCTTCCAGCCCTGAGGCGCGTCAGAACTTCACGCCGATCTGCCCGTGGATGGAGAACGCCGCCTGGCTGTTCGACAGGCTGGGGAACACGAGGACGTTGGCGTCGGCCCCCACGAAGAAGAGGCCGAGGCCGACGAGACCCGTCACTCCGGGCTCCAGGTACCAGTAGTTCGCGCTCTGGCTCGTCCCGCCGCCGCTCTCCGAGAAGGTCGCGTTGCCCAGGCCCACCTGCGGCCGGATGGTGAGCAGATCGAGGATCGTGATGCCGTAGCCCAGCTCACCCCCGTACATCAGCGTGTTGACCGAGACGGAGACCGGGGCGCTGCTGACGCCCGTCGTTCCCGGCACGGCGAGGCTCTCGTTCTGGCTGCCGCCGAAGTAGTACATGAGGTTGCCCCCCACGTAGATGCCGCCGAGGAAGGCGATGCCCGCGCGACCGCCCAGGCCGAAGCCGAGCGGGTTGATGGCACCGCTGGCCGAGTACGGGTTGGTGGCGCCACCGACCTTGGCACCGACCTCGAGGTCGACGGGGCCGAGGGCGTGCGCATCGCCCGCGAAGGCGAGCATGGAGAGCCCGATGCAAGTCGAAGCGATCAGGACGAAGGAACGGTTCATGAGGCCATGGTGGCCCAGCCGTCCCTGATCGCAAGCAGGGCGAGCCGCTGGCTACGAGCCGCTCACTCGGCGCCGGCGTCGACCGGCGCGGGGCACGCGGACTGCGTCGTCGCGTAGCAGACGCCCGAGCCCGTGTCGCAGCAGTTGGTGCCGCCGCCCTGGACCGGCGGACACGTGCTCGCGCACTGCGAGTCGGTGGTGCAGCTGCCGCACATGCCGCCGCCGCTGCTCGA
>VFSW01011511.1_pt1 | contig 12426 bp, 6 predicted proteins | sample 5358111 | NCBI WGS metagenome assembly VFSW01 (sample SAMN11554181, study PRJNA540505) | mine drainage metagenome | isolation source: sediment from site ElyBrook_90M | place: USA: Ely Copper Mine, Vershire, VT | collected 2017
TCATCAAGCTTCTCATACCCCGCCATATCCCACGACCGGTAGGCCCGGATCGCCTCGTCGATGGGATTCGCGTACCCCGTTTCGAAGAAGGCGTTCAGATAGGCGTACAGCAGGATCTTTTCGCCCGGCTGCCCCGCCGCATCCACGGCCGAATGAACGCGGGCCGATCCCTCGGTCAGGGTGCCCGTCTTGTCGGAACAGAGGACATCCATGCTGCCGAAGTTCTCGATGGAGGCGAGCCGTTTGACGATGACCTTGTGATCCGCCATCCGCCTGGCTCCATGGGCGAGGTTGATGCTGATGATCGCCGGCAGCAACTGGGGGGTCAGACCGACGGCGAGCGCCAGCGAGAAGAGAAAGGCCTCCAGGACCGGACGGGCGAAATAGACGTTGATGGCGAAGATCGCGATGACCAGGGCCAGGGTCACTTCCATCAGCAGATACCCGAAGCGCCGGACGCCCCGTTCGAATTCGGTCTCCGCCGGCCGCAAACGGAGCCGTTCGGAAACGCCGCCGAATTCGGTCTCCTTTCCCGTCCGGCAGACCAGGACCTTCGCCGTTCCACTGACGACGTGGGTTCCCATGAAAACGGCATTCGTCCGCCCGGCAAGGGGCGTGTCGGCCGGAAGTTTGGCTGGCGTCTTTTCGACCGGATAGGTCTCTCCGGTCAGGGAGGCCTCGTCCACGAACAGATCCCGGGATTCCAGGAGCAGCCCGTCGGCGGCCACCGAAACGCCCGCCTTGAGGAGGAGAACGTCTCCGGGAACGACCGTCTCCACGGGAATACCGACCGCGGCACCGTCCCGGAGAACGGATGCCTGAACCGAGACCATCGCGAGCAGGCGGTTCACCGCATCGGCGGCGCCCTTCTCCTGCCAGAAGCCGAGGAGTCCGCTGATCAGAACGATGACGAGGATGATCGAGGCATCCGCCACGTCGCGCAGAAAGAACGAGAGCGCCGCGGCAAACAGCAGCGTCAGGATGATGGGCGATTTGAACTGCCCGAGAAGAAGAAAAAAGGCACTGTGCTTTTGGACCGCGCGGATCCGGTTCTCCCCGTAATCGGCAAGACGCCGCCTCGCCTCGGCCTGCGAGAGACCTTCGCCGGAACTGTCGAGCGTTTTCAGGAGCCCCGCGGCGGAGTGTCCCCAGAATGTCTTTGGCGATAACGGTTCCATCGTCCTACCCGTCCGTCGTCCTTTACTCCAAGAGCACCAGGGCGAAGTAGTTCCATTTTCCGTAAATTTCTTTTTTTGTGTCGATCTGAAACCCGTTTAATCTCGCGGTTGCAAAGACATCGATGCCGCAGGCTTCCATCAATGGTCTGACTGCCTTTTGTTTCGTCCCTTGAGACCCGCCCGGGGTCTCCTGCTCGCCGGACGGTCAGGCGGCGCCGGATGAGCCCGGTGCGAGCGCAGTCAGCGCAAAGGCCTTATAAAAGCCCTCACGGTACGCTTCGCTTTCGAGATTCACGGCAATATCGGTCAGTTCCTTGCCTTTCGCGCTTGTCATGAGAATCGCCGTTTTATACTCCTTCATGACTTTTTTCGCCCGCTCGGCATCAGGTGAAACCGGGGGATGCAGGGCGTCTTTTTCATAAAGCGGACAACCATACTGACATTTCCACCAGACCCATTCCGCGACCATCACGGTTTTTGTATCGATGATCTTCGCCTGGTCGGCACCCAATTCCACCGCCCTTTTCAACAACTCGCCGACTTTACCGGCAAGGTTTATTTCATCACCCGAAGACCCGCCGGAACCTGGCTTGAAATAGGGGCAGTTATCTTCTCGGCATCCGTGGGGATGCTTCCGACTGTAAGAACAGAGGATGCCGTCTCGGTCGGGCAGGTCTATCGCAAAGTTTTCCTTCAGAGCGGCAACGGCAACGGAAAGCGCCGCCCACACATAAGCCTTGCAGCAGCTCGGCCCCGTGAGATCGGTGATGACCCGTGAAACCCGCGTTACGGCTTCCATCACCAGCCTCTGTTCGCGATCCTTGCCGCATCGGGAGCCGGTAAGCACCGCAAAGCAGGCGCCGATTGCCGGGGCGATCCCGCAGACGCCCGTCAGGCCACAGTACCCGCCGTGAGCCTGCTTGTCGATCCGGCTGAACACCTCTTTTATCGACTGTCCGGTGATTTTTTCAGGACGACGATTCTTAAGCGCCGCCATCAACGCGCCGCCCGCTATGTGGGCATGCTGACATCCGAGCATCGGAAGATCGGCATTGTCCATCATCAAATCCGCTATCGCGAAGGGGTCGGTCAGTTCCGCAGTCAGAGCGATGTCTTCTATAATTTTGACTGCGTCTTTGTTGTGGCACGTGTCACATACGAAATGGCCCTCGGGGCATTTGATGTGTCCCTGCTCCTGTTTTCCACAAAAAGTACAAATCATCCCCTCTGCCTGATCGAGATAGTCAAGGGGGGAACCGCACACCATGCAATGCTCCATCCTGTTTCCGGTGGCTTCAATCTTTTCCGCTTCAGCGGCGGAGTCGTTCGCTTGCTTAAGATGCGCACCGGCATCTTCCGTGGCCGGTCAGCATCCGGTATTTGTCTTGATTTCGTCTGCCATATATCCTCCGCTTATGAGGACCGATAAGGTCTCATAATAAGCTTTTTTACCAGCGTCGGAGCTGGTTATCCAATATTACTTTGTGAAACACTGTAGGGAAAGATCGCCCGCGTGTCAAGGCGTAGCGGAATGTTTATGCTGCGGTATGCTTCCTTACGATCCGCTTTCTTCCAGGATGCGGATCTCCTCCGCCGTCAGGTCGTAGAGATCGCAGACGAGAGAATCGATCTCTGCGTCGGTTGCGGCGATCTCCCGAAGGCGGTTTTTGGACAAACCCGATGTGCGATTCCTGTAAAATAAGGCCGGAGCTTTTTGCACGCCTCTCTGAGATCGGTAGCTTATACTTACCAAATCCAACTCATTTTACTATCATAACTTTCGGTCTGATTGTGCGCTATAAAAAACTATATATGCAAAATACTTATCTGGAGGTCCCTCTACCGACGGTTGGACCAAAACTTGTCGACGATATCTATGACCACCGGCTCTGGAGAAGATTGCGGTCCACGCCCCGCTGGAACTCCCTGTGGCAGACCAAAGGAAGTGGCAGTGAATGAAGACCTGAGCGATAAAGCGACAGCCGCGAGAGCTGCGGTGTCGAGGACCCGCGGCAACATCAGCCGCTGGTCCATCGAGCACCCCTATACGATCATCGCCTTCTACCTTGGGGTGGCGGTGCTGGCGGTGCTGGTGATTTTCTTTCAGATGCCCCGCCGCATGATGCCCTATGTCGAGAGCCCGATCGTCGGCGTGGTGTCCATGATGCCGGGACTCGCGGCCGAGGAGGTGGAGATCTACTTCAGTCAGCCCATCGAGGAGCGGATGGTGGACCTGAAGAACGTCCACTTCGTCCGCTCCACGTCGCAGGAAGGCTTCTCCATCGTGTCGATCGAGTTCTGGTATGGCACGGACATGAAGAAGGCGCTCTTCGACGTCCAGTCGCTGATGAACGTCGTGCAGGCCGACCTGCCCATGACCGGGGCGAACTTGAAGCCATCCTGGGTGCTGGCAATCGACCCCTTAAACATCCCGGTCTTGTCCCTGGCGATGACGGGAGATGGGTATAACGGCGTTCAGCTTCGCACACTGGCGGAGAACCAGGTGATGAACCGGCTGAAGGCGGTCAAGAACGTGTACTCGATCGTCCCTTTCGGGGGGCAGGAGCTCCAGATGCAGGTCATCGTGGATCGGGAGCGGCTGGCCGCCTACAAGATGAGCCTCCTCGACATCAAGAGCATGCTGGATATGCAGAACCAGTCCCGACCGGCCGGCGCGCTCACCTACGGAGACAAGGAGATTCTCGTCCGGAGCGACTCGCGCGCCCGCACACCTCAGGAGGTGGCCAACTATCCGATCGGCAGCATGGCCGGCCGAACCATCTACCTGCGGGACGTTGCCGAGGTGATCAACACCCCCCGGGAGCAGCGCAGTCTCTATCGGCTGAACGGCAAGGAGGCGGTCGAGATCTCGATCGTGCAGCAGCCGGACGCCAGCTCGGTGACGGTGATCGAAGGGGTGAAGGCCAAGCTCAAGGAGATCCAGGAGGACTTCCCCGATCTGAAGTTTGACGTGGCCTACGACAACTCCACGTTTGTCGGTTTCCTGATGGACAACATGGTCGAGGAACTCGTCATCGCCGTCCTCCTCACGGGGTTGGTGGTCCTTTTCTTTCTCGGAAACATCCGCGGGACGCTCATCTCGGTGATCACCATCCCGATGTCCATCGGCATGGCCCTCCTGGTCATGGTGCCCTTCGGGATGACGCTCAACAGCTCCACCTTGATCGGTCTCCTGCTCTCCATCGGACGTCTGGTTGACGACTCCATCATCGACATCCACTCCATCGAACGACACCTCAAGATGGGCAAATCGCCGAAGGACGCTGCGGTGGACGGCATCAGCGAGGTGCGGCTGGCCGTGTTGGCCATCACCTTCATGCTCTGCGTGGCCCTGCTGCCGCTGGCCTTCTCCGGCGGTATCGTCCAGTTCATGTTCGAGGGGATTGTCTGGGCGATTATCTTTGCCCTCCTGGCTTCGGCCCTGGTCTCCTTTACGTTGACCGCGGTGCTTGCGGCCAACCTGTTCAAACCCCACAGCGAGGAGGAGGCGCAAGCCGGCGGCTGGTTCCAGCGGCATCTCCTGAACCCTTCCCAGCGGTTCCTGGAGCGTTTGGAAGCACGGTATCGCCACGGCCTGGCATGGGCTATACGAAACCGCTTCATCGTTCTGGCGGGCGCGCTCGCCACGATCCTGGTGGGGATTGCACTCTATCCCAAAATCGGGAGCGAGATGATGCCCCTGGCAGACGTCTCCCAGGCCTTTGCGCAGCTCGAGGCCACGCCGGGAACGTCTTACACCCGGACGAATGAAATCGCGGCGCAGGTCGAGAAGCTGTTGATGAAGCAGCCGGAGATCGTGAGGGTCTCCTCCGAAGTGGGCTTCGAGCCCGGCGGAACGTACTTCACCGGATACAGCATGGGGTCCGTGAACTCGGCCTTCATGATGATCACGCTGGTCGACTCTTCCAAACGGAAGCGGGACATCTGGCAGGTGATCGACGGCGTCCGGGACGAGGCTATGCGGACGATTCCCGGGATCCGTCGCCTAGTCATCAAGGAAATGGGGGCGGACGTCATGGCCAGCAGCGCTGCGCCGATCCAGGTGATCTTCTTCGGACCGGAGCTCGCAAGGCTGGCCGAGATGGGAGAGCAGGCCAGGAAGCTGGCCGAAGGGATCCCCGGCTTCCATCAGGTGTCCACCTCGTGGGCATATACGCTGCCGGAGTTCAACGTGGCCGTGGACCGCGTCCGCGCCGAGGAGCTCGGCTTAACGGTGACCGACGTGGCAGACCAAGCCTACTACGGCCTTAAAGGTGGTTTCACGGCGGAATATTACCGTCTGGCCAACAAGCGGCAGTTCACGATCCTCGTCCGGTACAAGGAAGACGAGCGGCGCGACCGCGCCGATCTGGAGCAGGTGAAGATCACGGGCAGGAGGGGCGAGGTCGTGCCCCTGTCGTCGGTGGCACGGGTCGAAGCGCGGAGCGGGCCGACCCTGATCGAGCACGACAACTTCCGGCGCGTGATCTCGGTTCTCGGCTTCTACCGGAAGGGCGGGCCGCCCAGCATGCAGCTCTCCATGGACCTCCTCATGGCCGCGTTCGGGAAGATAAACTTTCCGCCCGGCTACGGCGTCGAGCTGCGCGGGGACATGACGCAGATGGAGGAATCCTTCGGGCGCCTCCTGCGAGGTCTCTACCTCGCCGTGATCTTCATGTTCCTCCTCCTGGTGGCGCAGTTCCGGAGTTTGGTCGAGCCATTCAATATGGTCTTCTCCCTCTCGCTTCTGCTGACGGGCATCGTGGGCGGGCTCCTTCTGGCCGGGCAGACCTTCTCCACGGTCTCCATCCTGGCGGTGGTGATCCTCACCGGCATGATGATGACCGTAGCCGTGCTGATGATCGACCTCGTCCTGCGCCTCAGGCGCGAGGGGATGGAGCGGAACGAGGCGATCCTGACGGCGGGTCCGATCCGGCTGCGGCCGATCGTCATGACCTCGTTCATCAGCATCGTGGTGCTTATTCCGGTGGCCTTTTTCCCGCGGACCGGGATTGACGCCTATGCACCGCTGGCTACGGTCATTATCGGCGGACTCACCATCGGGACCGTTCTTGCCCTGTTTGTGGTGCCTGTCCTCCACACGTACACCGACGATCTGACCCTGCTGCTTGGGCGGCTCTTCAGGCGCAGAAGGGGGGCCGCGGATGAATAATAAAGGGAGGGGCCTGATGCGTGGCATACTGAAGATCATAGCGGTGGCCGTCGTCGTGGCGGCGGGTGTCTGGGCGTACTACGCAAACGTGAAGTCGGGCGGTTCCGCGATGGACATGAATATGCGGGTCACTTCGGGAAACACGCCTTTCCCGGTGGTCCTGGCGCCTGTCGAGCGAGGCCCCATCGCGGGAGCGGTCACCTACACGGGAAGCGTGGCGGCGTTCAATGAGGAGGACATCTATCCCCGGGTCACGGGGCGCATCGTGGAGATGCCGGTCTATCCGGGGGATTCGGTGAAGCCGGGCCAAACCGTGGCGCGCCTCGATAGCGTGGAGCTCTCCTCGCGATCGCGGGAGGCCGAAGCGATGCTGGCCACTGCCCAGGCCAACCGCGCCCAGATGGAAGCGGACCTTCGGGCGGCGGGGCTCGGCGTCGTCCAGATGCAGAAGGAGCTGACGATGGCCGAAGCTGACGCGGGTTACCAGCAGGCCGTCGCTGCACGGGACGAAGAGTTGTTCGCCAAAGGCGCCATCGCCAAGCAGGAGCAGGAGAACTCCCAGGCCATGGCGGTTGCGGCTCAAGCGAAAGTGCAGGCTGCCCAGGCGAAGCTGGAACAATCGCAGGCCATGGAGACCGCGGCGAAGAAAAGGCTGGAAGCCGGCGAATCCATGGTTGCGCAGAGCCGGGCCTCGCTCCGGACGGCCCAGATCGTGCAGGATTACGTGACCATCGCCTCGCCGACGGGGGGGTATGTCGTGAAGCGGCTCGTGGCTCCCGGCGTCCTTGTTCAGCCTGGTATGTCCATCTTGAAAATCGCGCAAATCGACCGGGTCAGGCTACAGGCGAATGTGGGCGAAAAGGACCTGCCTTCCATTCGTGTGGGCTCCCCCGTCGTAGTGACACCGGCCGGGGCCGGCATGAAGCCGTTCACTGCCCGCGTGACCTCGGTCTTTCCGTTTGTGGACCAGGATGGCCGTACGGCCGTCGTGGAGGCCCTGGTGCCTAATGACGGACGCCGGCTCCTACCGGGGCAGTATGTGCAGATGCAGATTGAAACCGGCAGGAAAAAGAGCGCTATCAGTGTTCCACGTGGCGCGGTGGTCCGTCTGGGTGGAAAAGCGACGGTGTGGATCCTGAAGGAAGACCGTGTAGAACCCCGCGAGGTGATCACCGGTCTTGCGAATCCTGATCGCGTCGAAATCTTGCAGGGGCTGGGGGGGCAGGAGCGAGTCGTCGTAGAAGGGCACGAAGGACTCTACGCGGATGCCCCCGTGAGCGACGTATCGGGTACAACGCCGGCCGCCCAAGGTGGCGGTGGAGCTCACGAGGGGATGCCGGGCATGGGTGGGGAAAAGCTGCAGATCGCACTGATCAGCAATCCGGTCACGTTGTCCTCGGGCAACGCCAAGCTGCGGATCGCAGTGAAGGATGCTTCGGGTGTGCCCGTGTCCGATGCCAAGGTCGAGGTAGATATCGGCATGGCGGGAATGACCGTTCCCAAGGTGACTGCTCGTGCCGCGAAGGAGCCCGGCATCTACGAGGCGACAGCCAAGCTGGGTATGGCCGGAACATGGGCAGTCGGAATCCGTGCATCTCGGCCACAAGGGGGAACGTCGACGGCGAAGTTCAACCTGGAGGCTAAGTGAGAAATCCATAATGACCATGATAGGTGAAACTATGCGACTCCATAACGACGGCCGACGCACCCTGGTCCGGCATCTTGGACAGGTCTTCTGGTTTGTAGCGGCGCTGCTGGCGGTCATTCCGGGAGGAGCGGGCGCGGGTGAGACTCTTCCCCGGATCTCCGGCCCTCTCCGGATGTCGGAGGCCGTCGATCTCGCTTTGCAGCATAGCCGAAAAGTAAAAGCAGCCGGCGCGGACGATCGCGTCATGGCCTCCATGCGGCGCGAGGTGTTCTCGGGCTTCCTGCCTCAGGCCTCGATCAATGGGTACCTGGTGAACCAGAATATGCCGGGTAACGTGTACTCTTCAGCCGGGGATACCATGGCACGGAACTACCAGGTGGCCGGGCCGAACCGTTTTCAGGATCTGAACATCACGGCCATGTGGCCGCTGTTTTCCGGCGGGCGGACCTACTATGGATACAAGGCGGCAGGCGCGCGGGCCGAGGCGGCGACGCTGATGCTTCGTGGGACGGAGCTGGAAGTCGCCATGCAGGCGCGGTTGGACTACATTGCCGCCCTCCGGGCTCGGGAAAACGCCCGGGTGACAGGCGAACTGCTTCGCCAGACGGAAGAGCGAGTGCGCATTACGCGGGATGAATTTTCCGCAGGCCGCGTCGCACGGTTCAACGTCCTTCGGGACGAGGCTGAACTGGCAAGCGTGATCCAGATGGACACTATGGCACAAAATCAGGGGGAGCTCGCGCTGATTGCGCTCAAGACAACTCTCGGGGTTGATTTGTCTTCACCGATCACGCCGGCTGAGTCGCTGCAATACACGGCGACCATGGTCTCGGTGGCGGACGGCATCCAGCAGGCACTGGCCATCCACCCGGACATCCAAGCCGCGGGAAAGCAGGTCGAGGCGGCCGAGTCGGAGGTGAGGGCGGCGCGTGGGCGCTACCTGCCGGAGATTTCGGCAACGTGGATGTACGACTGGCAGCAGATGCACAATCAGGGGGAGCCAGCCGAGACCCCAGACGGGTACTCTGCCGGACTGGTCATGACCTTTCCCCTCTTCGACGGGTTCATGCGTGAGAACGCCTTACGAACGGCGCGGGCAAAACAGGACAAAGTCAGGGAGCAGGAGATCCTTGTCCGCCAACAGGTAACCAAGGACATACACGAGGCGGTCCTCATGCTGGCAGTGGCGGAAAAGAACATAGAAGCCAGCCGTAAGGGGCAAGAGCAGGCCGAAGAGCAGTTTCGAATAACGCAGGAACGGTACGCGAGCGGACGTGGCATCCAGCTCGAGGTCCTGGATGCGCAAACTGCGCTTACGCGGGCCCGCTTTAACGCCGTCGCGGCGCTGGCCGATCACCAGACAGCCATGGCGATGTGGCTGAAAGCTACGGGTCGAATCAAATGATGGGACAGGGATTGCGACGCTATCGTTTTACTTTCAGCAATCGCGCGTTGATAGCCACAATTACCGTGCTCGCCGACATCAGCACGGCGCCCAGAGCCGGACTGAGCAGCACGCCCCAGGCGTACAGCGCGCCGGCAGCCAGGGGAATGGCGAAGGCGTTGTAGCCCGTAGCCCAGAAAAGATTCTGAATCATCTTGCGATAGGTGGCCTGGGAAAGCTTCAGAATGGCCACGACATCCGATGGATTGCTTCGCACCAGGATAATGTCGGCGGTTTCGACCGCCACATCCGAGCCTGCGCCAATGGCTATGCCCAAATCCGCCTGCGCCAGCGCCGGGGCATCGTTCACCCCATCGCCCGTCATAGCCACCAACACGCCCCGGGATTGGACTTCCTTCACTTTGGCGGCTTTGTCCCGGGGCAGGACTTCGGCGAAGTATTCATCCAGCCCTATTTGGTCCGAAACCCATTGAGCAACTTGTTTGTTGTCACCCGTGAGCATCATGCACCGGATGTTCATAGCCTTCAGCTCTGCAATGGCCTGTTTCGACTCGGGCCGGATGATATCGGCCAGGGCAATCGCCCCCTTCAATGCCCCGTCAATCAGGATAAACACGACCGTCTTGCCTTGCGCTTGCAGTTCCTCCACACGCTTGTCGGTCATGGCGATATTGTGTTCGCGCAGGAAGCCCGGGCTCACCACCTTTACTGCTTTGCCTTCAACCCTGCCTTCGGCGCCTTTGCCTGCAATACCTTTGAACTCGTCAACGGGGAATTTCTTTTCGGAAGAGGAGGCAATGGCCTGAGCAATGGGATGCTCGGAATTGGCGTCCACCGAGGCCGCATATTGAAGCAGCGATTCCTCGTCGATGTCCTTTGACAACACCAGCGTATTGGTCACGCCAAAGCGGCCTTCGGTGAGCGTGCCGGTCTTATCGAAAATGATCGCCTGCACGTTCCGAGCGCGCTCAAAAGCATTGCGATTGCGAATCAAGAGCCCGTTACCCGCAGCCAGGGCCGTGGAGACGGCCACCACCAGCGGCACCGCCAGACCGAGGGCGTGCGGACAGGCGATGACCATGACGGTGACGCTGCGTTCGATGGCAAAGGCAAATTCCTTGCTCGTGAGAACCAGCCAGGTGAAGAGGGTGATGACGCCGCCGCCCAGAGCCACAATGGTGAGCCACATCGCAGCCGTGTTCGCCAGATCCTGGGGCTTCGATTTGCTTTCCTGTGCCTGAGTGACCAGGTCGATGACCTGCGACAGAAAGGAGTCCTTGCCGGTGCCTTTGACCTGCATTGTCAGTGAACCTTCGCCGTTGATGGCGCCGCCGATAACCTTGCCGCCGGTCGTTTTCATGACCGGGGTTGATTCTCCGGTGAGCATGGCTTCATTGACAGAACTCTCGCCTTCCACGATGACGCCGTCGGCGGGAATTTTCTCACCGGGTTTGATCAGGACTTTCTCATCAATCGCCAGTTCGGCGAGCGGCACGTCCTTCACGCTGCCGTCGGGCATGATTTTGTGGGCGTCGGAGGGCATGAGTTTCGCCAGTTCCTCCAGGGCCTTTGATGCGCCCATGACCGACTTCATCTCGATCCAGTGTCCCAACAGCATGATGTCGACGAGCGTGGCCAGCTCCCAAAAGAACGTCTTACCGGTCAGGCCGAACACGACTGCGCTGCTATAACCATAGGCGGTGGTGATGGCGACGGCAACCAGCGTCATCATTCCGGGCCGGCCGGATTTGAGCTCCTCAAACAGCCCTTTGAGAAACGGCCGGCCGCCATACCAAAAGACTGCGGACGAAAGGCTGAAAAGGACGTAGAGGTCGCCGGGGAATCGGATGGCTCCCCGCAGTCCCACCAGCTCTTGAAGCATCGGCGAGAGGACGAGAATCGGCAGGGTAACAACCAGTGAGATCCAGAACCGTTTCCGGAAATCCGCCGCCATGTGGGCGTGGTGGCCGGTGTGGCTGCCATCGTTAGGCCCTGGCCCTGCATCGCGGTGTCCTTCATGCATCGCGTGCCCCATGCCGTCGGACTGGTGTTCTGAATGGTTGCTATGTTCCATTAATCCTCTTCCTTGTGCACGTGTCGGAAGTGAATATATTATAAAACGCATGGATTAAAACATAAGCCAAACAAGCGCATAGAGCGTGTTGTTATCGGATGCATCCCTGCCGAATCCGTCATAGTTTGAATGAGCGCCGTTGAACTTGTTATATATTACGTACTGAAGAGAAATCTTGGTCATTTCCCACGGTCGATAATCCGCCTCAAGAATAAAACCGTCACTGTCGGGACTGCCCGTTCTGCTCCCGTCAACCGGGATAGAAGAATAGAGCAGCGGATCTGTCTTACCGGTTGTGGAAAAATAGCCTATCGATCCACCAATATCCCCCATATGACTCCTGTAGTAATAATTCAGGTTCATTCTGAGGGTATCCAGGAAGTCAGAAGGGTTAGCCGTATTCCCGAGGGGAAAGCTTGCCTTCCAGTCCTGGTTCTCGTGAATCCATGTGGCGTGCGCAGTAATGATACGCTTTCCCGCTTTAGCCGTGTGTTCGCCGGCCATTTGCATATTCCCTTGCATATGGTCCGCTTCAATAGTCCCCATGTACTGATATTGGGCGTCAAGGGCGATGTCTGTAAAGCGGTCTGTCGGTCCACTCCTGTTGCCGGAAGGAAAAATATCAGCCTGCATGCCATAAGTCCCTATGGTAAAGAAGTGATTTTCCCACCGTTTTTCCAATGCCAGGCGCCAGTAAGGGGCTGCACCGTCCACTACCTGCTCAGTCGCGGTGCCCGCGCCCAATGGTTTGGTAATGCCATTCCTGGCTGTGCGGTAGACGGTCCCTTCCAGATAAATTAAATTATTCCAGAAGACATAGGCGCCGATGCCGCCTACTTGCTGGTCTAACGCCCCGTCGATTATCGCACCAGCGGTAGGAGTTGAGGCAACGCCTGAAGAAGCAAAAGGGAACCCCCACGCTGGAGTGGTATTCCAGACATCTTGTAC
>VFSW01011512.1_pt1 | contig 12426 bp, 10 predicted proteins | sample 5358111 | NCBI WGS metagenome assembly VFSW01 (sample SAMN11554181, study PRJNA540505) | mine drainage metagenome | isolation source: sediment from site ElyBrook_90M | place: USA: Ely Copper Mine, Vershire, VT | collected 2017
AGGTGGGTCACTTTTGGCGAGCAAAGTAGGGTCATTTCTCGCGAGTGCCGAAGTCCTGGCAGTGAAGTAGGCTTGCGACCTTTGTTATGAACCACTCATCGCAGGATCAGAACAAGGGAATAGACGAGTACTTGGCAGGACGTTCGTTGAATCTCTGAGCAAGCTCTCCACTGCAGCCTTGGCTTTCAGGCCGGGGGGCTTGCGGGCTTTCGGGCATCGACTCTTCACTATTGTCAATGCCGCGCACCATCTAAGAAAAGGACGTTGTCGTGTCCAAACAATAGTTCCACTACAGATGGAGCACAAAGCTCAGGTAAACGCTTCTGGCGATCTACTCAAGCCTCAGCGCGGATCGGAGTAGCGCGATGCTCGAACGGCTCTGTCGATAAACTATCCATTAAGTTTAGATAGTCTTGCTTCTTACGGTCCCAACTATGCTTGTCAACGTACGCGTAGCCGTTAGTGACGAGCGCTTCTCGTTTCGCCTTGTTCTCGATGACATCAAGCATTGCAACAGCCATCGCCTCATCATCCCCGGAGTTGAAAAAGCGGGCGACTGTATCGTCGAAATAGAAGGTGTCAATCTTGGTCCGCGAGATGACTACCGGAATACCTTGAGACATGAATTCCATGATCTTGGTGCTATACGCTTCATTTCCGAAAGAGTCAGCACGCTTTGGAACAATTCCAAGGTCAGCATTGGCAATCACGTCCGCAATCTTATCTAGAGATTGGCTTTCATAGAACTTTACACTCTCACTCAGGCCAAGCTTAGCGGCCAAATCAGCGAGTTCGGCCTGCGCGCCGCTGCCTCCACCACCGCCGCGATAGAGGTGGAGTTCCGCGTTCGGCACTCGAGACTTCACGTGGACCATAGCCTTTATAGCGATATCCAGACCTTGATGCCATTGAAAACTGCCAGGGAAAAGGATGATGAATTTGTCATCGTTTCTGGTTCTAGGACGACGATAGAAAATCGCAGGGTCTACGTGATTCAAGAAGACAGAGCATTTGGCGTCCGGAACGGACCGCGATACTAGCGTTTCGCGCCAAAGATGGTTGGAGACGATCCGCGAACGCTGCCGATGCTTTCTCGACCAACTTCAACAGCCAAAGGTAAGCGCGGCCGGCCTTCGTCGGAAACTTACTTGCGAAAAACTCGGGCACAATATCATGGACATCCAAGACCACCTTGGCTCCGGTGAATTTGGGATACCAAGCTGCGAAGACTAGGAAGTCGGGCATATTGTGCACATGTATGACATCGTATCGGTTTCTGTTATGGAGTCTACTCAGGAAGACCGATGAAGCCCAGAGAAAACGCAATAATCGCCAAGCGTAAGCCCATTTGTTGCCATCGTGCGATTCACGGCGCTGTATTTTGTGCGAGGTAACCCCGCTGATCTCCGTTTGTCCTAGGGCGGCCTCATTTGTAGCGATTCCGATGACGTCGACGTGGTCGCCGCGTTTAGCCAGTGCTTCCGCATAGCGCCGCACGCGGTTGTCTGCTTCGTACGGACTGTAGGCGACCATGCACACCTTTTTCCGGGAATTGCGGGATGCCACGGGTACGCCAGCGCGATAGAACCGGGCAACGTCACGAGGAAGAGCAGACCAAAAGGCGCCATCGTATTTCTCTCGGACGTAACGAAGAAAGTCCTCGTAGTAAGTAATCGGAAACTCGTCCCGACCTCTCTCGCTGCCTTCAAAACACATGTAATCCGGATGTGTATTGAGCAATGCCATGCCACCGTGGGCGGCGAGCCAATCAAGCTTCCGCTTCCAGATGTCGATGTTCTTTTCCCGCAGAACCGCGAATAAGGTGAAGTCTTGCACCAGCGTGTAGGGAAGTTCGACATATCCAGTACCGTCAGGACCCGGAACCCAAAAAGGAAACACCGTACCCACACTGTCCGGCTCAGGCTCGAAGGGATCTGTATCGAAGGTTGAAGCGTCGTATTCGACGCCCAGTTCGTGTAGCCATCCCAATCGATGTTGCATGAGCGGCGAGCGAAATCCACATGCGTTCCACTTCTCAAGATAGTGCCTGATTCGGGTAGCTTTGCGCGCGAATGTATGCTTGGAATTGTAGAGCTTTCCGTCGTGCTCTAATCCATGGACTCCAACTTCAAAGCCTTCCCGCTCGAGTTCTGCCCTCAATGAATCAGGAACACGGTATTCCTCCTCGGGGACCAGATTAAATGAAGATCGAAAGCCGTGCTTGGTCTCCAGTTCCATCAACTTTGTAGCGCGTGACAACCCTCGAGTGCTCTCTACGTCATGCGTCAGGACCAAGGCGAAACGTTTGCCTTCCGGCCACCCCGGCCAACCGGGAGGGACAGCCCCCGCCTTCTCGTTGATCGGCCACACGTCCGAGTAGGCAACTCGCCTGCGTTGGGCGCGCCGACGCCGTAGCGCGACTCGGGCTCTCCAAGGGATCAGCGGTTTGAGGAGGTAGTAGGATCTATTGATGAGCATCGGCGAGACTAGAAGTTCGTTGCAAAGTTACTCGAAGGAGTTCGTCAAAATCCTCGCTTAAGAAACAAATATGGAAGCAAGCAAAGCTCGGCCAAGCCCGGGAGCGGGTCGTGGCGATTGAAGACCGCCTCAGCATCGACGCCTCGAAGCGAACTTATGTATTTTCTCAGATTTTGACGGCCCTTGAATATTTGAAGCAGCGCCATCGGTACATCAGTGGTTAGCCGCACCCAACGTGCTCCGATTGTTGCGCGACAAGGTTGCACTGTTTCTCCGGCTTGGTCGGCGAACAGCATAGATGGAAAATCCACGCCTGCCGAAAGTCCGAGCGTGTGGTAGCCCCAGGTGCGGCCGTTGACATCGAGAAGCCTGTATTCACCGTCACGTGGGTCGAGTTTATATTCCAATTCGACCAGTCCGTGATAATTGATTGCCCGCAGGAATCGCTCGGAAAGCTCTTCGAGCACAGGTAGCTCGATCGTCTCGACGAACGTACTAGCTCGACCAAACTCGGGCGGATGCTGGCGGGTCCGACGTACGACCATGCTTCCCAACGCGCGTCCGTTCTTAAAGAAAGCACAATAAGCAAACTGTTGCGATCCGTTGCCTGGAATCAGGTCCTGGATCATCACTTCGCCCGGAGGAAGGTGTGCGGACGCTTTTTGAAACATTTCTGACAGCTCGGAACGGCAATTGGCACGCCAAGCCTTAGCTCTCGTCGCGTAAAAGAAGTGTTCTTTAATCGCTGGCTTGAGCGCAAAGGGCGGCTCGGCGCGAATGGCCTCTAGTTCCTCAAGACTCCGCGGATACCAGGTCTGTGGTGTAGGAATGCCGAGGTCATTCGCAAGGCGGTAAGTATTGCGCTTGTCCCATACCCACTGGATGGTTTTCCAGTCGGGCGTTGGAACGCGAAAGAAGTCCGCTAGCAGCGATCGGTACCGGGAAATCGCAGCGACCGTCTCGTCGCGTGTCGGATAAACCACCCATCCCTTGAGTCCGAGTTCATGGCCGATACGCAAAAGAACATCGACTGTCTGCTCCTCGTGGCGCAAACTCTCTACATGTACCGCGTGGCGTGCGTAGCGCGAGAAGCGTGCGATGGACCGCTCATCGTCAATGACGCAGACGGGGATTCCTTGTTGGCCCAGGCTGCGGGCTATTCCGAGGCCTTGGTAGTCACCCCCGATCACTACGGCACCGCCGGGCTTTGCGGTGAAGCCGGCAGTACCTCGGGATTCCTTAGATAGAAGCGACGCTTCGACCATGATGAACGACTTGCTGTCCTTTTGCGGCTTCAGGTTGCGCCGCGATATAGCGGGTAATTACGCGCGAAGCATAGTGCGTGCCGGAGACAAATTGCATGAGAGGACCAAAGCTCCAGGCCGCCGGTGCTCCGAGGAAATGCAAGCCCGGAACTGATGATTCCAGCCCTTCACCAAGAACAGGATAACCATTGGCCCAAGAGATGGATTCTGAAACATGAGCGGACAAGAACCCATACCTCGAGACGTTGACTCGATACCCGGTACCCAGGAGAATATGATCGACGGTAAGCTCGCTTCCGTCATCGAGTCGGACTGTGACTTGATTGGCCCGGGGCGTGGCGCTCGCAATTGTCTGGCCTAGGCGAATCGGAACGTCTTGAAGCCTATCCACGAGCCACCGGGCGCCAGCAGGGCGAACGGATCGCTTTCTGAGTTTGTCTTGGAGACCCCGCCGCAGGTGTCGTAGCAAGACGGGGCGAGCCATAAGGTGGCTGAGGCCCGCGGGTCCGACGTCTGTAGGGGCGTATAGGAGTTGCTTTGTGAATTTGCCGAGTCGATGATGAAGAGTTCTGGAAAGCCGGCCCTGAAGCCAGTGAATCCTTTGCGCTCGGCCTACGATTTCCACGTCCGCCCCGCCTTCATGCAACAGCGCGCCTGATTCGAGTGCGCTTTGGCCACTACCGACGACTAAGACCCGCTTTCCCGCAAATCGGCCAAGATCCCTATGCTCCGATGTATGAGATGCAAGAGCACTGGAGAGATGCTGAAATTCTGGAGGGCGCCAAGCGAACGATCCTATGCCAGCAGCGACGATCACGCGTCGCGAATCGATTGTCTCGCCATCGTCGGTGGTTATGCGAAAAGCCTTTGGCAATACTTCAACTCTGACGATCCTTCGACGATCGATGTCAGGTACGGCGCGGTGCTGATACCATAGCCCGTATTGAACAAAGCGCTCCAGCGGCACCGGCGCAGAAAGGTGATTGCCACTGGCGGTTCGGTATGCTTCGAGCGTCAGCGCGTTACGGGGATCCGCTATTTGTGTGGCTGTCCAATTGGAGCGTAGAAGCATCCCAGCCGGCATATTCTGGTCCCAAAATGACATCGGTTCCCCAAAGACACGCACCTCTAGGCCTTTGATGGTTCGTAGGTGGGCGGCGGCGGAGAGACCGTAAGGGCCAGCACCGATAATCACTACGTCGCAAAGTCTCACGATGTATGCACTCCGAACACAGTCAACTCCAGCCGTTTTTATCGAGCTAAGACTAGGAGGCTGTATCCCCCAAGCACTCGGACGGTGAAATCCTTGTTAATAGCGAAACACAGTTTCCTCGGTAACACGGCCAGTTTCTGTATTGTTTCTTTTGCGAGTTCAATGCATCTAGGCGTGTAAACATAATCCAGTAGTTGGTAGCCTGCATCTTTCAAGGTTTCCCGCGCAGTCTCTTGTGTGAAGTATTGAATGTGCCCGTACAATTCCCGGCGTTTACGAAGGCCTCTTTCGCGAAGCACGGCTTGCACGCTGAGATCCAGTGGAATGTGAAAGATCTTCAAGTCGCCTTTGCTGCGGATACCATTCAAGAAGCCATAGTAGTCGGGCACGTGCTCAAAGACGTCGAGGACAAGGAGGAGATCGAAGAATGTGTCTGCTTCTTGACTGAGATCTGCCAGTTTGAATCGCAGCTTCTCGTTGGCCCGACTTTTACACATCTCCAAAGCTTGTGGGGAAATGTCATAACCCCACAACATGCAAGAGTCATTCATGTCTTGCTGGAGGAGTTTGAGTACCTCGCCCGCACCACATCCAACCTCGCAGATTGACTTAGGTTGTAGATGATTGTTCTGCAACATTCGAAGGATGTGCTTGGCTTTAAAAGGGGATTCGTCGACGTGCCATAGCGGATTCTTATCCAGATAAGCGCCGTCGGTATAGATATTTGGCGCAGTCGACGCTTTCGATATGCCAACTAGTGATGTCATCGGCATTTTTGCTTTGCCTTTTGGTTAGGGTTCAGAGCCTAACGATCTTGTCTGAAACCCGGCCTTTGAGTGCATTCCGCGCGTCAACTATCAACCGAGCCTGGTTGAGTATTTCGGTATAGTCAAACGCGGTGTGATCGGTGGCGACGAGGACGCAATCCGCCTTCGAACTCAGAGCAAGTGGGTCGCACGACTGAAGGTCGCGATCGCACAACCGTAGCGTGGGGACGTAGGGATCGCTATAGGTCACCTTTGCGCCTTTGTGTTCCATAAGTAACATCATGTCGAGTGCGGGCGACTCCCGAACGTCGTCAATGTCGCGCTTGTAAGCTACGCCAAGAACGTGGACGTGCGAACCCTTTAGAGGTTTACCAGCGTCATTCAGGGCATTTTGGACTTTGTCGACCACAAAGTGGGGCATCTGTCCGTTGATGTAACCAGCGAGTTCGATAAAACGGGCTTCGATGCCGGCCTGTTTGCTTTTCCAGGAAAGATAAAAGGGATCGATTGGAATGCAATGGCCGCCCAAGCCGGGCCCAGGGTAGAACGGCATGAAACCAAACGGCTTCGTAGCCGCGGCATCGATCACTTCCCAAATGTTAATGCCCATGCGGTCGCACATCATCGCCAACTCGTTCACGAGTCCGATGTTAATCATACGAAAGGTATTTTCCAAAAGCTTGACCATTTCCGCGACGCTTGTCGAGCTAACCGGGATCACCCTCTCCAGAGCCTGTGAATAAAAGAGGCGGCCCATCTCGGTGCAAGCCGGCGTGATGCCCCCGACTACCTTGGGAATGTTGTGAGTGTGGTATTTCGGATTGCCCGGATCGATCCTTTCAGGAGAGAAGCAAAGGAAAAAATCCTCACCGACCTTGAGGCCCGTTCGTTCCAGCATTGGCAGAACCAATTCGTCCGTTGTGCCAGGATACGTTGTCGATTCGAGAATCACCAGGGTACCGGGCGCCATGTGGTCGGCCACTTGTTGGCAAGCAGAAATGACATAACTCATGTCCGGATCCCTGGTTTTGCGCAAGGGTGTGGGAACGGCGATGTTGATGGTATCCAAGTCTGCGATCACGGAGAAATCGCTTGTGGCGGAGAAACGCTTGTCATCTACCATCTCAGATAGTAGGTCCGACGGTACATCCTGGATGTAAGAGTCGCCCCAATTGAGACGCGTGACTTTCTCTACTTGGACATCAATTCCGGTGACGGAGAATCCGGCTTTCGCGAATTCAAGGGCTAAAGGGAGTCCGACATAACCGAGTCCTACGACGCCTACGCGGGCGGTGCGCGCCGCAATGCGTTCCCGCAAGGCCTGAGCTGCGGTTACGGGTGCTATTTTCAAAGCTGCTTGCATGGGTTCTCCTTGGAAATCTACGAATGAGTCAAGATGCCGATACTACACGCGAGGCTGAACGCCGGTTAGGTGGTCGAGCCTTGTATTCAAAATGCTGCGATCGGATTCAATCGCGTTTTGGCCGGGGCCTTCTTTCGCCTGGCCCGACTCGGTATGGCTACCGCGCTCGCCCTTTTGCAGCAATAGCAAGAAGGGCACCAGGATCGCTAACGATACGAGGGAGAACGGTATGCCCCCATATCGGTGGAGCCTGCCATGAAGAAAACCTGGATCGACGTAGACTCCAAGGCTCGAAATCGTCACGATTCGCACGGCATTCTTAAAGATGACGACCGGAACAGTGAAAAGACTAAAAAGGGTCTTATTCCAGTTGGATTGAAGAAACACATAACCTGCTAGGATGCTGGTGATAAATAATGCCAAGCTAGAGCGTATACCGCTGCATTCCTCCGCGATCTCTATCTGCACACCCGGGAGAAGGAATCTGAAGTGCTGCCAAAAGACGGGTACGCCCAACAGTTTAAACAAGGCATAGGTCATTACTGCCGATCCCTTTTGCAAGGCTAGAACGATGTTGTCCAGTACAAACGTTGGGATGGGGATCATTAAGAGAAGAAACAACCACGGAAAGAGAGCAGCCCGAAATGCTTGTGTGCCATAGCAAAGTACGAACCCCGCCATCCATACCAGAAGGATCGCGAACACAGCAACAGACAATCGGTCACTTGAGTTGAGTGTGGACAAGCGTTTTTGAGTAAGATAGAACAGCGCCATGCCGAAGGCCAATAAAGGCAAGCTTTTCGAGAAGCAATACCGCGCGCTGGCGAAGAGCCTACCGCGTTGTAGATAAACCAGGGAAGCACTGATGACAGGTATCAGAAGGACATGAGAATATCTGTCATCTAGTAACGAGAGCCTTACTAGGGCGTCTAAATATGTTCGAAGAAGAACCACCGACACAATGGAGAAGAGTGCAAAGCACAAATGGTGCGCTTTCAATTCTCTTGACGAAGAGTGCAAATGTTCCGTGGTAAGCAGCGACGCCCTTGCTGGACGCTCCCCCAACGAATGTGCGTGGCTCAAACGTCCTCGGCCGGTTGAACAGGCTGCAGAGCCAAAGATGGCGCTGGACTGGCCATGATGTGTTGGTTGACAGCGAAGAGTGCCAACTGCAACCGGCTAGAGACGCCCACCTTACCGAATATATTGGTGAGGTGATGTTTAACGGTGCGTTCGCTGATCGCGAACTCTTCCCCAACTTCTTTGTTTGATCGGCCGCTTGCGATCTTGGTGATGATGTCCACTTCACGGCGAGTGAGCCCATATTCTTTGGGTGACTTGCTCCCGTTGCCGTTCGCCAGAGATTCACGTAGCGCTTCCACCAGGACCCCCACACTCTCCCGTTCCAGCCAGTATTGGCCCGCCATTACACTTCGAATGCTTTTGAGCAATACTGGCACCGCCGATCGTTTAAGCACCACGCCGTGCGCTCCAAGCCGGAAGGCTTCTACTAACTGGGTCTTCTCAATTTCCGTGACCATCACGACCACCCGCACTGGAGGCAGATGACCGATGGACTGCTTCGGTGCTTTATCTTCAAATTGTTGCGATAGTGCGAAGTCAAGCATCAGTATGTCAGGCTTGCATTGGCAAGCCAGTTCAAAAGCTCCATGAGCGTCGGACGCCTCGCCAATAATATGGAGACCAGCTTCGGACTCAAGCGATCTACGTAGGCCTTGACGAAAGGCGAGATGCTCGTCGGCAATCACTATTCGAATGGGATTAGATTCGTTGCTCATGAAGCTTTTAGATTCCTCGCTCATGAAGCTTCACTCAGGCCAGCGATTTCCGCCCGCCTCGCGGGTATTCATGAGCACACTCCGCGCCAGACAGAATTCAGTACGTTGATCGTAAAGGGAGACCATCGTGACGTGATGTCTTTCATTCTGGCGAATTGAGAACCGAGTGCTTCGCTCGGAGTGCCGTTCGTGCCCTGGAGTCCTGCTGAGTTTCCGCGCGTCCGACTTGTTTTAAGCCGCTACCTTCAGAGTAGCCGTTGTAGCCATAATACCCAGAGTACATTCGATCCAGTTCCTCGACAGCATTGAGCACGATGCCAAGCACACGTTGTCGCCCCAGGACCGCGATGGCTTTTTCGATGGCTTCACGCGGTGTGCGCCCTTCTCTTGCTACCAGCAGAGTGGCGTTTGCTTGCCTCGCGAGTGATAGGGCATCAGTAAGAGGGATGACCGGCGGCGAGTCGATCAGAATCCAATCGAAATGCGGGGATAGGGTTTGAAGCACGTCGGCAAAAGCTTCGGTTTGGAGCAATTCGGTGGGATCGCTCCGTGGTTCGCCGGCGGGCAGCAGATACCAGTTTAGAGGTTCCAACCGTCGTAAGGCCGAGGTGGGATTCACGCTACCTTCAAGGCAGTCCGCCAGACCCGCTCGTTTTTCGAGGCCTAATTGTTCAGTTAGAGCAGGATGGTGCAGATCAGCTTCAATCAATAGAACGGTGCGCTTTACGCCTTCCGCCAGCGCCGTTGCAAGGTTCAGCGCGATGGTTGACTTTCCATCCTGCGGCAACGGACTGGTAATCTGAAGAGTTTTCAATTTTCCTGCGGTCCAAAGTTCTCTGAGGCACATTCGCAGGAACCGAAATCGGTCGGCCCCTGCACTGCGCGGATCCGTGTGCATAACAATGCGGCTGCCAGGTTGTACCTGCACCTCTTCCGCGGATACCTGATCGAGCTGAATGGCCTTTTCATGACTTTCCGGCGCCGCTTCGACCGAAGCCAACGAGGTATCGGTCGTGGGCTCAGGAAGCTTCTTACGAAGGTCAAAGAAATGGTTCACTGCGTTAACTCCCGAGATGATCTCACGCTCTTCGTCGATGCACGAAACAGGGGCGCGGGTTGTAATCGAAAGTGGCGCATGTTGACCTGGAAAACGATCTGAACCATACTTTGCCGACTTCGAGGTTCTGTGTTCTGTCGCCGCGTGGTGTTTTGAACGATATTTGAGTTTGAGTGTGATTTGCATTCGCCGGTAGCCGAATCCACTTGGAACCGCAGAAATAGAAGCCCCAAAGGACCGGCAGCATTTCGTTCGCGAGCCCAGCATTGCGTCATTGGCCGAGCACAGCATTGCGAAAGCCAAGAGTCGTCCCCTAGCCGTGTCTATAGAGGTAAAACTCGTACAATTGAGCGAAGAGGACCGCAAGGACTAGCCCGGATCCGGCCACCCACTCAAGCGCTCTCTTGCGCGCGCGCGAGCGATCTTCGTGTGAAGTAAGCAACAACGGCACCGCAACCACGAGCGGAAATGCAAAGCGCTGACTTAAATCTTCTTCCGAATGGAAAGAGCTATCCTTCATATTCATCAACAATGCGAGCGCTAGTCCGAGACCAATACCTGCCCCTGCGCCACCAAGGCTGATCTTTATCCGGTTAGGGCTCGAGGGCACGGTGGGCAAACTGGGACGATCTATGAGGCGAAACTGCTGGCCCTCTTGACGCTTCTCCAGGTCCCCTGCCATTCGCGATTGTGACTCCTTAGCCAGCAGGTCTGCATAGTCTTGCTTCAATTGGTCATAGTTGCGGAGAATTCCAGCGAGTTGCTGTTCTCGCACTGGCGTCGCGTTCAGGCGATTCTGATATTGATTGACTTCGTCCTTCAGGCGCTTCTCATCTTTAGACAGATTCTCGATTTCCAGCCGGTTAGCCTCCAGTTGGCCACGCAGCTGACTGAGGGAAGTATCCTCTTCCGGTGGAATCGTGGAAGTAGATTTGGCCTCTGAGGGGGACGCCTGAGTTCCAGATTTCCGCCACGCTTCCAGGCTCTTGAGAGAAGCTTCCGTCTGGGCAATCTTGTCATTGAGCTTCATCACGGCAGGATATTGAGGCGTGTAATGGTCCAACAACTTCTCCCGTTCGGCCTTGAGGCGAGCCAGATCGTTCGCAACCGCCAGACTTCGGTATTCGCTCAACGATTCCAGGTATTCACGCTGTTCTTCTGCTCGACTAAGACTGGCCATCGTGTTCTGAAGTTGTGATTGCAGACCAGCCATGATAGCCAGGTTTCCGGCCTGCTGCTCCGGCAACTCGCCAAGATGCTGCATCTTGAAGGATCTCACCTGCTCTTCGGAATCCGCAAGTTTACTCTTTGCAGCGTCCAATTGTTCCCGCAGGAAGTCGGTCGTTGTCGTAGCTTGATGTTCCCGTGTCTCCAGGTTCTGCTCGATGAAGAGCGAGGTCAATTTACTTGTGACTCCCTGAGCCAACTGCGGACTACTTGCGACGAAAGAAATCTTAAACGAACTAATATCTTTCCGCTCAGATACACTTTCGATCGGTTCAATCTCGATATCGTGTCGCATCAAGTCGAGAAGAGACTCGGGCGATACGCGCCCCCTCTCCTTCGGGTAAAGGTTGAATTCATCGATGATTCCCAGTAAGCGGGTGCGCGACAAAACTTCTTCTGTCGTAGCCTGAAGAGCCTCCCTAATATTCGTAGTGGTCGTGGGAAGAACATAGCGCTCGGGGACCTGCTGTTGGACGACCAACAGGGTCGCCTCAGAAGTGTAACGGCTGGGAATCACCGATAGGGCAATAACGGTTGCAAAGATTGTCACAACGGCGGGCAGTATGATCCACCACCGGTGTCTGGTTGCGATCCCCAGAACCTGTTCGAGGGTTTTGCTCAGATTAGCTTCGGCTTCAGGCAAGGTTGTGGGCCTCCATCTCGGCGGCTCTTAGGGAATCTGGTGGAACCGGGGACAAAGACGATCTTTGTCTGTCCAAGAACTTTCGATGCCAGAACTCTAGTGCTACCAATGAAAAGAGCTCCTTTGAACGTCCTCCTGACTGGACGTGTTCTGAGATAAGAGTCTCTATGCTGTGTTTTTTGAAATAGCATCTCGCCAATGTCTCACGATGAAGCAGGATATCGCGCATCCAACCGCGAATATCGGTTCTTAGGCGCTGGGAATAGGGGACTGGGAACCCAACCTTCTTACGATGTAATATCTCGCTGGGGACGAGGCCGCCTAGCGCCTTCTTCGCGATATATTTCGTCGTGCAGTTACGAACCTTGAAGTTCCCGGGTAACGAGGCCGCAAACTCGAGTACTTTGTGATCCAGCAGCGGCACCCGGAGCTCGATGGAGTTGGCCATCGTCATCTTGTCTGCTTTGAGCAAAAGATCGTCGGGCAGCCAGGTTTTCGTATCTACATACAGCATGTGGTTGACGGGGTCATCAGCCGGCGCGTTTTTCAGGGCTGCTTGCACTGCACCGACGGAGACTCTTCGATTGCGACCATCGCGAAAGCTCGCAGTGTAT
>VFSW01011513.1_pt1 | contig 12425 bp, 13 predicted proteins | sample 5358111 | NCBI WGS metagenome assembly VFSW01 (sample SAMN11554181, study PRJNA540505) | mine drainage metagenome | isolation source: sediment from site ElyBrook_90M | place: USA: Ely Copper Mine, Vershire, VT | collected 2017
CATTGACTCCAGGTCCGACTCCCATTGCGCTTCCGGCCACTGTTCTGGATACCAAGCCGTGCCCAGTAGGATCGGTGGCGGTGCAGGGACAGGTTTCGGTGCGCTGGTTTGGGCATACGCGCCTTGGGTAGACACAAAGGGCAGGCAAAGCGTGGTGGCGAATATCAAAATAGCTGCTCTCGAAAAAGAAAAGGTAGGCATAATTTTCAGCACGGGTTCTTCCTGTTCTGGCAAACGTTTCTATATTACAAGCAAGTATCGGTACAGGAGTACAGTACATGGCGGCGTAGGGGATGCCCTGCGGCAATTCCGGGATGGTCGAAGTCTCCATCCGAAACATAGTGCATGCCAATTTTTTCCATCACGCGCCGCGAGCGTATATTTGCAGGAACCGTGATCGCAAGGATGGGAGAAATATGCAGATGCAGTGCGTAGTGCAACACTGCCTGTGCGCCTTCTGTAGCGAGTCCATTGCCCCAGAAACGATACGCCAGCCTCCAGCCAATCTCTACTACCGGCTGTGGAACGCCAGGAACAGCAAAGTCCATGACCTGCACGCCCACTATGCCTACAAAGTCTTTTGTGTCTCGAAGCTCTGCGGCGAGAAGGCCAAATCCGTCGTTCGCGTATTTCACCTGAAAAGATCGGATAGATGCGTCGCTTTGTTCGCGGGTGAGTGTAGTTGGGAAAAATTCTCGTACGCGCGAATCTGCATTCATCGCTGCAAAAGGGGCAAAGTCGCTTGCATGCCAAAGGCGAAGCGAAAGCCGTTCCGTTTCGATCGCTTCAATTCTTGCATTCAAAATTTATATTCCTATTGTGCGATTATTCCACGAGATACGCTCGATTGGAATGGTGGCATGCCTGGTGATTTGATAAGCATCGCGCAAAGCTGTACATTGGCCTGTTCAGGAAAAAGGAGTGGTTCATGAAGCGATTTTTACTAGGAATTTATATGGCGGTTCTGGTCTGCCTTGCTGGAGGCCAGACCTTGCTGCACGCGCAGGCAAAAAGCTCTGCGGCTGCAACCACGATTCTGGACCCTGCGGCTGCGGCCAAACTCACGCCTGCCACGGTTTTTTTTCGCGGCCAGACCGCGCCCATGCAGCTACGCAACACCTTTGGGCTGCGCACGGCGGATGGCTCGATTGTGCTGATGGGGCTGGTCGATAATTCTGGCTATTCCACGGGCATTCAGCAGAAGTATCAGGGCTACATCCTCACCGAGGTTCCGCTGGATTTCTCCGGAAAAAAACTGGCTCCGGGTGCTTACGGCTTTGGATTTCTAGCCTCCAATAATTTTTCCATCATGAACCTTCGCGCAAAAGATGTGCTGAGCGCCGCGTGGAGTGCAGATGCTAAGTTAGTCCGCCCACGTCCGCTTCAGATCGTACCGGGCGCGCAGGCGAATGTGTTCCGCCTATACTCTGGTCGCAAGTTCGTAAACTTTCATCTGGAACCGTGACCCATACTTGTGACCCACAATGTGGAATCGTAGAGTATTTCGTGCAGGGAGCGGAGTCTTTGTAGCGGGGTTGGCTGTAGCTTGCGTCATGGTTTCTCTGGCGGCTTGCGGTTCCTCTGGTATGGCGGCAACCTCTACGCCCACTCCGACACCAACCCCTACGCCAACCACGCCACAGCTAGTCTGGGCGGATGAGTTTAACGGGACGGCTCCACAATCCGCGCCGAACCCTGCGAATTGGACCTACGATACGGGCGGCGGAGGCTGGGGCAACAATGAACTGGAGACCTATTGTGCGTATGGATCGAACACCGCTCCATGCAGTACGGCAACGCCGAATGTCTATGTGGGCACGGATGGCTATCTGCACATCATTGCGCAGAAAAATGCGCAGGGCCAGTACACCTCTGTTCGTCTAAAAACGCAAGGCTTGCAGAGCTTCCAATATGGGCAGATTGAAGCGCGAATTCAGATTCCAGCAGGGCAGGGTCTGTGGCCGGCATTCTGGATGCTGGGCGATAACATCACCACGGTGAACTGGCCCGCCTGTGGCGAGATGGACATTATGGAGAATATTGGCAGCCAGCCCACCATCAACACTGGCTCCATCCACGGCACAGGATTTATCGGTTCCATGATTGGCACGCAATATGTTTTGCCGGGTGGCGCGGATTATTCCAGTGGCTTCCACACTTTTGGCATAATCTGGTCGCCAAAGAGTGTGCAATATTATGTGGATTCTCCGACGAATATCTACGCCAGCTACACACCTGCCAGTTTGCCAGCGGGCGCGGTCTGGCCGTTTGATAGCGGAAAATTCTTCTTCATTCTGAATCTTGCCGTGGGCGGAGCCTATCCCGGCTCGCCGGGTGCGTCCACAGCATTTCCAGCAGAAGTGCTGGTGGATTATGTGCGCATCTGGCAGACTCCAGCGTCCCAGCCAGCGCAAAGATAGAATCTTGACTAGCAGCCCATGCAGCCAAAATTTTCTACACGAACCCAATGGGATTTGAGCGAGACGGCTTACGCCGCCGCGCTACGCTATGCGCGTCAGTGTCAGCAGACAATTTTTGACCTGACGGCCTCCAATCCCACTACATGCGGCTTCGATTACGACGACAGTTGCTGGCAGAAGCTCCTGCTTGCGCCGGAAGCATCTGTCTACGAGCCGAACCCGCGCGGTCTGCGCTCTGCACGCGAGGCCGTGGCCGCGTATACCGAGCAGGCGACTGGGGCCAGGCCTGATCCAGAGCACATCTTTCTGACCACCAGTACCAGCGAGGCCTACAGCTTTCTGTTCCGCCTACTCTGCGACCACGGCGACGAGGTGCTGATCGCGCAGCCCAGCTACCCGCTCTTTGAATTTCTTGCAGATTTGGATCATGTTCGGTTGGTAAGCTACTCGCTGTTTTACGACCATGGCTGGCATCTCGATCTGGCTGCGCTGCGCTCTAGAATTACGGCTCGGACGCGAGCTATTGTTGTGGTGCAGCCCAACAATCCGACAGGACACTTTACCAAATCCGTAGAAAGAAGCGCGCTGGAAGTGCTATGTCTGGAGCATGGACTTGCACTAATAGTAGATGAGGTTTTTCTTGACTATACGGCAAGTTCTAAAAGTAATGCTTTAAAAAATAGGCACAGCTTTTCCACAGGCGAGCATCCCGTTCTTACCTTTGTATTGAGTGGGCTGAGCAAGGTCTCTGCCCTGCCGCAGATGAAGGTTGCCTGGCTGCTTTGCCTGGGGCCGGAGGTCCTTCTGCAGGAGGCGACGGCGCGGCTGGAAGTCATCGCCGATACCTTTCTCTCCATGAACGCGCCCCTGCAAGCTGCTCTACCCAGAATGCTGGCCTCGCGTTATGCCATGCAGCCGCAGATTCTGGAGCGAACGCGGGCCAATCTAGCTGAGCTGGATCGCCAGCTACAAAAGCCGTCGATGATCTCGCGCCTGGAAGTTGAGGCGGGATGGTATGCCGTGTTGCGGGTTCCGGCGCTTGGCTCGACGGATGCGGCGGCGGTGCGGCTGCTGGAGACGCAGCAGGTGCTGGTGCATCCCGGACATTTTTATGGATTTGCTGGCGAGGGCTGGCTAGTGGTCAGCCTATTGACCCCTATTGCCGAGTTTCGAGAGGGGCTGGCGCGGCTGGTACAGTTTTTTTCGGATACGGACGCGTCGGAATCGGCCTGAGATTACTTCAGGTATGAGCGTACAAGCTCGACTAAATCCTCAGCCAGATCTGGCGCAACACTCTTGCCCTCTTTGTCGGAGAGGTGGAGCCGGATGTGATCCTCCAGCACCTCAGCCATCAGGCCATTGATGCCGCCACGGACGGCGGCCAGCAGCATCAGCGCGTCAGCGCATTTTTCATCCTCGCCTAAAACACGCTCAATGGCCTCAAACTGCCCGCGTATCTTTTTCAGGCGATGCTGGAGCTTCAGTTGTTCTCGTTCCGCGTGGGTCATAGGTTATCTAGAGATACGGTGCTTTCAGGATAATCCCTGCGGTGCGTGAGTGCGCTATTTCTTTTGGATCAGGAAGGGATTGCTCTCGCGCTCCTGCCCAATGGTGGTGGCGTGGCCATGACCAGGGATTACGCGCGTTGCGTCGGGCAGAAGCAGGACGCGCTGGTGCAGCGAGTGCATCAGCGCAGGGAAGTCGCCGCCCGGCAGATCGGTGCGGCCCACCGAGCCAGCAAAGAGCGTATCGCCAGCCAGCAGCAGATGTTGTTCCGGCAGATGCAGGCAGATGCTGCCCTGCGTGTGGCCGGGCGTGTGCAGAATCTGCGCTGTTTCTCCAGCGGTGATGATTTGCAGTCCATCCTCTGCGCTCACGTCGGGCGATTGCACCTCTGGCGGCGCAATGCCCAGCCAGCCTGCCTGCATGTCCATCATCTGCAACAAGGGCAGGTCAAGCTGATTCATGTAAATTGGCGCGCCGGTCAGTTTTTTTAAATGCACGGCTCCGCCTACGTGGTCAATGTGCGCGTGGGTGATGACAATCTGTTCCACCTGAAGCTGATGTTTATCGAGCAGGCGCACGATGGCAGAAATCTCATCGCCGGGATCAACAACCGTGGCTTTGTGCGTGATGGGGTCGCCGAGAATACTGCAATTGCAGCGCAACGGGCCGACGGCGAGAATTTCGTGAATCATAGGAAGTTAGAAAGAGCAGCGGAAGGGCCTCTTGCAAGGAAGCTGCGCTCCTGTATTTACAGGAGCGCGAAGGCTACTTTTTAGGTGTTGTGGAGGACGAAAGTCCGTGCAGCACGGAGTGTCCGGTGCTCTGGTGCGCGACCAGAACCGTGAGCGCGATGGACGTAAGCATGAAGATCACTGCGGCCCAGGTAGTCACTTTGGTTAGCAGGTTGGTGGTGCCGCGCGGGCCAAAGGCGGTTTGTGATCCCTGGCCGCCAAAGGCACCCGCCAGGTCAGCTCCCGTGCCATGTTGCAACAGGATGACACCGATCAGTACGAAGCACACAATGACATGCAAAACCGTAAAAAGAATAACCATTTCTATCTGCTTTCTGCGCGGCAAAGAGATGACTCTGGCCTATACGCAGGAATTTTCAGGAGACCATTTCGATATCCAGTTTGCGTGGTAACTTTTGGTGCGGAAGAGGGGACTTGAACCCCTATGCCTTGCGGCGCTAGCACCTCAATCCAATACGGAGTGTATCACGGGGTATCGGAAGGTTTCAAGCTATTGATTATATTGCTTCGACTGTATCGCCGAGTATCGCCATTTATCTGTCAATGGCTACATTTTGGTACATTTTTTTGTGCGCTTTTAGAGTCCGAGAACGTCCGTACCTCGTGGTCGCAAAATCTTCAGCGCACTAGCTTTTCTAGTGCTCGAAGCGCGATCAAGCCTTTGTCGCTCGAAAATGGTTATACACGGTCACGGTCTACTGGTCTACTACACCTCGGTTACAGTCAAATGCCTAGCTGTCACGGTAGAGGTCGCGGGTTCGAGCCCCGTCATCCCAGCCATACAAGCCCAAGAAAATCAATGGTTTATGGAAAGTGGCACAATCAAGATACTCCTTTGATGGTGCTGACGAGGGTGAGCATGTGGTTTGAGTGTAAGCTATGGCATCTGCGGCAGGGAAAGCCTGTTCAATTCTGCTCACCGTTTAGAATATTAGGTCGAGTATCTTGGACTACGTAAGCCAAAATGGGGTTGGATGAAACCCGCCGGAAATCTTGCCACCGCAGCAATCGGCACGAGAGTATCATCACGACAGATGCCTTACGTTCAAGCGGAGTCGCAACCTGTTAAGAAAGAACAGAACCGATGCCTTTTCCACAAAAGACGCGTGATTTTGCCCGCAGCCTTGTAGCTCGCGAGGCCGATGAATGTACGACCTCACTGCCCACCGAATCTCCAACGGTGCGCGTCTATGAGAGGCTGCGCCAGCAACTCAGCGCACCGGTGGGAACGGACGGGTTTCAAGCTCTCGCTTCCCGTGCTTTGGCTCTTGCCAAGTCGCAATCACCCCAACTCTGCGCGGTGCAGGTAACGGCGAATGGAGGCTTGTGCGGTCTTGGCGAAGTTGAAGCCCACTCAGGCACGGATGTAGATGGCGAGGCCGGAATCATTCTGATAGCGCAGCTACTCGGTCTGTTTCTTACCTTCCTCGGCGAGGCAACAACTCTGCGTTTGATCGAAGATTTACGTCTTCAGGTTGACGTCAGGGCAGAGTCGGCCCCGACCCCATCGCAAACGACAGCCTCGGCAGCCGCCGATGGCCCGGTAATCGCTGCGGCTTTCGCGGACCTTCTGCTGGAAGTTGATCGGCTGAGGAGTGTGAGCGAACATATCGAAGCCCTGGCGGGCAAGCATCCCGGCATGGAAGAGGGACTCGTGAGTGTTGCGGGAAACATTCGCAGCATTGCCAGTGTTTTGGATATTTTCACACTCATCAAAAGCAAAGCTGGCGGCTCGCAAGAAGATGCACCGAACCCACAAACAAATGGCTATGTGAATTGAGTTCCGCCAGTACTATCATCCAGAGCCTTACCTTGCGGGCCTGGATGGAGAACGCCCCCTCAACAGCAGTGCGCTTGCGAAAAAGACGGGTTCGTCGCCCTGACCTCCCACGAAGCGTGTAACCATTATCGGAATCTGCTACCTTGAACGAGGCCGGGTGAATATGACGATGTCCCCAGAAATGCGAGAGTTGGCGCGCTGTCTTCTTGCTTACGAAGCCGTTCCAAGCAAGACCTCCGAGCCAATGGAGTCTACAACTCTTCGCGTCTATGAGAAACTGCGCCAGAGTCTTGTCGCATTTGCTGGAGTTGCCGGTTTTCAGTCGCTCGCCTCTCGTGCGTTGACGCTGGCCAGATCGGAAGCTCCCAGTCTTAGCATGGCGCGGGTTGCCGCAGATGGATCTTTACAGGGCCTGGACGAGATTGAGACTCAAATCGACATGGACAAGGATCGGGCTGGCGAGGAAGGAATCATTCTTATCACCCGCCTACTCGGACTGCTTCATACCTTCCTTGGGGAAGCTTTAACGTTAAGCCTGCTACGCAATGCGTGGCCGGATTCAACCTTCAATGATCGCAGTTCGGTGAACGGGAGAAAAGCATGACCGCAGCAGATAAAGTGAAGATCAACAAACTACTCACCGGAGTTCCGGGCCTCGACGAAATTGTGGGTGGCGGTCTCCCGGAATTTTCATTCAACATTATTGCGGGTGCTCCCGGAAGCGGGAAGACAACGCTGGCACACCAGTTTGTGTTTGCCAATGCCACCCCAGAGCGTCCTGCTCTCTATTTCACGGTCCTGGGCGAATCCGCGATCAAGATGCTGCGGTACCAGCAACAGTACACATTCTTCGATCCGGCCAAGCTGCCGGATTCCATCCGCTTTATCAATCTGAGCCAGGTTGTTCTGGAGCAGGACTTAGGCGCGGTCTTGAATCAGATTACCAAAGAAGTTGAAAAGGCTAACCCTGCCGTCGTGGTTGTGGATTCCTTCCGCACCATGGTTCGGAAGCCGGAAAGCGACATGGATCTACAATCCTTCATTCAACGGCTAGCGCTGTTTCTGGCTAGCTGGCAAGCTACAACTTTCTTGATCGGTGAATATGCAGAGGATGAGCTGCGAGACAATCCCATATTTACCGTCGCGGATGGACTGTTCTGGCTGCGCCAAACGGCAGAGCGAAATTCAATTGTGCGCAAATTGCAGATTATAAAACTGCGCGGTCAGGATTCCGTGCCGGGACTCCATACCTTCCGCATCACCGATGCCGGAGTGCAAGCCTTCTCGCGCACGTTTGGGTTGACCGGACACGTTAAAAACCCGCCCAGTCACCGGCGCCTTTCCTTCGGCATCGCGGAGTTGGATGCGATGCTGGGTGGTGGCGTTCGCGAAGGCGATAGTGTCCTTGTAGCTGGGTCTTCGGGAACCGGGAAGTCGTTACTGGCAACCCAATTCATCGCCGAAGGCATACGCCAGGGGGAGCCGGGAATTGTGGCGGTGTTTGAAGAGCGCCCGCAAGCGTATACGGAACGGGCAGCCAGTCTAGGTTTGGATCTGGAGACGCCGCAGAAAGACGGGAAACTCTCAATCCTCTATTTGCGGCCCCTGGATCTCTCGGTGGATGAGACCATGCACTCCATCCTCAATGCAGTACGGAAGATTGGCGCCAAGCGTCTGGTAATTGATTCGCTGGCCGGCTTTGAAATGGCTCTGTCGCCAGGCTTCCGCGCCGACTTTCGCGAATCGCTCTATCGCATGATCTTCGCTTTGACGGGAATTGGGGTAACGATTCTCAGCACGGTTGAAGTGGATGAGTCGTTCACGGAATTCCCATTCAGCACCTACTCAATTTCTTTCCTTACCGACGACATCATCCGGCTGCGGTACGTATCCATTGATGGCCAGCTTCGCAAGATCATGGTGGTGATCAAGATGCGGGGCGGGAATCATGCCAAGGATATTCGCGAATATGAAATCACTTCTAAGGGAGTGGTGATTCTCGGCGAACGCCTCACAAACTATCAGGGTCTTATCACCGGAATTCCCGTGCATTCGGAGCCATCCGGCCCAGTAGAAGATCCCCCGCAAAAGCCACGAGTCGGGAGTAAACGCTAAGGAAGCGACAGGCCCACATTGAGGCAACGGAGCAAGGACGGGCGCTTGGTCGTGGCTCCTGACAAGCCCGCATCCATTGAAAAGCCTCTTGCATCCGGCCCGCTGCAAGGCCGCGAGCTGCAAGGCTGTACTGTGGTCGTCAGTCGATGCGTGGGCATACCGCATCGCATCGCACCCGACACAACCAGATCCGACTGGCTGCAATCGGTGAACGGAAACTCTGACAAACGAGTGCGCACTCCTGGATGCCGTCATCCAAACAACAGACGCTTTGGAACAGCGGGCAAAACTGTCTTGCTCTCGCAATGGTTACAACAACTACAAAACCACTACAGTGACGAAAAAGAAGGCCAGCCATTTCGGGCTGACCTTCTCGTAAATCATTTGTTATCAGTTTGGTGCGGAAGAGGGGACTTGAACCCCTATGCCTTGCGGCGCTAGCACCTCAAGCTAGTGCGTCTGCCAATTTCGCCACTTCCGCATGAGACGTTCACAACCACAACTATACCATTTCGCAGCGCGGGGTTGCACCTGCGGAGCAGCGGAAACTTTACTTCTGGCCCTTGACCCAGGCTTCCAGCCCGCCTGTGAGCTGGAGGAGTTGAAGCTGTACGCGCTCCACGTCAAAATCGGCATTCAGCTTGTCGATGGTGCGGGTGCGTTCGTCGATGCGAGATTGCTCAGCCTGCTTGGGCGTGATGGCGGGTGCGGTGGGCGAGCCAGAGCCATTCTTCATCTGCGCCAGAACGCCGTTGAGGGTGTCCTGAGCCAGTTGCTGCTTGAGTGTGGCAACATCCTGCTCGGCCTTCAGTTCGCGTAATTGATGCCAGAGTGCAAGATTCTGCTCGGACATCTGTATCTTGGTTTGCTCCGCCTGCTTTTGTGCGCTCACGGCATCGGCACGAGACTCAATTCCTTTGGCCCGATGAACAGGATCGAAGAGCGGCCAGGTGATTTGGACCTCGTAGCCAAAGTTGTTTTGCTGGAAGTTGTTGTAATACTGCTGGTAATTGTTGAAAGTGGAAAACAGGCTGTACTGCGTAAATTGTTGCAGGGTGGGCCGGTAGTTTTGGTGTACATCTCCAAGGGCCGTGTACCTGTGCGCATCTGCCGTGGCAAGTTCCGCTTGCAAGGCTGGAGTATTTGGCTGGGGCTGGCCGGATGTTGAGAAATCAAGATCAGGAAGAGCAGGGATGCTGCTGGCATCGAGCGTGAGCGCGTCGGCGGGCAGCCCGGTCAGGTCGGCGATATGCTGGCGAAGTTCCTCTGCATGATCTTCCAATTGCATCTGCTGCAAACGCATCTGCGCGCGTGTCAGGCGGGCGCGCGTCACTTCCACACGACTGTCTAACCCGGCAGCGACTCGGTTTTCTACGATGGAGATAAGCTGGTCGGCATCGTTGGTGGCCTCGTTCAGCGCGGCAATCTGGCGATTGGTTCTGTCCAGTTCCAAATAGGCGGTTGCCGTGTCCAGAATTACCTGTTGCCGCGCGTCCTGTAGGGAAAATGTTGCGGCCTTCAGCGCTGCACGCGCCGAGTGAATGTAATCCAATTGCGAAAAGCTGAAGATCAAAGATTGGGAGCTGGCGTTAAAAAGATTGGGGGTTCCCAGTGGAAATCCAATGGATTGGCCCAGGCCAGCACCGACATAAAGATTGGGAATGTAGGCGGAGTGCGTCTCGGATAATACGCCGCGGGCACGCCGTTGCGCAGCTTCGGCCATGCGAACTTTGTTACTGTCACGCAGGGCAAGATCAACGGCAGAAGAGAGGGATATCTGAGCATGGGCTGTGGCTCCCAGCAGAATCCAGATCGCGATGCCTGCCAACGTCTTGTTCAAAATCTAACTGCTCCTATTTTTGTGATGCCATGCCGGTTTCGTGATGCCTTGTTCATTAAGGCTGATTCTATATGGCCGTGGAGATTTGCCCAATGGCCGCGTGTTTGTTAATGATGACCCGCAACATAGCCGTTGGCCAGCGCCTTAGCCGCGGCATACTCCTGCTGTGCGGCGGCAGAGTTTCCCTCACGGGCCAGCAGATTGCCCAACATTGTTTCAGCTTGAAAGACCGGGGCATCCTCAGATTGATTCGGTGAGGCGAGATATTTCCGCAACATGGTTTCTGCCAGCGGAAAATTTCGCTTGTAACGAATCAAAATGGAAGCGCCGTCTACCAGCGCGCTGTCGTGAAGGGCATCGACAGCCAGACCGCTCTGGATGTCCTGTTCCATGATTAAAAAATTTCCTTGCCGGGCGTAAAACGCTGCCAGATTCATCCAGGCCTTTGCTGAATTCTTCGCTTGCGCAATGGCCAGTTTCAATTCTCGCTCCGTGGTTGCCGGGTCTTTCCGCTTCTGGGCGATGCGGGCCAGCAACTCATGGAATTTCTCTGCATCCAGTGGTTGTAGTTGCTGTGCAATGGCCGCTGCCTTGTCCAGAGCACCACCCAGAAAGCCGGGCGCTTCTGTCTCATACTCACCCAGGTCGCTGAGCGCGGCGGTATTGCCTGGATCGAGTCGCACAGCAGTTTCAAACTCTGCATGTACTTTTCTAGCCAAATTGAAGGCGGCAAACAAGGAGGCATGTTCGGCCTCTTCGCCTTCGTTGCGGCCCAGCCAGAGATGAAATTCGCTGCTGTCGGGTTGCTGCTGCACGGCCACTTCACATTCTCGGATGGCCTCTGGCCAGCGGTGCTCCTGCTCATACACACGGCAGAGAAGATTGTGTGCTTCAGCATCCTGCGGATTGGCAGTCAATTTTTCTTGCAGCGCAGCGATGGCATCGTCTGCGCGTCCGTGATTCAGCAGGGCACGAATTTTTACTGTGTTGCTATTCGGATGGTTACTGGCTGCAGCACACAGACACAAGGGCAGGCAGGCCAGAGCGATCAGAATCGCAAGTTGCGCGTTGCGGTTTGAGCGGAGACTACGAGACACGGTTATGGGGCGCTGCGAACGGCCAGACCGTCGCGTAAGGGCGAGCCGTCGGCTGCTGTCAGCGCGACCGTGGCGTGTTCGTCGAGTCCAGAAAGCACCTGAACCAGCGTCAGATTTAAGGCCCCAAGCTGGATGGGTGTCTTCTGGAGATGCCCATCGACAACTTGATACACATAATCCTGGTCGCCATCCACATGGAGTGCTTCGCGTGGGATGGTCAAAACATCATGCAGATGCAGCGTGGTCACAGTGAGTGTCACGTTGGTGTTTGGCAGTAGAACGCCATCGGCATCATCGACGGCAATCATGGCCTCTCCAACATGCCGCGTTCCATAGATGATGATGGTAGAAGGTGTGCTGATAATGTGGCCATGCCAGATGCGTCCTGGCCGGGCATCCCACACAATGGTGATGGGCTGGCCCACGGAAAGGCGTCCAATTTCCGGCTCGTCAAAATACGCGCGAACCTGAATGCGCGTCAGATTTGCCAGCTTCAGCAGCGTGTCTCCTGCCTGCACATACGCGCTGGTCTGCACGGGGATGGAATACACCGTACCAGCAAAAGGAGCGCGGATATTTTCCTGCTGCAGGGTATCCTGTGCCGCCTGATACGCTGCCTGGGCATTGGATAAATCTGCCGCTGCGCGCTGCTGGTCGATGGAGGCGTAGCGCTGCGTTTTTTGCTGCTCCAGATTTTGCAACGTTGCACTCGCTACAGCTAACTGCATCTTTGCAGAAGCGACTTCGTCGGGCGATGCCGAACCGGTCTGCTCCAATTTTGTAAGTGCGTTCAGGGTGCTAATGGCGCGGTCGCGATGTGCGCGCTCAGCGGTAATCTTGGCTGCCAATTGCAGTTGCTCATCCTGCGTGCCGCCTTGCTGCATCGCATCCCGCTGCGCCTGCGCGGTGCGGAGT
>VFSW01011514.1_pt1 | contig 12424 bp, 10 predicted proteins | sample 5358111 | NCBI WGS metagenome assembly VFSW01 (sample SAMN11554181, study PRJNA540505) | mine drainage metagenome | isolation source: sediment from site ElyBrook_90M | place: USA: Ely Copper Mine, Vershire, VT | collected 2017
AACCAGTCCCTGCATACCACCGTGATTTCCGATGGCGGCCACCAGTTTGAGGTACAGATTCGTACCGAGGACATGCATCGCATCGCCGAGGAGGGCATTGCAGCGCACTGGAAGTACAAGGCCGGTGAGACGCTGAGCGCCAAGGACGAGCAGCGCCTGGCGTGGGTGCGCCAACTGGTCGAATGGCAAAGGGAGATGACCGATCCCAACGAGTTCCTGTCCACGCTGAAGATCGACCTCTATCCAGAAGAGGTGTACACCGTTACGCCCACGGGCACGGTGGGGGTGCTGCCCAATGACGCCAGCCCGAGTGATTTTGCCTACTCGATCCACACTGAAGTGGGCAACACGACCATAGGCGCAAAGGTGAACGGCCGGATGGTGCAACTGCGCACACGGCTGCGCAATGGCGACATTGTGGAGATTGTCACCCAGGCAGGTCATGCGCCAAGCCGCGACTGGCTCAGCTTCACCAAGAGTTCACGCGCGCGCAACAAGATCAAGCACTGGCTCAATGAGCACCAGCGCGAACGCGCCATCGATATTGGCCGCAAGCTGCTGGAGCGCGAAGCCCGCAAATACAAGCTGTCCCTCTCCAAGTTTGTGGATGCGGATTACGATCGCATCGCGGGCGAGTATGGCATGAGCTCGCAGGCAGACCTGCTGGCCGGCGTGGGCTTTGGCAAATATTCCGCGCGGCAGGTGCTCAACAAGCTGGAGCCCGGCTCCACCATGGCCCCCGCGACGGAAACCGAGGCGCAGCCAGGGTCCTTCGGCGCCATGTCCGCCGCCGTCAAGCGGGTCTTCTTCGGCAAGGGTTCGGAGTCGCTTCAGGTGGAGGGGCAGGATGACCTGCTGGTCTACCGCGCGCGCTGTTGCAACCCCATCCGTGGCGAGGAGATCATTGGCTACGTCACACGTGGCAAGGGCGTGGCCGTGCATGCGCGCAGTTGCTCGAACGTGCAGAACCTGATGTATGAGTCCGACCGGCGCATCAGCGTGGAATGGGCACGGCCCGCGGAACCAACTACTGGCGCACGCTCAAAGGCGGACACGTATCCGGTGAAGCTGATTGTGATGTGCGACGATCGCTCCGGCATGCTGAAGGAGTTGACGGCCATCATCTCCGACGACGACACCAACATTCGCAGCGTTGACTCCAAGGCGGAAACCGATGGCGGCGCAGTTGTGGAGTTTGTGGTTGAAACCCCCGATGTGCGGCACTTGAACCGCCTGGTGACCGCCATGCGGCGCGTGCCCGGCGTGCGTGAAGTCCAGCGCGCGCAGAAGATATAGATCCGTCTTCTTTGTTATGACTTCTTCTTGGAATCGGACTCAAAATCGGAATTGGGCGCCACTCAACCTGGATGCGAAGTCTCCGGATCCACCGTCATCAGAACGGGGGCGCAACCTCCCTCACCCTTCAGCAACGAAAATGCCTTAAGCTGGAAGCCATACATCCGCCATACATTCAAGGAACAAACAGGAACAAACCATGACCTCACAGAACAAGACCGCCATTGCAACCACTGAAGCGCCTGCAGCCATAGGGCCGTATTCACAGGCTATCCGTGTGGGCGACATGCTCTACACCTCCGGCCAGGTTGCGTTTGACCCCGCCACAGCCACGCTCGTCCCCGGCGGCATTGAAGCGCAGACGGCGCGGACGCTGGAAAACCTGAAAGCCATACTTGCAGAGGCTGGCCTCGGCATGAGCCACGTCGTGAAGACGACCGTCTTCCTGAAAGACATGAACGACTTCGCAGCAATGAACGCCGTCTACGCGAAGTACCTCGCCCCCCAGGGAGCTGTGCCACCGGCACGCTCCACAATCGAGGTCGCCCGGCTGCCGAAAGATGCCCTGGTAGAGATCGAACTCATCGCGACGTTTTAGCTTTTTGCGGGCTCCGGAATTGAGTAGTAAGTTGCGGGCAAAAGGAGACTGGATATGACGGTAACCACGAACGCTGGATCAAAGCCGGAAAGAATCAGAAAGACAGAGGCGGAGTGGCGCGAGTTGCTTACGCCGGAGCAGTTCCACATCATGCGCGGCAAAGGGACCGAACCGGCATTTACCGGGGCTTTGCTGGAGAACCATGCGGATGGGACTTACCGCTGTGCCGGGTGCGATGCGGAACTGTTCAAATCAGACACCAAGTTCGAGTCTGGCAGCGGCTGGCCCAGCTTCTGGCTGCCTGCTTCGCCCGATGCCATTGAGGCCCATGAAGACAAGAGCTACGGCATGCGGCGCGTGGAGGTGACCTGCGCACGGTGCGGAGCGCACCTTGGGCATCTTTTCCCAGACGGGCCGAGGCCCACGGGAAACCGCTATTGCATCAACTCGGCATCGCTGAAGTTCGACGCCAGCAAGTAAATTCACGGTGGGCATATTCGCTAGCCGTTGAGACAACACAGAAAGCCCCGGTCCTGAGCGGAAGCTGAGGGCCGGGGCTTTTTCGTGAGAACTGATTCTGAGTTTTGCCGCGCTGAAGTTAGGCGGCTTTTACGGCGCGTGGAGCAGCGGGCGAAGTCTTGGTGACCTTGCCGTCCTTGATGCAGCCGGTGCAGACGCGAATGCGCTTGGAAGCACCGTTGACAACTGCCTTTACGGGCTGGAGGTTCACGTTCCAGCGGCGGCGCGTGGTGTTGTTCGCGTGCGAGATGTTGTTACCGAACTGCGGACCTTTGCCGCAAAGTGAGCAAACCTGTGCCATGACGAACTCCAGTTACTGCTAGAAATTTTCGTGCAGAGGAAGCAGGCAAAGGCTCATGCAAATTTGCTACATGCAGAGATGCCGCTCCAGCGAAGTGCGGGAACCATGTGTGATCGGAACCAGCCAACTGCCGAACTTCAAGAATAGCTTAAATCGGCTGAATAAACCAGATGCAGACCACAGCGAAGACACAACGCGGGCGCTAGGATATCCACTTGAGCAGGCGGATGACGCCCATGGAAGCTGGTTTCGAGTGCGCGGACACATCTGTTCTGGCATGGATTTCTTTGCGCTTTTCAGCGTAATACTGGTAGGCGCGGACCAGCATCTGCTCATTCGTGAGCGTGGGGCGCCAGCCTAGCCGCTGGCGGATCTTCGTCGTGTCGAAGAGGAAATCCTCCGCGATCATCTGGTAATGGTATGGGCCGAGCGGAGAAATTTTCAGTTTGTGCGCGAGCTTCATCGCTGCAATCGCAGGCCCCTTTGGCAGCGAGAGCACGCGTGAATGACTGCCCGCCTCCTGTATGACGGCCTGGTATACCGCGCGCAAGGACTTCACGTCCTCCGAACCGATGTGAAAAATTTCAGAGCCATCGCAGTCGAGCGACTGGAGGCAGGCCGTAGCCAGGTCCTGAGCGTAGATGAACTGGTAGCGGTTTGCTCCACCACCGACGACCCAGACCTTTTTGTTGTCCTGGATGAACTCAAAGAGGATGGCGAGCAGACCGAGGCGGCCGCTGTCGATGATCGTCGGGCAGCGCAGAGTGATGACGCTGAGATCATTCGCATATTCCGCCAGCACCTGTTCGGCGGCCAGCTTTGACCGGCCGTACAACTCAATCGGCTGGGGCGGCTCATCCTCGCGAACGGCATGGCCAACATTGCTGGCCCACAGGCAATTGGTCGAGATGAAGACCAGCTTGCCTACGCCGTACTTGAGGCACGCATCGGCCACATTGCGGGTTCCATCCACGTTGGATGTCCAGAGCAGATCGTCATCCATGGCGCCATGGGCGAGCATGGCTGCGCAGTGGAAGACGGCTGAAAACTTTTGCTGGTGAAAAACACTTTCCACGAGCGACTTGTCGCGGAGGTCGCCCTGGAGGCTGGTGAGGCTCGCATGCCGGTCCGTATCCGGCACAAGGTCAATGTTTGTGACGGCGAAGCCCTCATCGAGCAGCCGCCGCTTGAGGACGCCACCAAAGAATCCAGATGCACCTGTGACCAGAACCTGCCGCATGCAATAAGAGTAAAGGATGACGGCGGAAGAGTTTTATCCCTGCCCGATGATCCTGCGGGCAGGCGAAGGCAAACGGCGGACAGCACGAAGACCATACGCGCACTGGTGATTGGTGGCGCTCACTGTGCTTTCGCGGGCATGCCTTGCGTATCCCATGTGTCCGGCGTAACAAAGCGAATGCCGCGGGAATATTTTTCCAGCAGCATGGCTGTGGCCCGCACGGTAGGCATGCGGTTCTGGCCAATGCAGGCCTGGCCTCCGTCGTGCAGCAGAATGTTTGACCCTCGGCCTCGGGCACGATTGCGAGCGATGCCCAGCTCCACATTCACGAGTATTTTTGCCGGTGTGGCCAGCTTCCAGTCATAGCCCATGGCGTTCCACATCACGGGCGTCAGTCCAAGGTCACGGGCGGCGCGAAGCACGTCCGGACGGCGGCCACCGTGCGGCGGACGGAAGTAGCGCACCGGCAGGCCCACCGCGTCCTCGATCGCAGCATTGCAGCCGGCCAGTTCGCGGCGAACGTCGGCTGGCGAGCGAAAAGGCAGCAGGGGATGGGTCATCGTGTGGTTGCCGATGAGATGGCCTCCGGCTGCGATGGAGCGGGCAATGTCCGGCCGCTGGCGCACGAAGCGGCCAATCAGGAAGAAGGTCGCGCGCACCTGATGCTTGGCCAGTACGTCCAGCAGGCGGCAGGTATCAGGGGCGTTCGGGCCGTCGTCATAGGTCAGAGCGAACTCATTGGGATCATGCCCGGCAATGACCGTCCGGCCAAAAAGCTGCGAGGCTGGCCACATGGCGGCATAGGCGTAGCCGCCTGCTGCAAGCGCGGCAGCGGCCCCGGTAGTGAGAAGAGTCCTTAACATAAACATAGGCGCTGAATAAGTTTAGCCGAGCAGGCGTACCGCGCCGGTTACTGGCGCGACGGAATCCGGCATGCTAACTTCGTATTTTATTCGCTGCAACCAAAGGTCCGCACAGCCATGCTAAAGCTCTTTGAACCTCCCCGCACCATTGCATTGGAAGGCCCCATTCGCGTTGGGAAATCGACGCTTGCCAGTATCCTCGCAGGCAAGCTGGGCGCTCGCCGCATTGTGGAGCCGGAAAACAACCCCTTCCTCGACCGTTTTTACCAGAATGAGCCAGGCATGGGCATAGCCACACAGATGTGGTTCCTGATGGAACGCTTTGAGCAGTGGCGCGGAGGACATCAGGTGGACGCGAACGATGTGATTGCGCGGCCTGTGGTGGCCGACTACATCTTTGAGAAGGACAAGCTCTTTGCCTGCATCAACCTCTCGGATGCGGAGCTGGAAATCTACAACCGCTATTACCAGTTGCTCCGCGAGCAGTTGCCCACGCCGAACCTGGTGATTTACCTGCGGGCCAGGCCGGAGGTGCTGAAGGCGCGGCTTAAACGCAAAGGCGCACCCGGCGAACGCGCCATCAGTGACAAATATCTGGAGCAGGTGGTAGAGGCCTATGAGCACTTCTTTTTTCACTACACGGCCTCTGACCTGCTGGTGGTGGACACAACCGACATAGACTACGTGCATAGCAACCGCGATCTGCAACTGTTGCTGAAACGCATCTCCGAGCCAGTCAAGGGCACACAGTACTTTCTGCCGCTGGGCGCGGAGGCGGTTGGTCGGGAGCTATAGGCCATGGAGGAAAACCCAGACGAATGAACTACCGCGTAGTTACAATGTTGCTGCAACGCACTGCCATGTTGGGTGTCAATGCGAGCCAGGCAGAGAACGCCAGCATCCTTCAAGAATCGCGGTGCGAACGAAATGGATCCAACGAATGGCGGTGGCGCGTTCTCCTCCTTGCGAAGGTCGGGGCGAGGATCGGGTGGACGGCAAGCCGACGTTGCCATACCCCCCACCGAACCCATTCCATGGCTCCAGCTTACGGCTACGTTTTTGCTTCTGCTCGTATGCTCCTGGCTTGGCATCATCCTGTCGCGGCAGTCTGACGGTGTCGCCACCATCTGGTTCACGAACGGAATGTTGTTTGCGCTGGTGATCGTGAGGCCGCGCCGAGTCTGGTTGCGCTACTTCCTGATTGGCCTGCTGGCCGACACTCTGGCGGATGTACTTTACGGCGACCCTCTTCGCCTGGCGTTCGGCGTGTCCCTGGCCAACTCGGTCGAAGTCATTACCTCCTGCTTCGTTCTCACGTACTGGTTCGGCAGTCCTTTCAACCTTTCAAAGCGCAGGCCTCTGCTCGGCTTTCTGGGCGTGGCGGTGCTTGGCGCGACGGCAATCACCAGCGCCCTGGGCGCTTCCTGGACGCTATTGTTTGTGCAGGCCGGTCCGTGGTGGCAGCTTTTCCGCACCTTGTATCTTGGCGACGTTCTGGGCATGGCCATCATCGCGCCGCTGGTTTTCATCCTGCAAAGGCCTGGATTTTTCTCCATGCTATGGCGCAGGCAACTGCCGAGAACGCTGCTTCTGCTCACTGTTCCAGCAATTACGACTGCCCTGGTGTTCACGCACAGTGCGGACCCGCTGATTTTCATCATTTTTCCGGCGCTTCTGCTGGTGGTTTTCCGGCTTGGCTTTCCCGGCGCGGTGCTTACGATTTTCATAATCGCCGGTATTGCCATTGGGCTCACTGTCACCGGCCACGGCCCTCTCATGCTCATCGTCGGCGCAAACATGCTGCGCAGAATTGTGGTGGTGCAGATATTTCTGGCCGTCGCCTTGTTCACGGCATTTCCGGTGGCGGCGCTGCTGGAGGAACGCAAAGCGCTCGAGGATTCCCTGCAGCAGAGCGAGCTGAGATACCGCGAGTTGGCCAACGCCGACGCTCTGACCGGCCTGGCCAACCGGCGGGCGTTCGATGAGAGGCTGGAGGCGGAATGGCATCGCGCCATGCGGGGCAAGCAGCCGCTCGCTCTGCTGCTGATCGATGTGGACTTGTTCAAGTCCTACAACGACATTCATGGGCACGTAGCCGGAGACGAGTGTCTTCGCCGCATTGCGAAGGTTATCGCCGCCACGCTGCAACGCAATTCGGACATTGCCTCGCGTTTCGGCGGCGAGGAGTTCGCCATCATCCTGCCAAACACACGGCTGGAAGGAGCTCTGGCGGTGGCGGAAAGCATGCGTCAGGCGGTGGCTGACATGAAGCAACCGCATCCCGGCAGTCCGGCTGGCATTAAGACAATCAGCATTGGCGCCGCCGCGACCATACCCTGCCTGGATGAAGCGAGCCTGTCGCTGCTTGCCGATTCCGACCACGCCCTCTATCAGGCCAAGAGCCGTGGCCGAAACCGGGTGGAGTGCGGAGCGCAGACAAGGGACTCATTGGCATAAGAATGCTGACCGGCAGAACTCCGCGATATGAGCAGCGGTTCAGATGCAGGGGCGTTGCCGGCACTCTTGCTTAGAGCGCAAGGAGTCTCTATAAATTGACCTGCAAATAATAATTCGAAATGATGAAGCGCAACGAAATCGGGTGGAGTCACCTGCGATAGAAATCCCAGCATCCGCACCGACCGGCAAAACAGGAATGGTTATGGACAAGAGAGAATTTTTGAAGACATCGGGCGCATTCATCACCGGCACTCTGTTATCCCGGTACGCCTCTGGCGAGCAGCAGGCCGCGGCGCGGACAAACTGGGCTGGAAACTATACCTACAGCACCGAACGTCTGCTGCTTCCCAAAACGGTTGCGGAAGTGCAACAGGCGGTGAAGAGCTGCGACAAGCTGAGAGCGCTTGGCTCGCGCCATTCCTTTAACGGGATCGCCGACAGCAGTTCGGCACAGATATCGCTGAAGCACCTCGATCAAATGGACTTGGACGCGAAGTCGCGCACGGTCACGGTGGGCGCGGGCGTTACCTATGGCCAGCTTGCGCCATACATTGATGCCCATGGCTTCGCCCTGCACAACCTGGCCTCACTGCCGCACATCACGGTTGCAGGCGCATGCGCCACGGGCACGCACGGCTCAGGCAACAGGAACGGCAACCTGGCAACGGCTGTTTCCGCAATGGAAATTGTGACGGCGGACGGCGAGGTGGTTGTTCTGTCCAGAGAGAAGGATGGTGAGCGGTTCCCTGGAATGGCCGTCAGCCTTGGTGGACTTGGCGTGGTGACAAAGGTGACGCTGGACATGCAGCCAACCTTCCAGATGACGCAGGTGGTTTACGAGAACCTCTCCATGGCGCAACTGGAACACCACCTTGATGAGATTTTTGCCAGCGGCTACAGCGTCAGCCTCTTCACGGACTGGCAGAACCACAACATCAGGCAGGTATGGATAAAGCGCCGCGTTGAGCAGGGCGTGCCCACGGCGATGCCTGCCGAATTCTTTGGCGCCAAGCTAGCGGCCACGAACGTGCACCCGCTGCCAGGGCACTCCGCTGAAAACTGCACGGAGCAAATGGGCATCCCAGGCCCCTGGTATGAACGCATGCCTCACTTCCGGATGAACTTTACGCCCAGCAGTGGTGCGGAGTTGCAGACGGAGTACCTCATCCCCCGCGAAAAGGGGTATGAAGCTATTCTTGCGATTGAAGAACTTAGAGAACATGTGACGCCGCACCTTTTCATCTCGGAGCTGCGGACCATTGCGGCTGACGACCTCTGGATGAGCATGTGTTACAAGCGGCCATCGATGGCGCTCCACTTTACCTGGAAGCCGGAGTGGCCAGAGGTGAGGAAGGTGCTGCCGTTGATCGAGGCCCGGCTGGCGCCATTTGATGCCAGACCCCACTGGGGAAAGCTGTTTACCATGCCACCTTCACAACTGAAGCCGCTCTACGCGAAGATGCCCGCCTACCAGGCGCTGCTCGGCCACTACGATCCCCACGGCAAGTTCCGCAATAAGTTCCTGAACACCAATATCTACGGAGTCTGAGTATGTGGGGCGCCTGACATGTAGCGTGGCTAGTGTTTGCAGGTATCGGCTGCAATGTAGCGGCATTCTTATTTCTGGCTTGAGCGACTGCCGGGACGTTCCAGGCCAGACCGTAATCCGCGGCCTTCCCAGGGCATATCTGGTTTGCCAAGAGGATTCCAGAGGCGTAAACTCACTCTCGGTTACAGGCTGCATCCACCAAAGCAGGGCCATGCCTGCCTGCAAGCGGGGAGCGGCACTGGAGTTTCCGCAATGAGCCTTACGACGTTTAATCCCGTCCCTGCCGCCACGGCAGCATCGTCATCCGCCACATCCCCCTCACCTATAGAGCGCAACGCGGCAGCAGGCCAGGCCGCCGCCAAAGTTACCGTGCTCACTCTTCAAGAAAAGAAATCTCTCGGCACGCCAATCACGTGCCTTACGGCGTATGACTACGCGTCGGCGCGGCTGGTGGATGAGGCTGGGCTGGATGTAGTCCTGGTGGGCGACTCGCTCGCCATGGTGATGCAGGGGCATGAGAGCACGCTGCCCATCACCATGGATGAGATGCTGCTCTATACCCGTGGCGTGCGTCGCGCGGTGCGGCGGGCCATGCTGGTGGCCGACATGCCATTTGGCAGCTACCAGGCGGACGACCGCGAGGGTGTGGCCAACGCCATCCGCTTTGTAAAAGAAGCCGGTGCGGAAGGCGTGAAGATCGAGGGCGGACGCAGCCGGGTAGCCCTTGTCAGCCGACTGGTGGACGCGGAGATTCCCGTGATGGGGCACCTTGGGCTTACGCCGCAGTCAGTCCACCGCATGGGCGGCTATAAAGTCCAGGGCAAGACCCTCACCGCAATGGAGGGCCTCATCAAGGACGCGGCCGCGCTGGAGCAGGCGGGATGCTTCAGCATCGTTCTGGAAGGCATACCGCGCGAAGTGGCTCGCATGATTACCGCAGAGGTGCGCATCCCCACCATTGGCATTGGCGCGGGGCCGGACTGCGATGGCCAGATACTGGTGATGCACGACCTGCTGAATATGACGTTTTCGCCAGCAGCCAAGTTTGTTCGCCGCTATGCGGATGTCGCCCAGGTCATGCGCGCCGCCCTCGCTGAATACAAGCTTGACGTGGAGGCGCGCACGTTTCCGTCTGAAGCTGAAAGCTACCACCTGCCGAAGGAGACGCAGGTGGCGCTGGAGGAGATTGGCGTGGGTGCAAACAGGCGGAAGACTTAGCTGCTGCCCCGTCACGTGTCCCGTCGCACGCTGCGGCTAAAGCCACGCTCCTTGGATCTCCTTGGACTCCTTGGATCTCCTTGGGATCTCCTGGGGATCTCCTTGAAGCTCCTTGATAAGAAGTAGAACGATAACCTCCACGGCAAGAAGTGAAGCCCTCCACAGCATCGTCTGAGGGCTCTTCGGGCGTGATAACAGACCAAGACTGCTTCAGCAGATTGTGATTTGAATCAACCATGCTCATAGTGCGCACGATTCAAGAAATGAAGGCGGCCTGCCGGGAACTGCAGCGGTGTGGCAAGACACTTGGCTTTGTGCCCACCATGGGCGCGCTGCATGCGGGCCATATTTCGCTGGTCCGCACGGCGCGGCGGCAATGCGATGCCGTTGCCGCGTCCATCTTTGTGAACCCGCTCCAGTTCGCTCCGAATGAGGACTTCAGCAGGTATCCTCGAACGTTTGAGGACGACTGCCGGCTGCTGGAGGACGAGTGTGTGGAGTTGCTGTTCGCCCCCAGTGCGGCGGAGATGTACCCTGCGGGCGCTTGCACCATGGTCACAGTGGAGGGCGTGGGAGACCGGCTGGATGGCGGCTCGCGGCCCGGCCACATGCGGGGGATTGCGACTGTTGTCAGCAAGCTGTTTCACATCGTGCGGCCAGACAATGCCTTCTTCGGCCAGAAGGATGCGGCCCAGGTGGCCGTGCTGCGGCAGATGGTGCGCGACCAGGACTTCGACCTTGAGCTTGCAGTGTGCCCGATTGTGCGTGAGGCAGATGGGCTTGCCCTTAGCTCACGCAACCGCTATTTGAACGCAGAGGAGCGTCAGCAGGCGCTGGTGCTCTCGCGCAGCCTGCAGCAGGTGCGAGTGCTGCTGCAGGCTGGCGAAAATGCCGCGGAAACGCTCATCGCCGCCGCCGGGAAAGTCTTCGCCGCAGAGCCTTCGGCGCGGGTGGACTACATTGCCCTGGTGGACTGGGCCACACTGCTCCCAGTGGATACCGCCGCACCGGGCAGCCTGTTTGCCGTCGCCGCATGGATTGGCAAGACACGGCTGATTGATAATCTGGTGGTAGACGCGCGATGAATGTGGCGCCAGAGAATGCGGCATTGGAGGCAATGCCCGGTGGCAGCCGTAGCATCCGATGGATACTTCGCCACGCTCAGAATCGCAGATCAGGCAAAACTCTCTATTCATGACTCCACCTAAAAAAATTGCGGTGATCGGTGGCGGCATGGCAGGCGTTGCCGCAGCCTATGAACTGGCCAAGTTGCGCCGCGCCGGCGCTGCGGTTGAGGTGACGCTTTTTGAGGCCAGCCACCGATTGGGTGGCACGGTAGAGACCGTGCGTCAGGGCGGCTTCGTGATCGAATGCGGGCCTGATGGGTGGGTGACGGACAAGCCCTGGGCACGGGACCTGGCCGTCGAGCTGGGATTGGATGGCGAGATCATTCCATCAAACGACCACCTGCGCCGGACGTATATCCTGCAGGGCGGGCAACTGGTGGCAATGCCGGATGGGCTGCGGATGATGGTGCCGTCGAACTGGGCGCCGCTGCTGGCATCGCCCTTGTTCACGGCACAGGCCAAGCTGGCCTACCTGCGCGAGCCGAAACGCGCGGAGGAATTCAAAGCATGGGCGCTTGCTCATCCTGATGACGAGTGTGTAAGCGATTTTGTGCGGCGGCATTTTGGCGATGAGGTGACAGCGAAGCTGGCAGCACCCCTGCTTTCCGGTGTGTTTGGAGGGGACATCGCCAGACTGAGCGCACAGGCCGTGATGGGGCCGTTCGTGGCGATGGAGCGCGAGCATGGCAGCCTGACGCTCGGCGTACAGCAGCGGGCGCGGACTGCGGCGGGTAAAGCATCTGTGTTCACTACATTGAAGGGTGGCCTGGGCACGCTCATCGACGCCATGGCAGCGACTCTGCCGCAAGGGACGGTGAGGCTCCAACAGACCGTATGGGCCGTTGAACACGTGGCGGGCGGCTGGGCAGTTCGCCACAAGGGCAGTGCCGGAGCAGAAATCCAGACGGGCTATTTTGATGGCGTCATTGTGGCCACACCCGCGCATGTGACTTGCGGGCTGCTGAGGCCGCTGGACGAATGCGCTGCCGCGTTGATGGAGATGGATGCATCCTCTGCCATCATCGTGGCACTGGGTTTTGCACCTGAGCAGGCCGAGAAGCTGCGGCTTCCGCGTGGTTTTGGCTTTCTGGCGCCGCAGCAGGACGGACAGCAGAATTCGCTTCTGGCAGCTACGTTTGTCGAGCAGAAATATCCCGGCAGGGTTCCTGAGGGCGGCAAGCTGATCCGGGCGTTCTTTGGCGGGGCCAGCGCGCCGCGTCTTATGGACGAGCCGGACACCGCGCTGATCGAGCAGG
>VFSW01011515.1_pt1 | contig 12423 bp, 14 predicted proteins | sample 5358111 | NCBI WGS metagenome assembly VFSW01 (sample SAMN11554181, study PRJNA540505) | mine drainage metagenome | isolation source: sediment from site ElyBrook_90M | place: USA: Ely Copper Mine, Vershire, VT | collected 2017
AATCTATATTACAAAAATTATATTTTAAATACATGCACAAACACATTAATAGCGTGAATATATGGCAAAGAAAAAGGCCAGGAAGAAGGCCAAGTCAAAAAAGAGCAAACCACGAAGAAGGAAGAGATAATTTTGGTTGAAAGTTTTCCTTTTATTTTTTTCTTTTATCTCTTCTTTTTTACTTCATTCCTGAAAATTTGGAGAAGTTCTTCTTGAATGCCCTGTCATTTTTCATAAGACCTGCCAGCTTTTTCATCCTATTGAAGTCGCTGAGCAGGCCCCTTACCTCTTTCTCGGTCCTTCCGCTGCCTTTCGCTATCCTTCTTATCCTTCCCTGCTCCCTTACCAGTTTCTCGTCGTTCCTTTCCTCTTTTGTCATCGAACCTATGATAGACTCGTAAACCTTCAGCTTGCTCTCCCCGCCTTCCACCATCTCTTTCGGCACATCCGCAAGGCCCATCATGCCCAGCACGTTCTTCATCGGCCCCATCTTTGACATAGCCTTCAGCTGCTGGTAGAACATGTCGAAGTTCAGCTCGTTCACGTCGCTGATCTCCTTCACTCCTACGCTCTTTGCAGCCTCGTTTACCTTGTTGATAAGCGACTCTATGTCGGGCATTCCGAGAAGCCTGCCGACAAACTTCTTCGAATCGTAAAGCTCAATGTCCGCCAGCTTCTCTCCTGTTCCTATGAACGCGACCTTTGCGCCTGATTCATTCACAGCGCTTAATGCACCGCCGCCTCTTCCAGAGCCGTCCATCTTCGTGACTATCACTCCGTCAATTCCAACTGCAACGCCGAACTCACGGGCCTGCCTTCCTGCGACCTGACCTATGTCTGCGTTTATGACAAGGAATTTCTCATCAGGAACGAACGCTTTGTTTATCTCCCGCAGTTCATTTATCATCACGCCGTCCATCCCGCTCCTGCCGCTGGAGTCGCATATTATGACTTTTTTCGACCTGAATTCCTCAATCCCCTTCTTTACTATTTCCTTTACGTCAGAAGTTCCTTTCATCCCGAAAAACCCTACGCCAGCCTGTTTTGCGACAGTCTCAAGCTGCTCGTACGCAGCAGGCCTTGACACATCGCAGCATATCACTCCCGCTCCCAGCCCCCGGTCCTGATAGTACTTCGCAAGCTTCCCTGCGGTCGTGGTTTTGCCAGAGCCGTAGATGCCCATTAACAGAATCCTCTTCGGCTTTATCTCAGGCACGTAATCTTCGCCCATCAGCTGCACAAGCTTCTCATAGACCATGTTGGTGATGTACTCTTTCGGACTGATCCCCGCAGGCAGCTTGTCCTTGAGCGCAGCATTCTCTATCTCTTTTGTAAAGGAGGTGACGAGCGCCAACTCGACATCCGATGATATCAGCGCCCGCTGCAGCTCCTTGTTGAACTCGCGTATCGTCTTTGCGTCTATTATGGTGGCTCCGCTCAGCTTTGCTATCGCCTTCCTCAAGCCCTCTCCAAGATCCATGCAAAGACCAATATGCTCTTATATTAACTTAATATATAAATAAGTCCGTGCTTACAGAAAATCATATAAAGAAGACAATTTAAACCATTTAAGTAAATTGCTTAACATGGGCTCGTAGCTCAGCCTGGTCAGAGCGGCGGTCTTATAATTGCTTTCCAGAAAGCAAGAAGAGAGCCGTAGGTCAGGAGTTCAAATCTCCTCGGGCCCAGTTATTTTTTCAGCCGATGCTCCAGCACATGTTCAGCCTGCCTTAAAACAGGTTACTCTTTCAACCTTACAGAATCTATGAATGCGAGCAGGCCGTTCTTGCCCAGGAACTCCAAGCTTCTGTGCGCAGGGCTCTTCTCCTGTTTAAGGTTCTTATACAATGGCTCCAGGTAATCAGCTGTTTCATTAACTGAGCGGAGCCCTTCACTTGCAATGTCAAGCATATCTTCGGCAAGGAAGCTGAGAGCGCCGCGCGTCTTCCTTATCCTTGCAGACGAGCCATACTTCATCGCCTCTTTCCTTGCAGTTTCCAGGTCTTCAAAGCTGTAGTAGCCTATTGCAGACCATGCTTCCTTCGCAGCTGCAGCAAGCCCCATCGCCAATGCCCCTGCTGCAACCATCTCCGCAACGCTGCTCTGCATCGACACGGCCCTCAATTCAACAGTACCATAGCTGCTCATAGGCCTTGCTGCTGTCCAGCACGTGCACTCATGACACTGGAAATCAACAGGCTCGGGCGTTATTCTCAGCCGCTCCCCGGTCCCCATGTCAACTGCTTCCGAATACCCTTTCTCATAATACTCCTTCATGCTCCTTGCATCAACATAAGCAAGAAGCCGTTCATCGCGCACCGTGAACAAAGGAGTAAAAGGCAATATGCTGTCTATATGTTCCTCTGCGCTGTTGAATGCCCTCATCATGCCTCTCCTCCCAGAATTCAGGCTCCTCAGCTTTGAGCTCTTGAAGTTCACCATCTCTGAAACAGCCTCCCTGTAATCCAGGTAACCTGCATCCCTGCCCTTTATAATTGCGGAATTTGCAGTAAGTGCAATTATTGCAGGCGAATAGTAATTGAGCACATTGTTCACCAGCGGCATCTCCTCATTCGAAACTCCGATATTGATCTTTTCCGACGCCACAATCCCAAGGTAGCACATTTTATTGTTCAATTTCTGGCGCACAGCCATGTTCCTGCCGTTCTCCAGCAGCATTTCGTCGTTTGCTTTTGAGCGCGGCTGGCTTCCATAAGCAAGAACAGACACCCTCGTCTTTTCAGAAGCACGCGCTATTGGAATCAGGACATCTGCTATGCTCTGCTCAGCTTCCATCAACGTGCGCACCATGGGCAATTTGACTTCAAGAACACTGCTGAACTCGGCGCCTATCCTTACTACGCAGCCCCTAACCTTTTTGGAGACCGAAAGTCCGTCAGAAGAAAGCGCCCATGATGGATCATCAGTGGAAATCCTCTCAATCAGGTTGCATATGTCAGCGTCGCGGGCAGCTTCCCCAAAGTGATGCTGATTCCTCCTTACAACAGGGAAATCCAATTCTATCGCTATCCTTCCCTGCTTGTCTTTGAATCCGTTTCCATAAGTTTCCTTTATCTTTTCGATCAATCAAACACCACGCACGAACTCTAATCCTCATAAAACAAAAGCGCAAGCTGCGCTTTACGCAAAGTACTTGCTGATTATTGAGCCATGATGGCAGAGCCTAGAAAGAGCAGATGCGCAGGAATTCTCCATAATCAACAGAAGAAACTCTTAAAATCAGATATATAAGCCTTTTGTACACCTGTTTTTTATTTCCTTCCGATGCCCTTTTTCTTCCTCTCAAGCGTGATTATCATAAGCCCAAAGAACAGGATTCCTACAACTACCATCGCGGCAGATATGACGTAATTCGGTTTTGCGGTTGCAAGCATGCCTATGCCTACGAAAATATTCATAAGGGCGAACAGCGGAGGAATCGCTGGCAGCGCCGCCTTATACCTTTTCAGCAGCCACATCGTGCAGATCAGCCCAGCAACGGCTCCAACAGCAGCAACTACTGTAAGGTAGTAACTGAATGTAGAAATGAAAATCCCTACAGAAAGGACAAGCGGAAGAGTAAGGTCACCAGCGCCGAGCTGTATTTGGGAAACCACTGGCAGCTCCCCCGCATCCACTATCCTTTTTATGAAAGGATCGCTTACATTGTTTTTCTTTATCTCCTTTTTCAGCTCATCCATGTCTTTTTTGTTAGCTTCTGATTTCGGTATGACCTCGAGTTCAGAAGAGCCTATCAGCAACGACAGGTTGCTGTTTGAAGCGGCCTTTGCAAGGACCAGCATGTGCTTGGTGATGAACACGGCGATATAGTCGTATATCGCCATTATGAACATGAACAGGTATGCAAGGCTGAATCCGTATGCGCCTATTATCACCCCTAGCCCTATGCTTGACGTGAGCGCAGCAAAGTTCCTAAGGCGCTTGTTCTTTGTCTTTGCTATTACTATGACTGCGCCGATTACAGCAGAAGCGGCAACGACATATATTGTGTTGGCATAATAAAACAAGGTCGAGAGTATTATGAAGAACATCGCAGCAGAGCCGAATCCTACGGCAAATGCCTCTATTATGCGGAAGAGCAGGGCTCCCTTGTTCTTGTACAGGCGGAGAATTGCAAGTATCAATATCGTGAAGACTGCAACTGAGAATATATAGTACAATGCCTGGGCAACCGGGTTAATCGCTGCAACCTGGCCTTGCGCCTGGCCAATGTCATATATCTGTACAGGGCTCGTGGAAAAGGTCGCAATCAGTATGCCTGCAAACTGGACTATCATGAACAGGGAGAGAATCTCGGCGAGCTGCCTATATCCTATCCTTCTTTCCAGTCAAACACCAGTCACTGCCTACTCCTTCCTTTCCGCCATCCTGTAAACTCCTGCAGCAGGAGAGTATATGTCTCCGTTCCTGCTGAGCTCTGCGATGTATTTGCTGGTCGTGGCCCTGTCTATGCCTTCCTTCTCGGCTTCCTCAAGTATGCGCACCATGCGCGCGCTTTTTTCTTCTGCCTCCAGTTTCTTTATTATGTCCAGCAGCTTTGAGAGCTTTGCAACCCTCTCCCTCGGCATTCCCATTATGGCGTCTATGTCCGTCCTTCCTTCCTTGTCAACCGCAAGCGTGTTGAGCATGTAGTCGAAAAGCCTTATTGCAAGCTCCGTGTCCTTGACAGTCACTACTTCCGCAAGCCTTGATTTCGAGCTCGCCTCTGCAAGCCTGATAAGGCCTTCTATCTGCCTCGCTGTTATCGGCGTCACGCCCTGCTTCGCCCCCAATGACCTGAGCCTAATATAATACTCCTCTATCTTCATCGACGACTCGGAAGTGAGCCTCGGCCTCACGTGCCTCCTCGCATACGCTATGTACTTTCTGAGCATTTCCTTGTCCAAAGGCGGAGCCTTCACCTGTTCGTATTCGTTGATTCCTGCATTAACGGCGCCGGCAGCCTCGTGCTGCATGAGTATGTGCTTTGCAATCTTCTTATCCTGCTCCTCGTCAAGTATGTCCCTTATCGGGAAGATGAGATCGAACCTCGACATCAGCGGCGAAGGTATGTTGAACTGGTCGACAAGGTATGTCTGTTCCTCAAAACGCCCGTATTTCGGGTTCGCGGCCGCGAGCACCGATGTCTTTGCAGTGAACTTTGCCACTATTCCCGCTTTTGCAACGCTTATCGTCTGCGATTCAAGCGCCTCGTGGAGCGCTGACTTGTCGTCCTCGCTTATCTTGTCGAACTCGTCTATGCTGACTTCCCCTCCAGAACCCAATACAAGCGCGCCTGCCTTGAGTGTCCATCCCCCTTCTGAAAACTCGTCCCTTTCTGCAGAAGCGGTCAGCCCTGCTGCGCTTGTCGACTTTCCGCTTACATAAATGCCCTTCGGCACAAGCGCCGTCACCTCCTGCAGAAGCCTTGTCTTCGCGCTTCCAGGGTCTCCTATGAGAAGTATGTGTATATCACTCCTTATTGGGCCTCCGCCTATGAGCTTCTTGTCAGTCGCGCCTCCGAACAGCTGCAGCGCAAGCGCCTTCTTTATCTCATCATGCCCGTATATCGAAGGCGCTATCGATTCCGATATCTTTTCGAATATGCTCTGGTCCCTTGACAGTTCCAGTATCTTTCTTTCGTCGTCATCGCTTATGTCCAGTTCCGCAAATTCCTTCTGCTTCGGGATCATCGAGTTTGCCTCGAAGAAGACGGTGAACAGCAGTTTGTCCTCCTTGCCCCTGAACGCGCGCCTAGGCCTTATCCTCAGCACGCCTGTTATCTCTATCCTGTCTCCAGGAAGGACGGTGTTGACAAGGTCGTCTGCCAGCCATACCTCCAATTGCCATGTGGGTGTGGACCCTTTCAGCTTTTCGAGCGGATCCTGCACCGCAATCCTCTGCATGTTTATGAACTCGGATTCGTTGTTCACCTGCTTAAGCGCCTTCCTCTTGCACTGAGGACACACTTCGGGAACCTCGTCCTTGACTATGCGCTCCTTGACGACAGTGTCGCAGAACATGCACTTGTAAGTGGCGAAGCTGACCTTCGGCATTATCTCAGACCTTTTGACCACGAGCGAATCCACTGTTATCAGCTTGCCTATGGATTCGGAGCCTACGTCCTGTATCAGCGGGGCAGACATGCCTGTGCCGAAGAAGCGCGCATGCACCTGCTCCTTCTGCGCCTCATGCGGATTGAGCTTCGCCAGCGATGAATTTGCCAAAGGAAGCATGTAATCCGGATCATTGACAAGCGCGTTCGCAAGCTCTATGTCAAACCTTTCCAAATGTGACAGGTCAACGTTAAGGCTCCTCTTCTGAGGATATTCGAGATAAAGGTCGTTCACTCCGTCTATGTAGTACTGATTGAAGAACTCAAGGAACCTCTCTTCCATCTCCTCCTTTGCAATTGCATCCATAAAATCAGGAATTGAACTTGTAGTATACCTTTGTTCCAATATTTTATATAATTAACGCAGGCTCTCGGATAGTTCCACTATTCTTGCATCTCACAGTTTGTTACTTAAATTGAATAAAACATAATACGAGATTAAGGCGACAACGAAGCCTATACTCATAGTAAAGGAGAAAAGGTTGTCCTGAAATCCTGAAAGAAGGAACTCAAACCCAGATATATATGCAGTTAATATAGAAACAAATCCAAATGTTGCTGTTAATGATATTCTCTTTACATTGGTTCGTATTGCCCCAATCATTATCCAAATTGACCCAAGTAGTAAGCCTACTCCAACGATAAAATGTTCAAGTAAAAAAGGGGTAGTTAAAATTGCATTAAAGTAAGTCTGGTCAGAAGAACCAACAGGAATATTTGGAAATGTAACGAATAGATTTAATGTCATCCCCAATATAAATTGTAAGACAAGGAAGCCGAGAATTACGATTATATCTCTGCGAAACCACTTTTTACTAAATATCTCTGAAACTGAGACCATTCTATCTATCTTCTAATATGCTCATAAATTATTAAATCTGCTCAGTAAATGGATTTATGGGCAGGATTTATTAGCAAAGCTATCTCATACAAATGGTTTAAAAACAGGCATCTCAAATATCAGTTGATAGGCATGCCCAGGTTCTACATAACTACTCCGATATTCTATCTGAACGACAAGCCCCACCTAGGCACAGCGTACGCTGTAATCGCTGCAGACGTCATTGCGAGATGGCACAGGCTGAAGGGCGACGACGTATTCTATCTGACAGGCACGGACGAGCACGGGGAGAAGGTCGAGAGGAAGGCCATCGAAAACGGGCTTTCACCGCAGGAACATGTGGATAAACTTTCAGCGATCTTCATCGCAGAGTGGAAAAAGCTCAACATATCGAACGACGGCTTCATAAGGACTACGGAAAAGAGGCATGAAAATGCGGTGCGGCACTTTGTAAAGCTGCTTGAAGAGAGCGGCGACGTCTACAAAGGCACGTATGAAGGCTGGTACTGCCAGCCCGACGAGACGTTCATACCAGAATCGCAGCTCAACAACGGCAAATGCCCCGAGTGCGGCAGGGAAGTAAAGAAACTCAAGGAAGAGACATACTATTTCAGGCTCTCAAGGTACCAGGACAGGCTTCTAGAGCATTACAAAAGCAATCCTGAGTTCATAATGCCGAAGTACCGTGCAAGCGAGATAACCAACAGAGTGAAGGAAGGGCTCAAGGACCTGAGCATGACAAGGCCGTCTGTGAAATGGGGCATACCATTCCCGCTTGACGAGAAGCACACGATATACGTGTGGATCGATGCGCTCGTCAATTACCTTTCCGCGATAGGATGGCCTGACAAGGAACCTAAATACTGGCCCGCAAACCTTCAGCTCGTTGGCAAGGACATAAACTGGTTCCATTCTGTCATCTGGCCGGCGATACTGATGTCCGCAGGGCTTGAGCTGCCGAAGACCATATTCGTCACGGGGCACCTGCTAACAGAGGGGCAGAAGATGTCCAAGTCAAAGGGCAATGCCGCGGATCCGCTCGGCCTTGCGGACAAATACTCTGTCGACGCGCTGCGGTACTTCCTGATGCGCGAGCTGCCCCTGGGCGACGACGGCGATTTCTCCGAGAAGCAGCTAAGGGACCGGAACAACAACGAGCTTGCATCCGACTTGGGGAACTTCGTATACAGGGTGCTCACCCTTTCAGACGGCTTCCACGGAGAGCTGAAAGGCGAGCCTGAACTTGAGCGCAGCCTCGAACTAAAGGCATTCTCGGACCATATGGACAGGAACGAGACCTTCAAGGCGCTTGAAACATTATGGCGGTTCATAAAGGCCTCGAACAAGTACATAAACGACAAGAAGCCGTGGGAGCTGAAAGGAGCGGAGTTGGGAAACGCGCTGTACAATATGCTTGAAGCGTGCAGGATAATATCAATACTCGCATACCCATTCATCCCCGCATCTTCCAACGACATAAATGCACAGCTTGGGGTAGAACCCGGAAGGCTCGAGGACTGCAGATTCAGCGACATTTCCTACAAACCTAGGCGCGGGAAGCCGCTCTTCGGCAAAGTGGAATGAAGGGAAATGCAAATCTGCGCAAGGCTGATAAATTTATACTGCCAAACAAGCTCATGGGGAAAAAGAGTACAGGAAACAGCGGAAAAGGGAGCCAATTCTTCACGTGCAGTTCCTGTTTTGAGGATAATAAGGTGATATACCCTTATGACTCTGCAGAGGACTCAGGCTTCAGGTGCAACTGCGGCGGCAAACTTGACAGGTTTTCAGAAAAGGAATACATACTCATGTTCAATAAACAATGAACGAGGTCATGTATAAGCTCCGTCGTAAACGAGGATAGTCTGAACTGTCGGTTGGTAGCCTGCCACTGTGTAATTCATGAACACATACACGTTTACAGGGCTGCTGAATGAACCGCTAAGCAATCCATGGCTGCCATAGCAATTAATGTAGAATATGTTATGCGAGCCGCCGTACAGCTCGGTCCCAAGAGGGTTGTCGTTTGCAGGATAGAACGCATTGCTGCCTATCACCCCTATGTTTCCATACAAAGGGCCCGTGCCGGTGGAATTAAGGTTCGTGGAGCACGCGAACGCGTTCAGCCTCAGGTGCGTGCTTATGCTCTGCGACATCTTCAGCGTCAGTATGCCTGTGGTATTCAGGTTTATGTAATCGCATGTGAAGCCTGGTTGAGCGGTGCACGCCTGCTGCGTGAACCCAGCGATGCTTGAGAAGCCTATCTTGTATATCATTATCACTGCTATCGTTATTATCAAAATTGCAAATCCGTATGAGGAAATGAAGTCCACAGCTGCTTGTCCTTTGAAAGATTCCTTATTCAACTACTTCGCCCTTATCTCCATCTTTGCCTCGAAATCGGAGACCTTGTACTTGAATTCCTCATTAGATTTTATTAAGCCTTTCTCCTTGAGGAACTGCCTTGATAGCAGGTAGTAGACGAGAGCGAGGGATCTTCTTCCCTTATTGTTGCACGGGACGACAAGGTCGACGAACTTTATCCAGTTGTCCGTGTCGCACAGGGCTATTATCGGTATGTTTGTCTCGCTAGCTTCCTTGACAGCCTGCTTCTCGTTCCTCGTGTCGCTTATGAGTATTATCTCAGGCTCTATGTAATCTTCCCTCTTCGGGTTGGTGAGTATGCCCGGCATGACCCTTCCGCTTATCGCCCTGCACCCTGTTATCTCAGCGAATTTCTCAGCAGCAGCCACTGCGTATATCCTTGAGGCGGTGACTACTATGTCCTTAGGGTTGTATTGTGCGAGCATTGCAGCAGCAGCCTTTATCCTAGTGTCTATTGTATTGAGGTCCAGCAGGTAAAGCCTGTCCTCCCTGACCTTGTACACAAACTTCTTCATCCCAGGGGTCTTTACCTTTGTCCCTATGTGTATGCCTGCTTCCAGGTAAGCGTTCTGATCAATCAACAGTTCTTCAGCCATTATTTCACCATGATTTGGGGTCGCCGAGAGCCTCATGGCCTTTGTCTTTGCACAAAAGCCATTTTGAATTCCCGTTCGAATCTCGGGTCATGTGCTCCCTAAGCACAGAGCCTAACCAGACTAGCAGACGACCCCATCTCTATTGTACTATCTATATTTTTATCTCTATCTAAACATTTTCCTGCTCATTTCTTATTGTATTCAAGTATCTCGTCTATGAGATCTATATGCCCGATAAGCATCCTTCTGCAGCAGTACCTCTTCACTCCCAACGAGTCAAGCACCTTCTGCGGATCCTCCTTCTCTTCATTGACCCGCTTGTCGAACTGCTCCCATTTGTCCGCGACTACCTGGCCGCACGAGAAACACCTTACAGGAATCATCATATTATCACTCAATATAAACGGTCATCTGTACGACTTCTGGAACCTCGCCCTTGCCTTCGGCCCCTTGAACTTCTTCGGCTCTACGACCCTTGTGTCGTCTACCAGAAGCGTCCTGTCGTAATTCATGTACTCTTTCTTAAGCGCCTCGCTTTCCGAAGCTTCTACAATTGCCTTTGCTATCGCTGTCCTTGCCACCTGCGCCTGCCCGCTTCTTCCTCCGCCATAAACGTTTATCATTATGTCAGACGAATCGGCAATCGCCTTTGCGCTGCTGTTTATCCTTATCGCCTCGAGTATGAGCTCCCTCACCTCTATCGGCTTGACCAGGTTCACGCTCTTCCCGTTTATCAGTATTCTGCCGGTGCCCTGCTTCAGCACCGCCCTTGCCACCGCCGCCTTCCTCTTCGACTTTACGAAGACGACCTTCTGCTTCTGAGGCCTGGCCTTCTTCGCCCTGACCTTTGCCTTAGCTTCCTTCTTCGCAGCTCCCTGCTCTGTGTAGAGGCTCTGCAGTTCAGCGTCAAGCTTCTCCAATCCACTTTTTTGCTCTGCAACCATCAAATCATTTCACATATCCAAGCTTCGTGACTACCTGTTCTATCGTCATTACGCTTTCGTATATCTCATCAGAATGCTTAGTCCTTATGTCATACTCCTTTACCTTTTTAAGCTCCTCAGGGAACCCGATGTAGACCTTCAGCCTCTTATAGGCGTCCTTGCCCTTCGCCTTCTTGTAAGGCAGCATGCCCCTCACTATCCTCTTGACGAAAATATCGGGCCTTCTCGACCAATACGGCGAATGTTCGGGATTGGCCTTGTCCTTCAGCTCGTAAAGCCTCTTGTACTTTGCGACTATGTCCTTGGAATGGCCGCTCATCAGCATGCTCTCCGCATTGACTATGTAAACGGAATCGCCTTCAAGGAGTCTCTTCGCAACGCTGCTCGAGACCCTTCCCAGGATCTTTCCCTTTCCATCTACAAGATATTCTGCCAAAATAACCACTGATTATATTATTATGCGGACATTGTCCTTCTTCAGCATCTCCTTTATTTCAAGCACTTTGCAGCCCGCGTCTTTCAATTTGCCGTCCGCGCCGTTTGAATATGAAACCGCGGCAACGTTTATCTTCTTCGAAATCGTCCCTCTTCCGAGGACCTTGCCCGGTATTATCACGTTTTCGCCGTCGTTAGAGAGCTTTTCCAGTTTTGCTATGTTGACTGATATTCTCTGCCTCTTCGGCTTTGACATGAGCCTTACAAGGTAGCCTGCCATCTTCCTGTTCTTGCTGCCGCTCTCTTTGACCTCAAGAATTGCCTTTTTCAAATATTCCTTTTCTATCATTCAACCAACCTGATTGCGGGGGGTGAGATTCGAACTCACGCAAGCACTAAAGCTACAGGAATTCTGCGTAAAAAACTCCTCAATCCTGCGCATTTGGCCAAGCTCTGCCACCCCCGCTCATTCTTCACTTTTTCATCTCTTTTGCTATCTCTTTTAGTTCGCTGTTTATTATACTTACTGCCCTCTTGAAGACCTCAGCAGGAGTCATCTGGCCAAAACTCTCTATGTAAAAATCATAATTATCATCGTCTATCTGCTTGTATGTGGCTATGCAGGGCTGGAACTTGGAGCTCTTCATGCCCCTGCCCATAACTGCCTTGCCGTCAAACTTGAGGCGCTGGTTCGCACCCAGTTTTATTATCGGGATGTCCTCGTTCGCTACCTTGACCTCCTTGTCCTTCGACTCCATGTCCTTTGAATACACTGTTCCCGGGCCTTCAGCCTCAAGGGAGAATAGTATCTCGTCTTTCTCATTGTATCCCTTTGGCGTGGTTATCGGTATCATGCCTATCCTGTGTGCTATGTATTCGTCGAATATGACCGATGTGTTCTCGTAGAAGGTCACTTTGTCGACTGCAAAGCAGTCCACGCTGTTTATGAGTATCCTTCTCAAGGCGTTTGCCGTTGGATAATCGCTGTTGCTAAGCTTGAACCGCAGATAATTGCCCTTGCTCTCAAGAACTTCGACTTTCATGAAACCAGCTAAGCTATTAAAATAGGAGTGCCTCAGAAACGTTTCTTATTATATAGGCATATAT
>VFSW01011516.1_pt1 | contig 12423 bp, 12 predicted proteins | sample 5358111 | NCBI WGS metagenome assembly VFSW01 (sample SAMN11554181, study PRJNA540505) | mine drainage metagenome | isolation source: sediment from site ElyBrook_90M | place: USA: Ely Copper Mine, Vershire, VT | collected 2017
CTTCGGGCCGTTTGAAATCGGTTCTGACGAATTTTGAGAGGCCGGCTACGCCAGTTCATGCAGTGTTTGAGCGCGCGAAATTGCCTTCGGCGAGAATTCGATCATTCATCGATTATCTGGTCTCGGAATGGTCAGGTCACCCATTCGGTACCGATCTTGTATGACTCGTGATTGCTATGATCGCCTCCGCGATTGTCGCTTTCCACAAAGACGTTAGACGGGTATGTGCATACAGCACTAGGTGACGGCTGACGTTGAGTTGTGACTTGAAGAAACTATACGCCCCGTATCGAGCAGAAAATGCGCGGTTGTGAAGCAAATGGAATGGTAATGCCGTCCGACCGCTATGGCCGGGAACTCCCTGTCAAAATATTGGGCTTCGCAGGCCCTTCTTCCGGCTTCCGAGCTAAAAACAACCATCAGATTCCATATCCATTTGTCGGCGGTTGCTGTTTATTCAGCTACCATTCCCGCCTTCTTGAAATTATTGACGACTTTATTTATTGCCTCTTGCAGGGAGGCGCTCAATTGGGCTTTCCGCTCCTCATTCGTAACCGTTCTGAAAATGCGCGACAAACGCCCATCCGAAAACCCTGTTTCGCTGTCAGCCCATACCTTTCGCCCTGTATGGAGGTCGATCATTTCAGCTTCAACCCTGACCGGTCGGTATACCTCGTCCAAGGTCCAGAAGCCAGAGTACGCCTCAATGGTCTCTTCGATGGTCTCTTGGGCCAGATACACCCCCGCGATGGCGCGAGTAGCGGGCCGAGCATAGGCAATTGCAGCGATACCAAGCGTCGATACCACCTCAAAGGTTATGACACCGTCACGCCATGCTTTGGGCGTCAGGCCGTAGTCTGAAATGCCAAAGCGCAGTAGTGCATCAGCACCTGATGAGGTGCGCAACGAGGCGGCAACCTCTGGAGTCAGAGATTGACTGCGATCGGCGATCGGAAATCCGTTGAGTATGGTTGGTAGCAGAACTGGTGCACTGTTCACGGTAATGCCAGGAAACCCCGTGAGCGCGTTGGTCATGTCGGTGAACCCTTGCGACCGCATCGCTTCAATGGCGTTGTTAGTTTCCTGATCTGCCTCTGCTGATGCTTTCGGCTGGCCCTGCGCGACGACGATACTGAGAGCGTCTTTGTCCTGAAATGGAATCTGTGCCAACCCAACCTTGAGTGGTTTTGCCAGAAATTGATTATCAGGTTTTGACGCTGTGGCGGCGCAGCCGCCCAGGGCGAGCCCAATAGCCACGGCAAAAAATGATTTACAAGAGCCCATGGGATAGATTGGGTTATCAAAAATTATGCGTGTCAGCGGCGTACCCAGCCGGCTGCAATTGGCCGTGCCAGGACCTTGCGATACACCTTCTCAGCCACGCGTGTGAGCGTGTCAGCAATCATGAGCCATACCGGCGAAGTGATGGCGTAGACTGCGCTTGCTACGGCAACACTTCCCAACATATCGAGCGGAAAATGCACCCCCAGGAAAACCCTCGCCCAAGCGACACACAAGCTGGAAAATAAGGCGACAGTACCCCATCCGGTCGCACCGTCGAACAGTAACGTCAGAGCGATGCTGGACATCACAGTCATGTGATCGCTCGGAAAAGACGAATCGGCCGCATGGGGTATCCAGGCGTGGCCGAGTCCGATCATGAAAGGTCGTGAATACGGCCAAATCATCCCAATAGCCTGATTGGCAGCGACCCCGAGCATGGCAACCAGGCAAGCCTTGATCGCCATGCTGCGGCGCACATGATTGCCCCATAGCCACAACCCAAGTACTAGAAGAGGAATAAGGTAAATCGAGTAATTGGCCATGCCGATCGCGACCTGAATCAGCCAGGCCGGGCTGTCATCACTGCCATTGATCTGTAAGAACATGGTGCGGTTGAATCCTTCAAGCTCGTTCATTGTTTCTATCTTACTCAAGTGATTTGACATGTGGCGGGAGTGATAAAAATATCCTCATCGGATCGCCGACAGGCCGAGTTTACTGATGTGTCACACATCAGAAGATCAGGCACGAGATGCGAATGCCGCTCATTTGTAAGGTGAATGGCTGCTACGTGGAAAATTTATGAGCGTCTGCTCATGGCCGGTAGCGCCAATATGCAGAGTTTGCCACATTGCCGGCATTGGCACATTCTCCGGTAGCCCAATGGCAGTTTTCAGGGAAGGAAGTTGTGCGCGTACAATCGGCCAATAGCTGCCTATCGATTGTGCTGCCAGTTAGCAGACGGTCATATACCATTCCAGACAATACCGGCCATTGGTACAACTGCCTAGCTTGAAAGTTAACAATCCCCGCCAGATTTTCCATGGACAAGTTTATTTGAAGAAGATTGAACAGAGGGGTGCTTGAAAGTTTACGCGTGTGGGTAATACACAATCGCTATGCGGAAGGATGTCTCGAATTTTGGCTATTCATAAGATGTTTGGATGATAACCACGCATCAACTGACCAACGCCCCGCCCCCGTTATGGCTAAGTAGGCTGCCCCCAACAGCATGCAAAAATCGTTTCGCGCTTCATGTTGCATACTCCAAAACCCGTATCTTGAGAGTTGAGACACGTTGAATATCCACAGATCGTGCCCCAACAAGATGGGAATCTTAGTGGAAATAATGGCAACGACCATGATCATTATCAGCGGAATGGCTGCAAACCGCGTCAGTAGCCCAAAAACGATCAAGGCGCCGCAAGCCAATTCCACAGTCCCAACAAATGGGGCCATCAGATCGGGCCATGGAATCCCGATTTTCGCAAATCGTCCCGCACCCAGGAGGGCTGGGTACAAAAGCTTCTGGATTCCCTCAGGGAAAAACACGACTAACCCCACCATCAGCCTGATGAGAATATTCCAGCGGTGAGAACCGGTTTCAAGCCAGCATGATAGTTTCATAATTGTAGCTCCGCTGTCTGGACTGAATTTTGATCATTGGCCGCCAGCTGTTCGGAATTGATGTTCTTGGTGCCAAAGATAGATTTCAAAACCACCCCATGCTAAGGCAAGGCCAGAGATTCCTTTGGTCAGCCATTCAGCGTCGGCATAACCACTGGCACTTCCAAGCAGGTTGTAAATGCTCAAGAGGAACAATAGCGCCAACGGCACCAAACGTCCTTTTCCGTAACTACCCCACGGCCAATAACCCGCTAACAGGATTCCGCAAGCAGCAGAAAGCCAACCGTCAGCCCCACCAATCAAAATATCCACAGGCCAGTGGACTCCGACTCCAATTCTGGATAAGCCGATTGTCGCTGCAGCCAGAACGATTCCGAGCTGAACTAATCTGTTTCGGACCGGCAATCCCAAAATGAGCAAACCGGCGAGCATAAAAATCGTCGTGGCATGGCCAGAGGGAAATGAGCCATGCAACAAACGGGGACCAACGACAACAATATCAAGCACAGCGGGAGGACGAGCCTCATTGATTAGCGGCTTCAGCCCGTGGGAGAACCCATAGGCCAGCAAGCTGCCGATCACAGCGGCCCATAACAGATCAGGCCGGCGACGGATGAAAACTACCAGCACCAAGGGGGTCACCGCAGCATCCCCCAACATGGTCAGATTGGCCCAAATTGGCCCGCCCAACTGCAGCATGAAGGCATGCAGCTTTAAAAATACCCACGTATTCGACCCTGACAACCCTAGCCCAATTGCTACCAAAGACAGAAACAGGGGCATGCCAAGGCTGCCTTTCAGTGTGAGCCTCATATTGGTTTGTTGCGCTTCATTCAATCTCATCATGTGTGCTTTTGATTAAATCATTGTATGTAATTGACACACGATATCGAGTGCCGATACCATCTGTCAACTCACCCATTTCCCATTTTGCAAACCTCAGGTAAATCCTGCGATGAAAATTCAAAACTTTTTAGCGCCAATCCTCATCATGGCTACCGTGGCGTTACTGACCCCCGCCCTTGGAGAAGACCTACCGCAGGCAGCCGAGGAATCAAATGCGGTTGAACTGTATATCCCAGGTCTTGGCGACCTCATGGGAGCGACCCAAATGCGCCATGCAAAGCTGTGGTTTGCCGGGGAAAACGGAAACTGGGATCTAGCAGCTTACGAAATGGATGAGTTACGAGAGGGCTTGACTGATGCGGCCCATTTCAACCCAATGTTTAAAAACATACCCGTGCAAACGATGTTGGAACAATTTACGACTCAACCCCTCTCTGGCCTGGATAAAGCAATCGCGTCAAAAAATGTAGAGAATTTTAAACAGGCATTTGATCAACTGACGGCGGCCTGTAACGGTTGCCATCACGCAGCAGCTCGGGGATTCATTTCAATAACGCGGCCCACCATGGTTCCCCTAACGAACCAGAGTTTTATCCCCTCTGGGAAGCAGTGATTCACTTAGCCTAAGACCTCCTGTAAGTACGGGGCCAAGAGAAACTCATGGTTTCCACAAGCGCTGTATGAAACCGCAGATCAAAGATTGGTTGATGGCTGGAGCCATAGTTGCCGCAGCCATAGCAATTCCCCTGTTGTTGGTCGCAGCGAAAAAGCATTCACGCACGGAAGAGCATGATTCTCATGTTGAAGAAACTACGCAACCATTGACCACTGCAGAAAATCAGCACGCTTGGCAGTTGGTCACGAGCATTTGCTCGGCGTGTCATGGGGAGCATCTCGATGGAAACATCGGCCCGTCACTCCAGCATGTGAATGAGCGTCGCTCACTTGCTCAGACCGAGAAAATTATCCGATTTGGCAAAGGGAAGAAAAAGGATGTTTCCATGCCGGCGGGGTTAGTCTCCGATAAGGATGCAGCATTACTGGCGAGATGGCTCGTGCTTCACGAGGGTAATGTAGATTCCGGACGCCCAAGGCCTGGATTTTGACTGCGAATTTTGAGCGAACAGGTTCATGAATCCGTCTTATCCAAATATTTCAGTTGGCACGATATTTAAAGTGTTCCTGAGGCTCGGTCTCACCTCGTTCGGTGGACCCATTGCCCACTTGAGCTACTTTCGGAATGAGTTCGTGACACGCCGTCAGTGGTTTGATGAAGCCACCTATGCTGATCTGGTGGCCCTCTGCCAATTTTTGCCCGGTCCCGCAAGCAGCCAGGTGGGGATCGGGATCGGCCTGACCAAGGGTGGCCTGCCCGGGGCCTTCGCGGCATGGTTCGGCTTCACACTGCCTTCAGCCCTGGCGCTCATGCTGTTTGGGCTGAGTATTACCGGGATGGGGACATTCACCCATTCCGGCTGGCTTCACGGGCTCAAAATCGTGACCGTCGCGGTCGTTGCACAAGCTGTCTGGGGCATGGCTCGGACACTCTGTCCCGACCGGGAAAGAATCAGCATTATGGTGCTTGCGGCAATGGCCGTACTGGCCTGGCCCACTGCCGGAAAACAGGTGGCGGTCATCCTTGCGGGAGCGCTTGCCGGACTGGCATTTTTAAAATCCAGCCCCACCGAAAAGCATACTGCCTTGGGCGTGCCGGTGAGCCGCCGTTTAGGGTTTGCAGCGCTGTCCCTCTTTATTGTACTTCTGGTTGGACTCCCCATCGCATCAGCAATGTTTCCATACCATCAGATTGCATTAATCGACAGTTTTTATAGGGCGGGAGCCCTGGTGTTTGGCGGGGGTCATGTGGTGCTTCCACTGTTGCAGGCACTGGTTGTGCAGCCAGGTTGGATCTCCAACGACAGTTTTCTGGCCGGATACGGCGCAGCTCAAGCGGTTCCGGGTCCCTTGTTCACCTTTGCTGGCTACCTGGGAATGGTCATGACCCCCGCACCGAATGGCTGGACAGGGGGAGTGATCTGCCTGGTGGCCATCTTCTTGCCCTCCTTTCTCCTAGTCGTGGGCATTCTTCCTTTTTGGGATGCCCTGAGACAGCAGAAGCGGATCAGGACCGCACTGGGCGGTGTCAATGCTGCAGTGGTTGGCATCCTTCTGGCGGCTCTCTACCGACCCGTCTGGACGTCAGGGATACTATCAGTGGCGGATTTCGGAATTGCGATCAGTGCATTCACCCTGCTTCAATTCTGGAAATTACCACCTTGGATGGTGGTTGTCCTCAGTGCAATAGCGGGAGCTGTTTTCACCCTATGAGCGCGACTTTTTAGACGTGCGTTTTTCAATTGCATAATCATCGCCGAGAACTTCAGAAGTCATCTCATGTATTTTCTTCTTCAGTTCGGCCAGAGCTTTTCGTCCCGGGGGAGTGATTTGGTAGTACTTGCGTACTTTCCCTGCAGCCACTTCTTGCTCAGACGAGAGATAGCCCGCCTTTTCCAATCCATGAAGAATGGGATAAATCGTTCCCGGGCTGACTTCATAGCCGTGATGCGCCAACTCATTAATCATTTCAACGCCGAATATGCGTTCTTTCGACGCATGATAGAGCACATGAACTCTGATAAAACCAAGAAAAACATCGCGGAAAATGTTGCTCATGAGGGTACCTATCTAGCTCCTTTTCGATCCAATTGCCCTAATTTACCAAGCAGATCCACAAAATGACGCGTCAATGGCTTTTTCACGCCCTTATAACAGGTGCCGCCCTATTATGTACAGCAATACTGCTTTTAGGTTTGGCCGGTGTTCTGCTATATCAAAAACTGCCGCCTCTTGATGCTCTAACCGAGGATCAGCCAGCCAGCCCGCTCATGATATATACGGCGGACCAGACACTGATAGGCGAATTCGGTGAGGAGAGGCGACGCGTAGTGAAGCTTGAAGCGGTCCCCAAGACGCTGCAACAAGCCATCCTTGCGGCAGAAGACGATCGCTTCTATGAGCATGGAGGTGTCGATTATTCTAGTGTTGCGAGGGCCGCACTTGCAAACCTATCTGCACGCGGTGCGCGAGAGGGGGCCAGTACCATCACAATGCAGGTAGCCCGCAATTTTTTTCTCTCAAATGAAAAAACAATCTCCAGGAAACTTACAGAAGCGCTCCTTGCCATGAAGATCGAACATAGCCTGAGTAAAGATCAGATTTTGGAACTCTACATCAATCATATTTACCTGGGTGAGCGCAGCTACGGGTTTGCGGCAGCTTCGGAAGTTTACTTCGGCATTCCCATGAACCAGCTCAGTCTCGCACAGATGGCCCTACTTGCAGGCCTTCCAAAAGCACCTTCTCGGGATAACCCTATATCGAATATAGAACGCGCACAAGAGCGCCGACGCTATGTGCTACGACGTATGCGGGATTTAAAATACATCAGCGAGGGGGACTATGGGTCAGCCTTAAAAGCACCACTCGATGTTCGTCCTAAAAGAGGGGTATACCGTGTACAAGCTGACTATGTTTCCGAGACGGTGCGGCAGCAGATGTATGAGGAATTTGGTGAAGCCGCCTATCGCATGGGGCTTAGTGTGTATACCACCCTCCAAGATAACAAGCAAAATGCCGCTGTAGAGTCATTAAGACAAGGCCTTCTCGACTACGACCGCCGTCATGGATATCGTGGCCCGGAAAGCCACATTGATCTCCCTCCTGGACCCATTAAGAATAACAGCCAGGTTGCCAGAATCCTGCGCTCTCTGAGTCACCAGAACGGGTTGGTTCCGGCCATCGTTATCAGAACTGGTGAACACTCGATTCTGGCACATACACTCAAGCAAGGTGATATCACTGTGGTTGATGATGGGCTTCAATTCACTCGGGAGGGTCACGCCAAGGAACGCTCTTCTCAAATATTACAGGCAGGTTCCGTGATTTGGTTGAGGAAAACAGATAGTGAGGTATGGGAAATAACCCAGGTACCGAAGGCAGAAGCAGCATTGGTCTCAATAAATCCAAAAGATGGCGCTGTGTTGGCTTTAGCAGGCGGATTTGATTACACCCGCAACAGGTACAATCACGCCATGCAAGCGATGCGTCAGCCAGGTTCCTGCTTCAAACCCTTTGTTTATTCTGCAGCGCTGGAGAAAGGGTTCAACGCTGCGACGCTCGTGAATGATATTCCAACCGAGTTCGTTGTTCCATGGTCGAATGGCAGCAAGAAGTACGCCCCTCAAAACTACGATGGCCACTACTTGGGACGAATCAGCTTCCGCACCGCGCTTGCAAAATCCAGGAATGTTGCTTCAGTTAACGTCCTGAACACGATAGGCGTGTCTTACGCGCAAGATTACATTACTCGCTTCGGGTTCTCCAAAGACCAAGTACCGCCGTACCTCACTATGGTTCTTGGTGTCGGTTCCGTCACACCCCTTCAAGTTGCGTCGGCATATGCTGTTTTTGCAAACGGGGGCTATCGAATTACCCCTTATCTGATTAGTCGGGTCGTCGATATCAAAGGGAATATTTTGATGCAAACAAATCCGATCGTGGCTGGTGATGGAGCAGAAAGGGTTATAGACGAGCGCAACGCTTTCATCATGACCAGTATCATGCAAGACGTCATTCAGTCCGGGACGGGTATTGGTGCCAAAGTGCTAGGACGCCACGATCTGGCAGGAAAAACCGGCTCAACAACAGATTATGTGGACGCCTGGTTTGCCGGTTTCAGTCCTTCATTAGTCGCTGTCAGTTGGATAGGTTTTGACAGCCCACATAGCCTAGGAAAAGGTGAAGTCGGTGGACGAGCTGCGTTACCAATTTGGACAAAATACATAGCCGAAGCATTAAAGAATGTTCCAGAGGAAAGCTGGACAATTCCAGAGGGAATCACTGCTGTGAATGAAAATCAAAAAAGTAACGGCGCGACCTTAAACAGACCTGCCCGCGAGTATTTTTACACGGAAAACGTGCCAGCAAAAATGGTTAATCCTGATGCCGTAGTGGGCTCGGATAAAACTCCACCAGGTGCAGAAGATTAGCAATTGGCTTCTGATTGCTTCGGTGTCCGCTAGTTGGAATTTACAAATCCCATGAGTGTCCGGTTCTCTAAAGTATGACGGTCCGGAATGGGCATGTAGTGTGAGTAGCGTTTTTTGGTAAGCGGCCGCTCAGATTCGTCGGTTCAGTTATGTTAGCCGGACGGCAGCAATGGACAGAATTGCTGTCGCTCAAGCAACTCGTCCCCAATGGCCGTTCTGGCCGATGACCAGCCAAATTCTCCTAGGTTGAACCAACCAATCTACGAAGAAATGCGGCTTGTCAAAGCCACAAGGCCGATTTCATTGAGCAGCTTCTCCAGATATCCAGCCACCGACTCCCGGAATTGACTGTATTCAAAGCTTGAGTAGTGATCGAACGGGCTTTCCCCTTTATTGGCATGTCCCATGAATGCGTCCACAACCTGGGGCATGCAACCTGTCGCCAGCAGTTCAGTTCTCAGATAAGCCCGATGAAAATTCCCCGGCAGTGTTGCACCCGAGTGTGCCAACTGCTGCTCTATCCATCCCCGAGTCAATGGTTGAGGTTCATCCCTGGTGTCCAGATAAAACAATCGCAGGTGGCCCGTTTCTCTTTGGAACGTTTGCCTCTGGAAGCCAAAGGCATTGATTAAATAGTCCCGGTGGCGACGGTATTCGGCGAGCTGCCTTTTCAGCAGCTCCGAGCGGAACACAGGGCGTGCCCGGTCGTGGTGTGCCGTTTCCTTGTCGGCAAGGCTGTAGATGAAGTTCGGCTGTGTTTCTTCCTGGTCCAGGAGATCAGATGGGTCATTGATGGCTCGCATGGCCGTGCTGAAAGCCTGGACCAGCCAAGTGTAGAGGGTATAAGCGTTATGGTACTGACGCACTTGGTTCCATTGCAGCGGGGAGACTTTGGCCTTCAGTTTTGCCCTGAGACTGGATACGAGTACTTTTACCACCGTTTCCCGAACAACAAATCGAGCCCCCACATACCCTTCGGGTTCCTCTGGGTCAGAGGAGGGCACGAATGTCTTGTTTCCGTATAGATCATGAATTGCCTCGCAGTAGGTATTCACTAATTTTTTTATGGGATAGGCTGTATAGAACATGCGGGGCTCATTACTTTCTACCACATTACCGCACACACACCAGGCAAGGGTCAGATCTCCCGTCTGTGAGTACACCCGGTTCTCCAGTACCCGGCTGATCCGCCCGAGCGTGAGCCGGCTGCCATTCCCCAGTGTTTTAAACACAGTCTGGACATTTACCAAGGCGGTCTTCGGCTCAAAGGAAAACACCCGTTCATGATGGCGGCCCGTCATTTTCCTGAATTCCTGGAGCTTTTGCCCCAGGCCGGTCAGATCAGGCACCACGAAAGATTTCACCATTTGACGGTTCGCATTAGCGTACCCATCCTCAAGGTTTGTACGATAGTCAGGACTCACACCTGGAATACGCCACGAAAGCTGCTGTTCCCCTCGGAGAAGTGCGAATTCCGCGATGGGTGAGGTGTTGGCTTCTCTCCAGCGCAAGGTGCGGGCGATTTCCAGGGACACCCCAAAATTCAGCATGACCATTATCAGCAAGGCTCCCTGGCAGAATTCGGTGTCCTTTACTCTGGGTGAGTCCATCTGGATATATCCGTTCCAGATGTCCTCCAGCTCCCGGTGCAGCAGGTCTAGCTCGGTGCTGGTCAACTGATTGTCATTCCAGGAAAAGCGCTGGGCTGCCAGGGTCTTGATCCGCTCTGAATATTTGGCACGACCCATGGCCGCTCCAAATTCCTCAGTTGAATAGAGCGCGAGGATCGGTGTGGCGAATTCCATCGGGGCATCACCGCACCGCTCTTCATCTAATTCCTCTTCTCCGGATCGGAGGTAGACCATGTCCACAGAACCAAATCCGCCCGACAGCGCATCATCTGGTTCTACCTTCACCCGATAAACATGGGGGCTGATGTTCACATAACCATGGTGTATTTTCCCACCACCACCTCCACCGGAACGGGTTGAAGGTGGTTTTGCTCCTTCTGGTGTTTTACCAGTCACCAGGATCTGCACCACCTGGGACAGGTAGCTTGAAAGCTTTTTGATAAAACCCAGTGCTACCCCGGGATCCATTCCTGGCATTGCGGTCCGGTCCGATTCCAGTTTTGATATCCCTTGCTGATACGCCTGAAACCCAGTCTCACCGGGCAGGCGGTCGAGCAGCGGCATGTATTTAGACCAGCTCAGCTCACGTATTACGTAGGAGGCGGGGTAAACCTGGATGGGTTTTCCACAAAATTCGCCCTCCCGGTCATATGACTCGAAGTCTGACAACGTGCTGTAGTTGGAGAGCGCTCCCATGTTGGCAATGCAAAGGTGGGCCTGTAAACGCTGATAGGCGAGGCAACCTGGGGTTGCCAAGAGTTCCCCACCTCCCGATTCATGGCGGTTCCAAAGGCAGGCGTAGAACCCGTGTCGGGTCAGACCAAAGCGGCTGACGGGGTGCCGCGCCCTGTTTTGCACCGAATGGTCATAGATCCCCATCAAGTCCTGATGGCCGGCCAAGACGGCTCGATTGTCCGTAATCCACTGCAAAATGGACATCCAGGAGCTGATTTTTCTGGCCCAAGGTTGGCTGATTCCGCCCAAAGACTTGAAAGTTTCGCTCTGGAACAGGGTATGAAGGTTTTCGGCGATCTGGTCGAAACCCAGTAAATTCGGGTGGGCGTTGATCAGCCACAACAACTCGCGGAAGTCATCCCCGGGCAAACCCGCGCTTTGTACCTGAGCAGTCAAGGCCAGGATAGGTTTGCTGCTCCGGGGCGAGGAAAATTTCATCTGGCCCTTTTCTTGTTTCTTGGCAAGAACCCCATGGCTCGGTCAAAGTCGCCCTCGCGTTTCCCGATGATAGGCGAGGATTCTTCGCACAATTCGCTCCAAAGACGAAAGTAATCCTGAGCATTTGAGCGATCAGCACGTTCAACCGCAGAGGCCAAAAAACACTCTTGGCCGATCAAACGCATGCGCTCCGCCGTGGAAAGCTTTCCAAATCGAACCAGAACTTTGACCTGATGGTCGGGATCCTGAGTAAAAATAGCCTGAGCAAGCCGGAATCTTCGAAAGCCCCCAACGCAGAAATATCCTTTCTTGGCGGCTCTGACCAGGAAGGGGTTTTCCTCTAAATATCGGGCCATCGAGTCCGGTTTCCACAATCGGCTATCAAATGGCAGGAAGGGAGCCAGGTTTGCCTTCTTCAGGATGTCGAGCATGGGCTCGTCGATTCCCACCACTTCAGATAAACTGATCGAACGATGCTCATAACGGTTCAAATTGGCTGATATGCCTATATCTGTGGTGGACAATTTAACCCCCGGGTTATGGGAACCAAAGGTCATTGTAGCTCCAAAATGTGCAAATGAAGAAATGCCAAAACATCATCTAATTTTGCACATCATTGACACAAAATCAGGCTTACATCGGGATTAATCGATGTAAATTAAGGCCATGGCTTTAATTTAATCATCTGATTTACATCGATTTATTACTTATAAGACAGGTTTGGAAGGGGTAGCGCAGGTATACCCTTTTAGTTTCCGAAGCAAAGGTCACAGGTTCGATTCCTGTCGGGCGCGCCACCACATCAGAGTGGTGCA
>VFSW01011517.1_pt1 | contig 12422 bp, 3 predicted proteins | sample 5358111 | NCBI WGS metagenome assembly VFSW01 (sample SAMN11554181, study PRJNA540505) | mine drainage metagenome | isolation source: sediment from site ElyBrook_90M | place: USA: Ely Copper Mine, Vershire, VT | collected 2017
ATACTTATCTGCGGTTCGCTCTCATCCCACCCCTAAAGGGAACCCTCTGAAGAGGGTGTGGGATTTCCCGCTCACGCTGTTAATTTTAGTTCAACAAATTGACCTTTGGATTTTCTTGACTTATAGCTGATTTGTTTGATATCCGAACTTTTTACATAGTCAATTCGACGTAAACAAAGTTCGATTATTTACCAAATCTACTATTAGTAGTAACGCATTTTGATTTTCCTTCCCCTTTTCATTTCTTCTCATTACCGCTTGCCTTCTTAGCGGCTTCTTCTTTCTCTTTATCCTCCTTTTTTTGCTTCTCAGCTTCTGCTATTCTTTTCTTCTTCCTAACCTCGTAAAGACGTACGGCATCTGCGTCTTCTGGCAAGACTTTTCCGCTACTCATATATTGAGGCGCATTTTCTGAAGACACTTTATACTGCGCGGCTGCGTCATCCTTCTTTCCGAATGTATTGCCCCCATGGTATTGGAGCCCTCTTGCAAACATCTCGTTGGCTCTTTGGAAGTGCTTGCCAGCCTCAGCTTCGTTGCCGCGTATCGAATGCCACACGCCAGTTGCGAAAGCCTTGCCGGCAGTTAAGGTTTCACCAGCAGTCATTCCGCGGTGTGCGGTATCGTAAAAGTATTTGGATTGCTTTTCGAATCGCCTGATATTCTGTTTTTTCTGCGCATTGTAATCTTTTTGGGATATACTTCCTTTTTTAAATTTGTCGTCAAGCTCGTCAAGATTCCGCTTTGTTGTAGCAGATAGTCTGTCAAATACTTCCTGATGGCGCGGACCCAGATGCTTTTGCCTCTCCCAAAGAAGACGTGCCATTGCAATTGATGCATAGTCCTTCTCTTTTTTTGCAACTCCTTTGCCCTTTTCTGCAGCCACATTCGCAAGATACTCATCCTCTGCCTTTTTGACCACATAGGGCCTATTCAAATTAAGTTTGCCTTTGGGCCTTATTCCCATACCCCTATGCCCTTCATCTTGAGAGATTACAAGACCCACCTTGCGCAAGTTGGCTGCCTTTTCTCCGATCTCGGCATCCAATGCGTTATAATCAGGATGCCTTTGCCTTAAACGCTCAAGCTCTGGTTCAGGCATTGGAGGCGGAGGTCCTTTCCTTCCTTCCTGTTTCCAAATATCATATTTGAACTCCCATTCGCGAATTTCATCCGGATTCGTTGAGATAGATATCGACTTTCCAGCAAACATAGCTGTTTTTGCATCCTTGATCCACGCTTTCTGATCATGCATATACTGAATTGATGACCCTTTTGCCTGTACGATTCTTGGGCGTTTTACAAATGTTCCGTTTATCTTGACTAACTTATTTCCCATCTTTATTTGGAAGGGGAAGTATGCTTGATTTGATACTTTAGAAAGTGATTTATTTTTTGACTTTAGGAAAACAGATTTTGGACCCATAGTATGCCATGTTGGAGACTTCCCCCTAAGCGAGCTCCTGCCCTGCCCTCCCGTAAACCCGAAGAGAGAGTGTATGCCAAAGAGGTTGAAGAAGCTGAAATTTCGTGTGGACATCCCGGCTGCGCCTATAAGTATGATTATCACAAGCAGGGGTATTAGCGCATTTAGCGCCCCTAGTGAAAGAAGTATTCCGATCATTGTTTCGCCCTGTGTCTTGGAGGTGTTTTATTTTTATGTTTCTTACCGCCGGATTTTGCGTAAGCAACTACTATCACAGTTAGGATGCCGAGCACCACAAGGGCCAGTGCGCCTATCTCGCCGTAGCTTAGTTCATAGAGCCCTATTTGGGTTGTGACTGATGTGGAAGCAGGTGCCCAGTAGAAGTTCAGCACATTGAAAGTCGCATACACGCTTGAAGCTCCTTGGGCGGTGCTTGGATTTGGCTGGGCAGCGTATCCCAGCAGCGGTTGCGTAACTTGGTACGGCTCGTTGCCAGGAAGACCGTAGAACGATGCTATTATGTCTGCATTCCCAATTCCGCATGCAACGATGTTAGACGTGAATACCCCATTGGAATTTGTTGTGACAGAAGGTATAGGATTTGTAACTGCGAGCGATAGACTTGTTGGGAGAGGACTGGAGTGAGACGATGCGTATTGCGATTGAGGCTTTGCAAGAGACTGCAGAGGTATTTGAGAGACAAGTGCTGATGCTATTTGCGATGCGATAGAGCTTATCTGGGATGCGATTGCGCCCATATCATACGAGCTTGCGCTTATTGCCGATGCCTCCGAAGCTACCTTTGATACAGAAGAACTGACTTGAGAGGATGCGGAGTTTATCTTAGATGCAACCGAACTTAGCTGGGATGTGGTCGAACTTATCTGGGCGGCAGTAGAACTGCCCTGAGAGGCAGGTGCATCGAGCTGGGAGGATGATGACTGCAACTGGGATGCTGTTGCACTTATCTGGGATGCGATTGCGCTTATCTGGGATCCACTAGAACCCATCTGGGATGCGAGCGATTCAAGTTGGGATGCCTCAGATTGCACGCTTGCTGCCTGCGAATTTATCTGGGATGCGCTTGATTGGACTTGGGATATGGATGATGTCGCCAGGATGCTTGCTGATGTGAGCTGGGAGGATGCTGAGGTGAGCTGGGAGGATAATGAAGATAGTTGGGAAGAAGCTGAAGATGCCTGCGCATTCATGGATGTCACTTGATTGATATTAGTTTGTACCTGCTGCGCAGAAGATGCGATCTGTGGCACCAGGGAAGTTATTTCTGAGATTATGGTAGATATATGCTATACTGAGCTTGTTGTGGCACTGAGTTGGGATGCTATTGATTCAAGCTCTGATGGGCGGGAGCCAATTTGAGATATTGAAGGACCGAGCTGGGAGGATGCTGATGCCATTTGGGACGATACAGAACTTATTTGGGAAGTTTCGCCTGCCATCTGCGATAATGCTCCGGTTGCTTGCGGAAGCATTGAGTTTGCCTGGGTGCTTGCTGATGTGAGCTGGGAGAGAGAGGACTGGATGGCTGAAGAAGACGCGCTTATCTGCGATGTGGAAGATGTAATTTGTGATATTAGGGATGTTATTTGGGCAGATGAACTGCTTAATTGGGAACGGGTCTGAAGAGTAGATGCATTAGCATTTGATTGGGACATGGTAGGTGTTGAATGATCATAACTGCCCTGCATTGGCGGTGACAAACTTCCCTGCGCCGCGGCGATCGCGCTGAGCTGAGATGCCTCTGTTTGGAGCGAACTTACCTGCAAACTAACCTGCGAGGATGACGAGCTCGTCTTTGAAAGCAAAGATGCCTGCGCACTAAGCATGGAGCTAAGGCGCTGCGCTGAAGAAGTTGCAAGCGAGGCGGAAGATGCGAGACTTGATGTGAAAGAATCTAGTTCGGCAAGAGCGCCAGAGAGCCCAAACTTCGCCGAAGTAAGCGTGGAGTAGGTAGAACTCAACGACTTCAGAGCCGCGTCAAACTTAATTAGAAGGGATGATATCCCTGTGCTCCCGCCGATGAGCCCTATTTGACTTGTGCAAATTCCTGTACCGTTGCTGTATATGGGTATGCAGAACTCCTGCTGCCCGACAGATGATGTGCCGCAGGTCTGCGGAATATTATTGTTGCCGTCCGTACCGTATATGTTGCATTTTAAGTTGAGAGGGGTTAGCAGGCTGTTTGCTGCAGGAGCACATGAATTCCCTGAGTAATACTGGGGATGGTACGTACCTTGATCGGAGTTTGCGAGCTGCGCAGTGAATGCGGGATTTGCAAGCTGGCACTGCTGCGGAGTTGGGAGCGATGACGCGCTTATTCCAAGTTTTACTGAATTTGATCCAAATCCGTATGTGCAGAGCATCACGTTGGCCGGATTTGAGTTCGGATTGAAGTTTACATAATTTATGTCAGCACCATAGTAGAGGTATATTGGGGCGTTTGCAAGAGGCACGAACTTTGTTCCGAAATCAGTGTAATACCCCACAGTGCCGTTAATGTATATCGTTGTCTGGTTAGGGTTTGTTGCGCTTATTTTAGGGTTTAGGTTCATGTTTATATTCGTAATATTTGCAATGTCAGCGTCTAGGGGCACGTAGATGCTGTTGTTGAATACATCATTTATTACGTATATCAGGCGGTTGTATCCAAGCAGGCTTGTGGGCCCAAGAATGCTTGATAGTATTGCAGATGTTCCACCTGAAGTGTATTTAGACCCATTGATATATAGGAATAAGTTGTCAGCGTAACTGAGATTCTCATAGATGCTAAATAGGTTGATGTGATTGGAATTTATTGCCGTGGTGAAGTCGAATCCCGTGTTCGCAGTTGCATACGTTGCCCCGCCAAGCCCGCTTGGGAGGAGACTGGTAATACTGCATGGCAATCCGCCGCTTAGTACTTGCGCGATTATAGAAGATTCTGCGCACTGTATGTTTTGGAAGGCACTTTGGCCGTACTGTTGCGGAGTGATGTCGTTCGCAGTTATGGTCTCGTATCCCCCCAGAGGAATGATTCCTGAGAAGCTTAGTCCATTCGAAAGTATTGCCAGCAGCTGCATATTTAGCGTTACCTTGTAGTTCTCAAGCACCGTGGCATTCAAGACATCTTGGGACGATGATAAGCCGAGAAGTGCAGGAGGGATTATCCCATGCAACATGCTATACCAAGGAGTTATATTTATGTATATATTGCCTATCTGTCTGTTAGTCCTTAGTATGTAGAGAAGCTGAGGAGAGATTATCGTGCCTTGATCAGAAAGGTTAGGCTGATAGTATTTGTTGTTGGACCCACCATACACGCTCAAATATGATGAACCGTCTTGAACTGGCACCTGCAGCCTGTTGGAGCTTGTCTTTTTCGTGATGCTATAATAGTATGTGGTGTATGTAGGAGGTACTGCATCTTGGGCGGCATTCTGAACCCCATATGCAGTATTGAGTATGGCCGTACCAGATTCGCATGCTGCAAGCACAACTCCAGGAGGGAATGGGGGTGCATTCATAATAGCGCCTTCAGGGCTTAGAGATAAGAATGCAAAGTTAGTGTAGTGCTGGACTATTGAAAACTTATACATATATGGCACGAGCAAATTCCCGTAGATTTCACTTGAGAGCATTTGTTGGGTGGGATTGATGTTAGTACCTGTAGATGATAGCGAGTTTGAATTTATGTAGTTACTTATTTCATTTGCCGCTACAAGTGAGTTGACTGCGCCGTTGCATCCTGCAGACATTGAATTTGAAAATGCGTTCGCGCATGCTACGTAATTGACTCCGGAACCTACTCCGCTACCGCTGCCAAGGGCATTGACGCTAAACGTCGTGTAGAACGATGAATCATATGAAGGCATGGACTGTGAGCCTGAACTTATGAGATACTTGAACGGATCGTTGAATGTGTATATTGGCGCCTGCATGTTGCTTAGCGCATTCATGTTGCTTTTTACAACGTTTGGATCCGGATTTGATGCATAAGAACCAAAACATCCAGACGTAACAAGAGCTTTAGAATTGCTTAAATCGGAGATGTAGCATTTGTATGCGCCTTGGCTTGTTTGGTAATTAGTATAATTTTGGACACTATAGTCAACAAACAGCAATTCCTGATATTGGGTAAGTGTGGATTGAGGGCAGAAGAAGTGTCCCAGTGTTGCTGCACATCCTGCGCTTTGCAAAAATCTCGTCCACCATGGAGGTTTTGGAGGAGGGGTTGGAAATAGGATAGTGGTTGTGCCGTTATTGTTCACCGAGTATCCCATTCCCGGAATGTCAGGTAAGCCTGTTGTAACTAGCGCAGGACCTACAGGCAGATAATTACCGTGATATTTTTTAGGCATGTTGCCAGGATAATATGTGCATGGAGGCAGAAGCTTTTGATTTATAGGAGATAAATAGGAGGAACAAAATGTTACTGATTGGGTTGGATCATTGACACTGGTAATGTTTGCGGATAGTACCCATCCATATGGAGGGTAAGTGTTCTGGTCAAATTGGGACGATGACTGCGCTGCAAGATTTATGTAGTCTGTTGTGGGAAGTTGGGAGGGCGCAGTGGAACTCGATGCGATATCCTTTGGCACGCAGGCGTATGATTTCCCAATACTATCGGACCAATAAGTCGCGCAAGACGAACCTGCGACAAGTACGCACCCTGGAGAACAAGATGACGATGGTGGTGGATTTTCTGTACATGTAGCCTGCGGCTGCTGGCATTGGATTTCTTTCCATAAATCATTTGAAAGTGACGGATTTAAAGGGACATCAAATCCGGTCGTATTTATTACGCGATACATCAGCTCTGCAAAATCTATAGTACCTGATTGGCCTTGCCAATCATCCAACACGTAAAGGTATCCGTTTATATCTTGTATTCCAAGTGGATGATGGAATGACCCAGTGTCGAAGTATGTGTATCCAGTAGATGTAGGATTTGGAGAGGGATTCGTAAGAAAAGGTATCGATACATTGTAGAGGCCGTTATCTGCAAAATACGACATCACGTTAACGCCTATCGTAGTTGATTGCCCTTGATTCTTTGAGAACGACAAGTCGATGGAACCCTGATATGAAAGAGAGTTTCCGTTTAGAACATATATGCGGCCATTGCCAGGGCCTGCCAAAAATACCTCTGCGCCATTTGGAGACGAAGCAATCTCGGGAGTAGCGGCTGTGGGCATCGTAAAGAGCGTGTTCGTAGTTACTGCAAAATTAGTGCCACTTGAGCTCGAGGAGGTAGGAGTAGAAGAGCTTGATGCGGCACCAGAGCCAGTATTTACAAGATTTGAAATCTTTACAACTTCAGGAACGGCACTATTAAAGAGATGCGCCCATGTGTTACAGCCTGATGTGCCAAGGGCAGCGCAAGCAAGATTATTCTGTCCAGATATGAATATGTCGCCAACAGCGTCGGTGGATATGTTATTTGGATGGAACACCCGATAATTATTGATACCGTACGTTCCGCCGGCAAGGCCCCCAGTTAACGCAGTAAGGTCTATTGACTTGACGAATACAGTATTGTTTTGCTGGATTCGATTGGTTGTTTCCCAGTAAGGATTCCACAGCTGCGCCCATTTTTTATCTATATTGCAATTGGTATCAAGGTTGCTGCATGACGTGCTGCCGATGACATTTGGAGGATAGATAGACATATTGTATCTCCCGTTTGGAAATACCCTGAATATGTTGATGAAGTATCCCCCTTTGCCTCCTGATTCCGGAGCATAAGGAGAATAATTGAGAACATAAAGATAATCCGTAGGGGTTGCGGCTATAGAAATCGGATTTGCCAGGTTGTAGAAGGTTGGCGCAGATGCAGAAGGCGTGTCGGTATACGTTGCTGTTTGGACGGGATTTGAGCCGGTGGTGCTTATCCCACCACCTCCATTGCAGTATGGACCTACATACCCAGAAGGCATATATCGACAATACGCGCCAGAAGAGGTAGAAGATGGATCGCATCCTGGATCATACGTGCACCATGGAAGGAAGCTGCTACCAGCACCGCTAATGGCATACATTTCTTGAAATGCGGTTGTTGGATTGAATGCTTGGGAGTCTGATATGTCCGGGTGCGCACAATTGTTGATCTGCACTATTCCCCTATCTTCATTAGGTTGGCCTGCAAAAGCACCGGATGAACAAACGCCTCCATTGAGATTAGTATTGCCTGGTTCTAAGCTGCTTTCTGCCTGCGCTATCGCAACTGCGACTTCTAGATTTGTTCCTGAGAATCCGGCTTCTTGAGCGCAAGCATCTGCGGTTGCAACAGATAACACAGTAGGATCTCCAGCAGCGTATATTTGATTAGGGCAAGTTGTGGAAGGAGAAGTAAGAACTTGAACAGATGGATTAGGGTTTTGCTGAAGTTGTTGGATTTGTTTGTTGGAAGAGTTGTAGATAAGATCGGACAAGTTTTGTTGCACATCTAACTGAGGAGGGACATTGAGTCCTGAAGGTTGCGGGGAGGGAGTAGAACCTGGCTGCGGATTAGGAGATGGTGTGGGATTTGGAGAAGACGGTGGCGTTGGTGTTGGCAGTGGTGGGGTTGGGGTACCTCCTAATGAGCTGCAACTGCTAAGACTTGCTATCCAATTGTAAAACGCTGTGCCTTCTGGTGTTGCGCCAGTATTTTTAACGGTATAGCTAGGGCGTGTAGGGAACGTTTGATAATAGTAGAGAGTATTGTAAAGAGTACTTGGTGACGCCCAGCCGATTTCAATCCCGTAGTTATTTCCGCTGACAGTCCCAATGAGCTGGCAGGCATTCACGTGCTCATTCAAAGTTACAGAGGATGTTATCTGTTCTGCATAATATACATATTCGCAAGAAGATACAGACCTGAACTGTGAAGAGGAAATTGGGAACGCTGAGCCGCCGTTGCTCTCATAAGCGGCATAAGTGCCTGCACAGTATGCAGCGGGCAGGGGGTGGTCCAGCTTTATTACGATATCTCCGCCATACTTACCCCACCCGCCTGGGTCATTGACGACTACCGTGCCAGAGCCTACTGCATAAAGGTTGCACGAACTGGAAACCTGTGCCCAGTCAGTACCTTGGTCTGTGCGGGCAAATGGGCACCCTCCAACAGGATTGAAATACGCACATGCAGAACCGGTGCAACTTGGCACACTTGCAACCGCACTGGGATGTCCCATTATCAGGACATTGGCTGCGGTAATAGCATTGACGCCCATGCCATTTCTCTGGAAAGCCTCCAGGAACGAGGTTGTGGATTTCTGGAATGATCCGCTAAATGCAGATGTTGGATAGCTCGCGAAAAATAGCGATGTGCCGTTGATTGGAAACTCGTCTATTGAATTGTAAGGAGTATAGTAGGTTGATGGATTGTATATGCTCTCCTTGATCTGGAATGTCTGGCCGTATGGGGCATTGAGGGCGTATTGGTACGAGAGATAAGGCAGGACATTGGCTTGAAACTGCATTTCGGAGGATGATGTAGACCCCCACCCTGTTCCGGCGTTTCCTGCAACTATCACATTAAATGGTATATAGTTATTTGCAAGTTCGATGAAACCTATTTTTGCTTTGTACGAATAGCTGTACGTGCACGCACCCACAGGTATGCCCACAATACTTATGCTAGGAGTCCAGTATAGAACAGGGAAATACTGCGACAGGTACACTGGTTGTATTGCATTGCCGAAATTGGCTATGTTGCCGTACCATTCCCATATGCTGTGCGCGGTGAAGGAAGGAGAGTGCTGGTAGATGTAGAATTGGGATGAGAATGCATCAGATATGCTATTGTCTACTTCAGGAGAGTATGTAAGCACATTTTCTGTTTGCGTGCCTGGATTTGAGACTTTCAGTGGAGAAGAAGATGCCTTGACTAGATTTGTATCGGCTTGTCCAAACACAGGAGGGAGGAGAGCAAGAACTGCGTTGAAGTTGACAGTAAAAGTGGCTATTGTTAACAGTGGTGGAGTAAGCAGACCTGCTGCGCATTCATTCCCTACAATCCATGGAGAGATTTGGGTGTAGATGTACTGCTGGTCCGTCGGATTTTGCTCGGGAGATAGAGGGCATGTTATGTAATAGGGAGCGCTTTGGTAATTATATGCCGCGACAGAGTTGGCAGGAGATATGACATATGTTCCGGGCAATACCTGTGATGTTGTAAATCCCGAGCCTGACGAGGATGTAAGAGGAGTTATGGAGTGCTGCGCAGAAGCATTCGAACTGGATTTGGAGAGTGATGAGAGTTGGGATATCAGCGCTTCTATTTGAGCTATCACAGGACCTATTTGATTAGCTATAGAATTGATTTGCCCGGACTCGGAACTTAATTGAGGACCTAGTTGGCTAAATTGGGATGCTATAGAGTTTATGGTCGTTTCTACAGACATTATTTGTTGCGTACCTGAATTTATCTGCGATACTGCGGAATTTATCTGTGCCTGAATAGAGCTTGATTTAGAAGTCGCGGAGCCTAGTTGCGTACTTGACGATACAAAATTTGCTGCGCTTGTCCCAACTTGCGCAGCTTGCGAAATGACCTGCTGGGATCCCTGCGCCCCCAGTTGGGATTCGAGTACTTGTATCTGAGAGGCATCTGACTCAATCTGAAATCCTAGAGCTTGCGCCTGTGACGTACTGGACTGTATCTGGGATATATCTGTATTTATTTGCGTATTTGCAAGAACCATGGCAACGGTGTAAGAATTTATCTGATTTGCATACGAACTAATTTGCGATGAAATAGAATTGATCTGCGTTGATACATCATTTACCTGCGCTATTGATGATTGAAAAGCAGATACTGCAGATGTTATTTGATTTGCAAATGAGATTACGTCAGATAGTATCTGCACTATGCCGGCCCCTGACGGACCGAGTTTGGATGCTACAGATTGCAATTGTGACGCAATGGATGATATGTGATTTGCATAGGAACTAACTGTTGATGCGGCAGAATTTGCATTAGACGCTGTAGAGCTTATTTGGGAATTATAGCTGTTTATCTGAGATGCCGCGCCCTCTAGTTGGGACGATATGGACGTTAGTTGGCCGTTTGCACTAGTAATTCCGGCAGCAGATGCGACAGATTGCGACGATATCGCATTTATCTGGGATTCATCGGAGTTTATTTGGGCGATGAGACTGTTTATCTGAGATTGCACCGTACTTGCCTGCAAAGATTCCTGTTTGATCTGTAATTGGTTTCCATGAGCAGATGAGAGCAGTATTTTAGAACTTGGACCGTTGGCATTTGCCGTGGCTGCAGATACTGTTATTCCGGGAGCAGAATCAGGGGATGATACTGATTTGTCAAGTTGCGATGTCGGCGGAGTTATGCCCAAAGCAGAATCGAGAGAGGATATAGAATCGCCAAGCTGCGCAGATTGCGAATTCATGTTTATTGCGGCAGTGCCTATTGGGGAAAATATTGTTTGGGCATCTGAGGATAACGAACTTACTGATAAAGAGCCAGAATTGATTTGGGAGGAGAAGGTACTTAATTGAGAGGGTATTGAACTGAGGTGCGATGCCGAAGTGCTTAATTGAGAGGACATTGAATCGAGCTGGAATGATGATGAACCTAGATCGCTTAGCAAGTTGTCTAGCTGAGAGAATAGTGCGGTCAATGAGCTTGCATAGTACATTGTGACTATAGACTCGGTTATTTGACATGATTGCGGAGTGCACACCCATATACATATAGCACCGCCATTTAGCGATGCGCTAGCCCCGCAGGTTCCGCCTGAGATAGGATTGGTGATGGTAATTATACTCTGGCAGGCACCACCTGATGGGCTTGAACAAGGAGTTGTCGAGGTTTTTAAACTAGGCAAAGCTGCCAGCTTTGGTAATGATAATGTTTGTGCCGAAGATATGTTGACGTTTGATGTAGCGGAGAACTTCAATGCATGCGAGTCGCTCACATGTGAAGTTGTTTGCGACAGATAGGTTAGAGTAAGGAGAATTGAAGCAAGAATGAACAATGCAACTATGGTCTGTTTCTTATTAACCATAAAATCTCTTACCTTATGAACAAATATTTGATAGCGACAAGCTATAATAAACTATTATATAGGATGTGGAACTGCATGTAAAAAGCTTGAAATTGACAGGATATGAAACGTACCTTATAGATGGGAGATGTGTGTTTAAGTACTCGTTTTGATTATGGAATTTATCGCTCTGGCCATTTCCAATATCTCGTCTGGGGACATCTTGAATACCCTCCTCTCGCCCCCTTTTATCTTTGATCCTATATCTGAGAGCGTACGTTTGTCGAGGTGCAAATATGAGTGTGAATCTACCAACGAGCTCCTTACTATCTTCTTTTTGTGCTGCATTAGCAAATTTATCATGTTAGCCTCCTCGCTATTTATTCTCGCCTCTTTGGGCTTGAGATATATTATGGATGAATCGACCTTAGGCATGGGGCTGAAGTTCCCCCGCCCCACATTCATTATTTTAGTCATCGAAAAAGAGAGCCTTGATATTACGCTGAGCTTCGAATATTTGTTTGTACCCTCTTTCGCAAGCATGTGGTCCACAAACTCCTTTTGTAAACACAGTATTGCTTCAACCTTATTGTCGATGAGCCATTCGATAACGCTGCTGGATAGATTGTAGGGTATGTTTGATATCATTATACTATCGGATCCGAGCATGAGTTCCTCGTTAGTTGCATCGAAGAAGTCCTTGTTGAGCAATTTCAGCTTCCTTGATTTCACAGTTGATTTAAGTAGTGAGAAGAGCCTGGTATCCTTCTCAATTGCAACCACTTGCTTTGCTCTCTTGCACAGTTCCGATGTAAGCATGCCTGGACCCGGACCGAGTTCTATCACGTGCCTACCTTCGCCATGCACGGCTTCGGCTTTTGCAATTTCCCTATTTATCAGAAAGTTTTGGCCCAATTTTTTTATTGCGCTGTACCTGATTATTTGAGCTTCTTTCAAATTTACCACTAAGCTTATTATTTTATATATGGGATTAAACTTAT
>VFSW01011518.1_pt1 | contig 12421 bp, 9 predicted proteins | sample 5358111 | NCBI WGS metagenome assembly VFSW01 (sample SAMN11554181, study PRJNA540505) | mine drainage metagenome | isolation source: sediment from site ElyBrook_90M | place: USA: Ely Copper Mine, Vershire, VT | collected 2017
ATATACTAGTATATCAGATAGTATACGAGTATATCATTTGTAGCCAAACTCGCGGAATCGACTGCCAGAGGCTACTGCAATCATTTTATAATATGGCATGCATCTTTTACCATGCAGAACCTGCTTGCCCTGCTAGCCCTCCTTCTTGTAGACGCATCCTTCTCCTGGGCGAGGATGCTCGTAGCGCTCTTCATCTCCATCGTTCTGAGCATCGCGATAGGGATATTCGCCGCCAGATCGAAGACTGCCGGCAAGATAATAATACCCATACTGGACGTACTGCAGACTTTGCCGATACTTGCGTTCTTCCCATTCGTAATCTATATAGTCGTGGCGGCGCTGCCCAACTACATCGGGATAAATGCATCTGTCATACTTCTCATAACAACGAGCATGATATGGAACATCGCGTTTGCCGTCTATGAAGCGATAAGCACCCTGCCGGCTGCGACCGTTGAAGTCTCGGAGATATACAGGATGGGTCGCCTCGACAGAATACGCAAGATATACATCCCCGCGTGCATGCCGAGGGTCGCGGAGCAGTCGGTCCTGTCGTTTGCGATCGGGCTCTTCTACCTCGTCACGAGCGAGATATTCTCCACTGGCATTTCCTCCTACTCTGTCAAGTATGGAATAGGTGTCGAGGTGGCCAAGCTCGCCTTCTCCGGCAATGCGGTCTACTATGCGATGGGGATGGGCGTCTTCATAGCGTTCGTGATCGCAACGCGATTCCTCCTCTTCAAGCCGTTCGAGAGGTACACATCCAGGTACATGGAGCCGCAGCAGAGGAGGGTGCAGCTCCATGCGGCTTGGAAGCTGAGGGCATTCGGCGGCCTTGCGTCGATACATGCCCCGAAGATGCATATCTGGGCGAGGAAGAGACGCGCAGCGGCCGGCAAGACACCGGGAGCAAGGCGGAGGAGTGCGCTGCCCTATTATATAGCAGGAATATTCGCCGCTGTGATAATACTTGGCTACCTCTTCACCAGTTACGGCTACCTGCTAGGATACGAAGCAACGGCGCTTGTAGCGCTGATAGCCTCGCTGCTGAGGATCTGGGTGGCCTTCATCGCGGTCTGCGCGGTTGCCATCCCGATATCCGTCTACCTGATATTCATGTCGAGGAGGAGCGGCAGCTACGTTACACTGTTCCAGATACTCGCCTCGATCCCCGCGACCCTCCTATTGCCCGCCATAGCTCTGGGCTTTTCTGGCGTGCCGTTCCGCGGTGAGATCACCGCATTCGTCATATTCTTCATAAGCGGGATCTGGTACATGATATTCGGAATGCTGGCGAGCGCGCGGACCCTCAACCCCGAGATACTGGAGGTGAAGAGGAGCTTCGGCCTGGGGGGCATGAGGGCGTGGAAGAAGGTCTACATAGACGCGCTGCTGCCGGGCATGATAACCGGCGGCATAACAGCGATAGCGGGGATGTGGAACGCGAGCATAGTGGCAGAGTATTTCACAACAACAGGAATATCGGGCAGCAACGTCGTAAGTTCCGTCGGCGTCGGCATAGGAAAGCTGCTCGACATCTCGCTTGCGTCAGGCAACCTTGTGCTGGTCGTGACAGCATTAATAAACCTGACGGCGATGATAATCATAATTGACACCCTCGTCTGGAAGAGACTTTACAGGAGGGTGGCAAACCTCTGGGGATCTGGTTGAGCATAATAGAAGCGAGGGGGATATCGTTCGCGTACGGCGATGCGCAGATAATAGAGGGCATAACGTTCGGGGCCGGCAAGGATGAATTCGTCTCGATAATAGGGCAATCGGGGTGCGGCAAGAGCACCCTCCTTAGGATACTTGCGGGGTTGGTGAGGCCCACTGGCGGCGAGGCGCTCTTCATGGGCAGGAGGGTCGATGGCCCCACGCGCGGCATATCTTTCGTGTTCCAGGATTTTGCGCTGCTCCCTTGGCTGACAAACACGGAGAACATAAAGGTGGGGCTTTCGATGACAGAGATGACAGACGAGCAGAAGGGAAGGAGGGCGGCAGAGTTGCTGAAGATGTTCGGCCTCGGCGATTTTGGAGAGTCCTATCCGAATGTACTCAGCGGGGGGATGAAACAACGCGTTGGAATAGCAAGGGCGCTTGCATCGAATCCGAAGGTGCTGCTGATGGACGAGCCATTCAGCTCGCTGGATGAGTTGACCGCAAACGCGCTGAGGGGGGATGTTCTCCACCTGCTGAATAGCAAGAAATCTCCGATAGATTCCGTGATCATGGTGACGCACAACGTGGAGGAGGCCGTGGAAGTGTCGGACAGGGTGGTAGTACTGTCGAACAAGCCATCATCCGTAAGAAAGATAGTTGCGATAAAGAGAGGGAAGGAAAGGAAGCGCGAGAGCAAGGAGTTCATGAAGGAGGTCGACCTCATCTACTCCTACCTGAAGGAATGAACCGATGAATAGGGGCGCTGCATCAGATCCATATCACATCACCCGCATGGCACGGTTCGCGCCGGGCGCAATTTCCAGCAGGGCTCTGTGTCGGGCTATCTTCTTTGATTACGCCTATTGGACTTTCTGGCGCGCCCGAATTTCTGGCTCGCTATCTCGCCCAGCAGAAGCGAGGCGGCGATCACGAATCCTGCTAATGCCGCGGCGAGCAGCGCCGTCGAATATGGATTGCTGCTGGGCCCGCTAGGCTGCGGGGGCGCCCCTTGGACGGGCGTGGAGTTCCGCACAGGTGCAATTGTCGTCGTAGCCTGCCGGTAGGGTATTACCGTTATGCTGCCGTTTGTTATCTTAGAGCCATCCGAAACAACAAACGGGGCGGCATACCCCTCTATACTGACGTTGTTTAGATATAGCGTCGATCCGCTCAGGTTTGCGGCGGTCTCATTCGCGCTGTTCGCCATGAGCTTGCTGTTGTCCACGAATATGTTCGTTGCGTTACTTAGCCTCAGCGCATTCCCGCGTATATTGCAGTTCTCCAGCTCCACATTGTTCGAATTTATGAGCTGCACGCTGCTGCTTGTCGAGTTTATCAATCCCCCCTTGCAGTTTATCACCGTGTTGAAATCGGAGATGGTGAGCCCCTGGGGGCAGGTCTCATTTGTCTTCCAGAACACATTGAGCGTGTTCAGGGAATTGTATGCGAACGAATAGTACCCAGGAACCGATATCGGGGGCATCATGTAGGTGCAGTACGATATCCCTATCGAATACGTCTCGGTGGTCGAGTTGTCGTGCTCGCCTATCAGCGGCGCCTTGAAGACGCCGATGAACTCGTGTATGCCGAGCCCTAGGACCCCGCGGTCATAGCTTACGCTGCCGTTCGTTACGTTGTAGGCGACGTGTTCGAGAATGGTGTTCGGGGATACCTGGTATCCGTCGTAGAACTTCAGGTGGTTCAGGGAAGCGTTACTGTACTCCCTTACGGTAAAGTTCCAGTAGACGTTGGTGTTGTCCGGGAGCTGAATGTTCTCTTTCAGCCCTGCCGGCGCTAGGTACGTCGGGGTGTACTGCATGTTCGAGGTAATGTTGAACTTCCTGAATGTGAGTATGTCATGCCCCCAGAACGGGCAGATGAACCAGTACGGGTTGTAGTTCACTATTCCGGCTTTGCTTATCTGCTCAGTTTCCAGCGCGAAGGTGATGTTTCCAGAGCTGTTCGTCGGCGCGTAATATCCGAATCTCGGGAGCGTGTAGTTGTTGCGCGCGGCAAGCTGCTTTATCGCTGCAAGGGTGTCGCCCTGGGAGTTCACCTGCCCCCTGCCGAGCTCCAGCAGCGCATACGGCACCACGGAAGCGAATCCTTCATATATCGGAACTCCATGGAAGTCCTTCGGCACGAATGTAAAGTAATAACCGACTGCTACATTCGAATCGTTTCCAGAAAAATCGAGGATGTAGTTGCCAGTGCTTCCTATGAGGTTGTTCCGGGCGCCGGAGAGGCTGTTTATTACGGAATTGGAGAAGGTGCAGTTGGATATGCTGTTGTTGTAGGTGCTGGCGCCGAATTCGACGCCGCCGATGTAATTGCTTCCCGTGCATATGAGCCTGCTATCAGAGATCCCGGCGGCGAAGCTGACATTGTAACTGGCGCATGCCCCTGGCAGGGCTGATGACGAATTGGATTCATTTATGTAAACCCGGCATGCGCCTGAGAGCTGTGCCGGGGTTGCCGCAGCGCCTGTGAGCAGGGGCGATGCCAGTAGGACGATCATGAGAGTTATCCACATTTTGCGATCCATCGTTTCACCTCAGCCGCTTGCCGAGAGGCCGGCGCTTACATAATATACGTTTGTTGGCGGATAGACCAGCATCGGGGTCTCGTATTTCACGAAGTATGCGGGCGCATCGATTGGCGTGGTTACGTTGAACCTATCTATCCAGTTGCCGCAGAGGGGAGGGCCAGACCAGACAACATAGCTGCCGGCGGAGAACGACGAACAGCTTGTCTCGGGAGTCACCGCCCAGTCGATCCTAGTGGCGGATGGATCCCCTATGTAGGTGGGGAACTCGGCTCCGGTATATGTGACGGTGACGTTGTTCCAGGTTCCCTCGAGGTAAATATATGGACTGCCCGTCACGTTGTACCTGAGGAAGTTCGACGCCTGCATCACTATCTGCTGCGGATACATCTGCCACCAGTAGTACGAGAAGGTTATCATGTAGTAGTTGTAGTACATAAATGCGAAGAGCAGGAGTATCAGCGCAAGCGACAGGCACCTCAGCGCGGCGCGTCTCGCCTCCAGCGCCTTGGCGAGGGCTATTCCTATTATGCCCGCCATGGCTGGAGCCAGTATCATTATGAACCTGTCGATCCTGTACGCAAGCAGGTAGTTGATCCTGAACGGATTGAGGCTTACACCTATGTGCATGGGGCCGAAGCTGAGCAGCAATAGGTATGCCGCGAATACCCCTATTAGGAGGTACGCGCGCCTCTCCCTCAAGATGAGCAGCGCGGCTATCGCGGGAAAGACGATGTAGAAATAGACCCCATAGCCGTAGTTCTGCGGCACCGCGCTAAAGGTGTTCGCAAGATTTGTTATCGCAGTAGAGGGGTTGCCGCTCTGCAGCAGTATGCTCGAAAGACGATACTGGAACATGTAACCGAGATAGAAGAACGGTTGCGAGTTGGTGGTAGGTATCGTAGGGAGGCCGTTCACCGTTGTGCCCACCGCACTGTAAAACCTCGTATTGCCGCCTATGAGAACGAAGGGCTCTGCTATGGCAAGGCTGCTGTAGATGAACAGAATGAGCAGCGGTATCGCTATCCCGTATACGAAGAAGAGGCTGTTCCTGTTTATCGTTATCTTCCTCCTTGTCAGCTGTATGAGCGCGTAGAGGAGCACCGCAACGATTATGACCCCTGCTTCGTAGCTTATCGTCCACGCAAAGACCAGCATCGCCCCGCTTGCGAAGTAGTACCTCTTCTTGCCGCCGTCCTCTGCGTATATGAAGAAGAGCAGCGCGAGGAGGCCGACGAACATGAGGGGCACGTCCTCCGAGGTATTCACAGCGTACTGCGCAGCCAGTGGGAATATGCTCATCAGGAAGGCCGCCATCAGGGCCGCCTTGTCATCGTACAGCTTCCTCACCAACAGGAATGTGGCCAGCACGGTGCCCAGGAAGGCGACCGCGTCCCATAGCGTCGACGTGAGGTTGGTTACGCCAAAAAGATAATAGGAGGCCGCTATCGGGAGGAACATGCCCAGCCGCAAGGAGAAGATATAGCCCGGATTTAGCATGTAGTTGCCATTGACCACGGTGCTTGCAAGGTAGAGGTAATTGGGATCATCCGCGAACACGCTCGGCCCTTCTATGTGGGTGAACACATAGAGAGCCGCGTTGGCGAGTATGGCGAGGAGAAGCACCAGCACCAGCGCCCTGTTCTCCTTTGTTCCCCTGGTGAGTATCCTTCGGCTTAGGCGTGGCTTGGAGCGATAGCTCGTATGGCGTTTCTGTTTGGCGGTTGCGCTCATCTGATCATCTCACATTCACCATCTGACAATCACCCGATATCTGGTTTGTCACCGTAGAGTTTCCTGCGTCCTTCATATTATAGGTAAGGTTGTTAAACGCGGCCGTCCAATTCGTGTCGTTGCTGTATGCTATGAATACCCCGCCGCAGACGAACCATGCCTTGCCCGTTGCGTTAGCCGTAGGGGCTGCCGATGTGGAAAGCCTAAGCTCGCTTGCCAAGGAAGCGTTCGGCGGGGTGGAGACGGTACTGCTGCCTACGCTACGGAAATAGCGCTCCGACCCCGGTCTGTTGTCGTATACGTACATGCGATTGGTGCCGTTCTGGTAGTAGCCGAAGTAGTATACGTTTACCGTATGGCGCAGAAATGCGGTTACGTTGTAGTTGTTGAAATTGAATGTGCCGTTGTAGGTCACATTTATGTAGAGCGTCTGGTTTACCGATATGTTGCGGGACGATAGAGACACCCCTATTGATCTTACTGATATCACCGGTATGGTGGCAGTAAGGGTCCCGTTTCTTGTCGAGTAGAGATCCACATAGGTAAGGTTCTTCAAGACCGAGTAGTCGGGATACACCGGAGAAGGCGATGTAGTCGCCATCGCTTGATGCTGCTGTGGGCCCTTTGACACGTGTATGGTTGAGAGCAGCAGCGCGGCGGCAAGGATAATCACTACAACGGTGGTTATAGAGAATGCGCGATCCCTCTTTGCAGATGCGACAACCCTGCTGGCGGTGCTCTTCATCGAATTCACATAGTTTCTTGCACTGAGAGGCACTCCTTTTTTATTTCCGTAGGAATTAAAGGCTTGCTATCCACCTAGCAGGCACGCGTCGATCGGGTAAGCCGGAACCTGACGCAAGATGTTACGTATGCAAAGACAAGATATATAATATCCACCTGGCCAATGTCTAAGAGCTTGGGTCCGCTTCTTGCAAAACCTTTATATTTTGCGCCGGGCCCATATGTTGTCATCTATATTTTGTTCGTATCGTGGGGGTATATCGATGGGCGTGCTCGGGATAAACGATTCTGGTAATTCGGGCAGCAGTCTAGTCGATTCGGGAGAGACGCTCTTCGCAGCAAACGAGGAGAGATTCACCGGGCTGAAGAATGACGTGGGGTTCCCCTATAGCAGCATAAAATACACGGCGGCTAACTTGAGTGCCGATGATATCGATGCGGTGGCGGTCGGTTGGATCGGCGGGAATGCCCTTGTCGCTAGGCTCTTTCCCAGCTGGGACGAACATAGGAGGAAACTATGGAGGAGGGAAATACCGAAGCCGTCCAGGCTCAGCCTGCATCTCTCGAATTTCGTATATAGGATGACGCAGGACCAGTGGCCCAGGCCGCTGTGGAGAATGATCAGCACACCGATAAGCACTTCTGTGACGAGAAGAAAGCTGACAGCCATATCCAAAGAGCTTGCCAATAAGAAGATCTACCTTGTGGAGCATCACATGGCCCACGCTGCCTCCGCGTATTACGCATCGGGATACAAGGATGCGCTGATCATAACCATCGACGGCGCCGGAGACGGCCTTTCGGGGAGCGTCTCTGTCGGGGCGGATGGTGAAGTGAAGAGGCTTGCGGAGTTCAGCGCGTCCGCCAGCCTCGGCATACTTTACGGGGCTGCCACAGTGGCATGCGATATGAGATATGGAGAGGACGAGGGCAAGCTGATGAGCCTCGCCGCATATTCCTATCCTGCAGAGATCAAGGAGCTCTCCGACTTCACGCGCTACAATACAGAAACTCGCAGGCTCGAATCCAAAATAAAGACAAGGAACGAGCTTCTCCTCGGGGAGTACCTGAAGGACCATGTGCTGTCCAGATACGACAGGGAATCGTTCGCATACGCGATTCAGAAGCATGTTGAGGGGCAGGTGTCGAAAATCATGAAGCAGTGGCTGAAGGAGACCAGGATGGAAAATGTGGTGCTCGCCGGAGGTTTCTTCTCCAATGTGAAGGTGAACGCCATGATAGAGCACATGGAAGAGGTAAAAAACAGCTTCATCTACCCGAACATGGGAGATGGCGGGCTCTCCTACGGCGCCGCGTCGTATGTGGACTTCATGCTCAACGGAAAGTTCGCAAAGCAGGCAAAGGACATGTATACAGGGCCATCCTACACGGACGGCGAGATAGAGAAGAGCGTAAAGTCGTGGTTCAGGGGAAGATCGAAAGAGTACGAATGCACGGAGATAAGAGACCCGGCAGAGCACGCCGCGGACCTGCTTGCGGATGAAAACAGGATAGTGCTCTGGTTCCAGGGAAAGATGGAGTTCGGGCCACGCGCGCTAGGCAACAGAAGCGTGCTTGCAATGCCGAACCACGAAGAGAACAGGAACATACTGAACCTGATAATAAAGATGAGGCCGTACTACCAACCATTCGCCAGTACGATGCTGGAAGAGGATGCCGCATCGCTGCTAGATGACTATGTCTCCATAAATAGGTTTATGACCAGCGCGAACAGCGTAAGGGCAAAGCACCGTGCGGACCTGGTAGCCGCATCACACATAGACCACACGACGAGGCCGCAGATGCTCGGGGATGAGAATCCGCTTTACAGGAAGCTCATAAAGAGGGTGAAGAAGAAAACAGGCATTGGGGCGGTACTCAACACGAGCCTGAACAAGCACGGCAAGCCGATAGCGATGAGCCCGGCCGACGCCCTGTGGACCCTGGCGAACACCGGCGCGGATACGCTTGTTATCGGGCGTTTCTTGGTCGAGAAGAAAAAGAGGACGTCAAGGTAAGCTGCCGGCGATGATTTCTATTTTTGCGGCTAGCGGTGCCTTATGTACCACCAGAGCGCTAACAGGATTATGGCTATTATTACTATTGCCAGAACGGCAACGAGCACGGTGGTGCTGATGAATGTGGGCGGCGCGGTCGGCGGTATTGTAGCGGCCGTTGTGGTCGGGGCCGTAGTGGTAGGAGCCCCTCCAACGGTTGTTGTGGGCGGCATGGTTGTTGCTGGAGCGGTGGTTGTTGTTGCCGGCTTCACTTGGTTCAATACAACCAGATACACAACCGCTATCCCGTGCGATGACGGGTCAGCGCATGCTGTACCAAGCTGCACGGTATAGTTGCCTGCTGTCGTGGTACCCGACACGTTTATTGAGAGTACTCCATTGAACGGCGGCACCCCGGTCGAAGGCGCTATGGTTGCGCGTATGCCTGCCTGCTGCAGCTGGCCGGAATTCCCTATCGCAGCACAGGTGTTCCCTGCCGTGCCATTATACAGAGTTACTGTAAAATTCACTGTGTTGATGCTGTTCAGATATGCGGTTACATGGCTCGGAACTACAATCGGAAAGGCCACGCCTGTCGCTGTTGATTGAGCAAACGAGACTCCGCTAAGGGTCAAAGAAAACAGCACCATAGTGAGCACGAGCATCGGCCCAGATCTAAACCCAGCCATTACCACACAGCTACATATTGGATGGGATGTTTTAAAAGACTAACTGTAACTCCTCACTTGAGCGTCGATAACAAGACGTCTAACATCTGCTTCGGCCCAAGCTTCGATTTCCCGGCCTCTCGCATGTGGAAGGTGGAGTAGGGCACCTCGCATATGCTCACCTTATTTCCCGCGAGCCTGAGAATGTCAAGCAGCACTTTGTATCCAGTATAGACGAACCCACCTCTGTTTTCCCTTATTATCTTCCTTACGACGGCCGTCCTTATCCCGAAGAAGCCGGACATGAGGTCGTTGCATGTCTGCTTCCCCCTTAGCTTGAAAGCCGCATAAGAGAAGTAGGCTATCCCCTTTGACAGTATTATCCTGTGAAGGCCCCAGTTCCTCACGGCGGTCCTGACGCCTATCGCCATGTCATACCTGTCAAGGCCCCTGTACAGCTCTAGTACCTTGCTCGGCGGATGCTGCAGGTCGCCATCCATCACTATCATTTTCGAGGTCCCCATCATAATCGCCGCGTCGACCACACTGGCGGTTATGCCGTGTTTCTTAGCATTTGACCTGTCCAGCAACTTTACCTTCGCGTTCCTCCTCCCCATGTCCCTTACAATCTCTTTCGTGCCGTCCGCGGAGCCATCGTCCGCCACGATTATGGAGCAGCCGCTGTAGAGGGAGTTCAAGATCTTTATGAGCCTCTTTATGTTGCCCGCCTCGTTCAAGGTAGGCACGACTACGGTCATATCCGAAAAACTCCCACGTTCCATTTAATCACTCGAGTAGTTTTGACGCAGCTAATTGAGGAGTTACGCGGTGTTTCAGAGCAGGGTGGTTATCTTCCCGGTGAGGGCCTGGTATGCATCGCACGAGGTCCATTCGCTCGGGTCTCTGCCCTCCTTTATCATCTTTCTTACCTCTTGGGCCTCATCGCTCTGCCATATGCCGTTCAGGTCGTAGTCCGCCTCCCGTATATTGCCGATCTTCTTGTTCCACATTATCGACGGATATACATTGCCCCAGCCATCCAGGAAGAGCGAGGCCTCTAGGCTCCTGCTCTTCATGGGGCTCTTCTTCGTCCTTGCGAACTCCACGAGGCGCTTGAGGAATGCATTCTCTATTACCAGCATGGGGTCCATGCTTGAACGCCTCCTTGAGAGGAACGCCTCTATCTCCTTCGCCGCGGCATCGCCGTCGGGCCTTATATCCATCGCCTCGTTCTTGTAGTAGTTCTCCGATGTCTGCGCGAGGTTCAGGTGGAAGTCGTTGTAGGTTATGTCGGTGAATCTCTGCTTTACCGAATTGAAGGTCTGCTCGAACTGGCCCTGGTTGAACTTGCTCATCGTGTAGCCAAATACCGCATCGACGTTCTTGTGCTCCTCTTTCAACTTCCTGATCAGCGCGAATACTTCCATCGCCTTGTCATAATTGCCGGGCACGCCCCTTATCTTATCGTGCAGCTCTCTGTAGCCGTCAAGGCTTACCGTAACGACCATCCTAGGTATGCCCAGCGCGAGTATCTGCCTTAGCCTGGCTTCGACCGTAGCGATGTTGCAGAGCGAATTGGTCGGCATGGTAAGAAGGTATAGGCCCCTGCAGTTTTCCTTGAACGTCTTTGCTATCTCCACGATGTCGCTCCTGAGGAATGGCTCTCCGCCGGTAAGCTCGATCCATTTGAAGTAGTTGTTCTTCTCGGCGAACTTCCTTATTTCTTCTATCGTAAGCTCGTCCTTGGGCCTTATCTCCCAAATATTGCACGTAATGCATTTGCTTTGGCACCAATAGGTCACAGAGAAATTTAGCTTGTACGGCCTGCCAAGGCGCGTAAAATTCGACTTGAGTGCTGTAAGCGCAAGGCCTGCGAACTTACCGTTAGATGCCATGGGATAACTTCATCAGATATAATATAAATAGCTTTTCACACGTGCGCGCACAGAGGCCTTAACGCGCCGTGGTCCGAGAGCAGACAACGCACTATCTCTTGGCGGATCCGCCCTTCTTCCTGCGTGAAGCGGCTGCCACAATCGCTATGATTATGATTATGATCGCTATGACGATTACCGCGTATATGACCGTGTTGTAGGACGGCGGCGTTACGGGTGGCAGCGCTATTGTCGTCGCTGCAATGCTCGTCGTTGCAACCGTAGCGGCTATGGTTGTGGTTGACGGTGGAGCCTGAGCCGGTACTTCGAAGAGTGCCACAACTGGATCATACGGCACAATGAATGTTACAGTGCACGCAGCGGAGTTGACGGTGAACGGGGTTATCGCAACCCATGCACCGTTCCTGAGTATGTACGGCGCCACTCTGCTTGAAGGTATGCTGCAGTTGTATTTGATCGCCACAGTGACCATCACGTTGGTGCTGTTGACGCTCACGTTTATCGCTGTCAGTTTGGTGTAATTGGACGGCGCAGCCGGAGAAGTTCCCGTAGCACCGAAAACTGTGAACAGAATACCCAGTCCCGATGTGGAGTTCGTTGTTATGGTGAATTTCGATCCGCCTGCAGTGTAGTTCACCACACCTGGCGATTTAGATGATACATTGAATTTAGCGTTGCCGCTCTGGTTTATTGCATACTGTTGTATCGTTGTGGTTGCCGGTACAGTTGTTGTTGATACAACCGTGGTGGGTGCACCGCTGGATACTACGCCGCCACCGCCGCCGCCGCCGCCGCCGCTGGACGAAGATGGGACCGTCACCGTAATGTTTAGTGAGTTGAAGATGTATTGAGGGACTGAGCCTGTATCTGTGGTCACCAGTTCCGTGTTGAATGTGCCTGCAGAGGGGAACGTGTAGCTTATGGTGTTGGTGCCGCCGTTAGCCGGTATTGTTGCGCTGCCAACCACTGTGTTTGAGACTACCAAGTTCACTGTAAACGGTCCTGTGCCTACTCCAGAAGGAATACTTGCTGTGAATTTCAAGGTTGATCCGGAGTATACGATTGTGCCGTTTGATGAGATGCTGACTGTTGGTTTAACGTAAGGTGGTGCGGGGGCTTGGGTTGGTGCTATCACATTGGACGCGTCTAATGTAACTGCGGTCTGCGCAAACAGCC